>Ga0163162_10001349_pt1 | contig 22859 bp, 16 predicted proteins | sample S55metaG_FD_115310 | JGI IMG/M metagenome (GOLD analysis project Ga0163162, IMG submission 115310) | Switchgrass rhizosphere microbial communities from Kellogg Biological Station, Michigan, USA - S5-5 metaG | ecosystem: Host-associated > Plants > Roots > Rhizosphere > Soil | place: USA...
GCCACGAGGATCAGCGCCACCTGCCGCCCGCGGAGGCCCACGTAGCCGCTATCGACGAAGGGGCGCAGCCCGGCCTTCCGCGCGTAAAGGAGCGGAAGACCGAAGAAAGCCGCCTGCTGAACGAGCGCCGCCAGGCCAATCAGCGCAGGGCATCGGAATTGCAGTATGTCCTCTGGGGCCTGATCGCCGCAGTAGCTGTCCTTGCCTTTGTCGTGATAAAGAAGATCCGCATCGATCTGGCCCGGGAACGTGAAGTGAAGGAGCAGCTCAATCAATTCAACAAGGTACTGGAAGACACCGTGCAGTCGCAGACCAAAGACCTGCAGGCATCGGAGGAAAAATATAAGACACTCTTCTATAAGAGCCCGCTGCCCAAGTGGATCTATGACCTGGACACCCTGCAGTTCCTGGAGGTCAACGAGGCGGCTGTCCGTCTCTATGGGTATAGCCAGGAAGAGTTCAGGAATATGACGATCAGGGATATACGCCCGAAGGAAGATATTCCGCGCCTGCTTGCGAACGTCGCCAGCCTCAACGGTTCCGGGGACACCTACCAGGACGGTAACTGGAGACATTTAAAAAGTACAGGCGAGATGATCGATGTGGAGCTCACGGCCCATGCCATCGAATATGAGCGGAAGCGGGCGCGGATGGTCATCATCAACGATATTACGGAGCGCAAAAGGGCGGAAATGATCATGCAGCAGCTGAACCATGACATGGAAGCCAGGGCGGTGGAGCTGGCGGCTTCCAATGCGGAGCTGGAGCGATTTGCCTACATTGCATCCCATGACCTCCAGGAGCCTTTGCGGATGGTGAGCAGTTTCCTGCAGCTGCTGCAAAAGAAATACAAGGGGCAGCTGGACGATAAAGCCACGCAATATATCCACTATGCGGTGGACGGGGCGGAGCGGATGAAGACGCTGATCCTTGACCTGCTGGAGTACTCCCGCGTGGGATCGGCCAAGGAATCTTTCGGGCCGGTGAATATGGATGAGGTGATAAAGGAGGTAGGCGAAACTTTCAGTGAGAAGATCATGGCCGTGCGGGCGAAAGTGGAGATCGGCTGCCTGCCGGATGCTTACGGTGACAAGGTGCAGCTGGTGCAATTGATGCAGAACCTGGTGGGCAATGCGCTGAAATATCACAGCGGCGACCCTCCTGTCATCCGGGTGGAAGGGAAGGAAGTGCCGGGAGGATGGGAGTACGGCGTGCATGACAATGGTATCGGCATCGACCCGATGTTCTTTGAGAAGATCTTCATTATTTTTCAACGATTGCATAATAAGAGCGATTTTTCCGGTACCGGCATCGGCCTGGCCATCTGCAAGAAGATCGTGGAGCGGCATGGCGGCAAGATCTGGGTGGAGTCGTCACCGGGGAAAGGGAGCTCATTCTTTTTTACCATTGCAAAACTATCATAAAACTTACCTTATGCAAGAGATCCATATTCTCCTTGTGGACGACAATGAAGGCGACGTCCTCCTTACCAAAGAAGCGCTGGAAGAAGCTAAGATCGTCAACCGTATTTCGGTGGCCTACGACGGAATGGAGGCGTTGAGCTTCCTGAAAAAAGAACCACCTTTCCGGAACGAGGAGACGCCTGATCTCATCCTGCTGGATATCAACCTGCCAAAGATGGATGGAACGGAAGTGCTCAGCATCATCAAGAACGACCCTGTGCTGAAGCGTATCCCGGTGATCATGCTGACCACATCCTCCTCGGAAAAAGATATCATGACCTCTTATAACAATTATGCCAACTGCTATATCACCAAACCGGTGGACCTGGAACGCTTTATGGATGTGGTCAGGACCATCGAGGACTTCTGGATCAGCATTGTAAAATTACCTAAATCGGCATAAATGTCCGGTATCAACGCATCACTCAGCATCCTGATGGTGGAGGATAATCCGGGAGATATTTTCCTGCTAAAGGAATTTCTCCGCGCCACCGATATTTCCATTCAAACGCTTTTCGAGGCGAGCCAGCTTGCGGAGGCAAGGAAGATCCTGGCGAAGGAGAAGATCGACCTGGTATTACTGGATCTCTCGCTGCCGGACAGCTTTGGGCTGGAGTCCTATACAGGCCTGGGTGTGTCGGCACAGCGGCTGCCTGTCATCCTGCTGACGGGACTTTCCGATACGAGCGTGGCCCTGCAGGCGCTGGCGATGGGGGCGCAGGACTATCTCACCAAGGGGGACTTCGATGAGAAATTGCTGTCCCGCGCTATCCGCTACAGCCTCGAACGCAAACGGAACCTGGAAAGCCTGCAGGAAAGCGAGGAACGTTACCGGGAGCTGTTCAATAACAACCCGATGCCCATGTGGGTCTTCGATGTGAAGACCTTGCTTATCCTGGAAGCGAATTGTGCGGCGGTGCGGCATTATGGGTACAGCAATGAAGAATTCCTCCACCTGTCACTGGCGGATCTGCGGCTGCATGGAGATGCCGTGGCATTGCGGAAGGAGGTGGATGACCTGGGGATAGTCGGGGTCGTGGAGCAGAAAGGTTTGATGCAGCATGTCCGGAAGAATGGGGACATCATTTTTGTGGAAGTGGCCTGGCATAATATCAATTACAGGGGAAGCCGGGCCATCCTTGTGCTGGCGGGCGATGTTACTGAGCGGATCCTGCTGGAGAATGAGCTCAAGGAACAACAGATGATGCGCCAGCGGCAGATCACGGAGGCGGTGATCATTGCGCAGGAGAAGGAGCGGACGGAGATAGGGAAGGAGCTGCATGATAATGTCAACCAGATCCTTGGCGCCAGCAACCTCTATGTCAATACGGCCATGTCGGATGACGAGATGCGCCAGGAGCTGCTGGAGCGTAGTACTGAGCTGATCAGCAGGGCGATCAACGAGATCAGGAAGATCTCCAAGTCGCTGATCACGCCGGGCTTGCGGGAGATCGGGCTGCTGGAGTCCATCGAGGACATCACGGATGATATGAAAGTGGCCAAGGGGATCCATGTCCAGCTGGATATCCATAATATCGTCGAGGCGGAGGTGGATGAGCAGCGCAAGCTGACCTTGTTCCGGATCATCCAGGAGCAATTGAATAATATTATGAAACATGCGAAGGCGACGGAGGTGTTGATCAGGCTGTCGCTGGAGGGACCGGATATTGTGCTGACGTTGGTGGACAATGGAGTGGGTTTTGATATATCACGGCATCGCAAGGGCGTGGGGATCACGAATATCATCAGCCGGACGGAGCTTTTCAAGGGGAAGGTGGAGATACAGTCGAAGCCGGGGGATGGGTGTGTGCTGACGGTGCGGCTGCCAGCGGCTTAATATAAATACCTTATTGCCAATGCCATATTTTAAAGTTAATTAATTCTTTTTATTAAAAAGGCTAAATATTCGACGCCTGACAACGATCTGAAGCATATTGTCGCGACAGCCCCCTTAAAATGTCATTTTCCCACTCCTTTAAAAGGAACTCTTCCGTGTAAATTTGTGTCGACAATAACCTTCTGTCACACGCTAAAAAAAATATAATGGAAAACACAAAACACGAAGCAGTAATATCCAATCCTGCACTCAAGCCTTTTGAAAAATTGATCGGGGAATGGAAAACTATCGGGACACATCCCTATTTTCCTGGCACTACTTTTCACGGCCATACGTCATTCAAGTGGATGGAAGGAGGTGCTTTCCTGATCATGCATTCGGAAATTGATGAAGAAGGCATTCCAAGCGGCATCGCGATTTTCGGTAGTGACGATGCTACCGGGGAATATTTTATGCTCTATTTCGATGAACGGAAAGTTTCAAGGAAATGTGATGTCTCATTTAGCGACAACCAATTGAAATGGTGGAGAAATACGCCCGGGTTTTCACAACGATTCACCTGGACATTTTCTAATGACGGTGATGTCATAACCAGTAAGGGAGAAATGTCCAGGGACAATACGTCGTGGGAAAAAGATCTGGAACTGGCATTAAGTCGTATAAAATAACAGGGAATATCGAATGAGCATTAATGCCTCAAATTTGTCATTACTACGATCCGCGCAAGATCTTCTCCATCTTCCTGCCCTTCGCCAGCTCATCCACCAACTTGTCCAAATACCGGACCTGCTGCGTCAAAGGATGTTCGATCTCCTCTACACGATACCCGCAGATGACCCCGGTGATGAGCGTTGCATTGGGATGTAGCGAAGCACGTTGGAAGAACGTTTCAAAAGTTACTTTTTCTTTTATAAGTTCCTGCAGTTGCTTGTTATCGAACCCTGTTAACCATTGTATGACCTGGTGTAATTCTTCTTTTGTTCTGCCTTTCTTCTCCACTTTTGCGAGATACAAAGGATAGACCGAGGCAAAGGTCATTTTTGCGAAACGCTGAGCGTGTGTGTTTGAATTGTCCATACCTGGTATTTTAGCGTTGACCGGTAAATATCATTACAAGATCTTTAATACCCAATATAGTGCGTATTAGGCATATGACCTCCAAACTTTGGACAAGGAATAGGGCCCTTTGCTCTTCTGCGGCTGTTTAACAGATCTTTGTACGTAATCGTCACTTCCAGTCCGCCCCTGTATTGAGATACCCCAAACGTGATGCCTTTGCGATTGTCCTCGCCTCTCCCCACAGATCCCGGTTGAACATTAATCCAACCTGCAGCGTGCTGATACCCACCGGCTTGAAGAAGAATAAGCATATAAGGAAAGTTCTATCTTGTTGATATATAATTGATTACTGGAAGAGCGTAATAGCCTGGCTTGTATACCTCCTGTATACTATATAAGAGTCCTTGCAAATTCAAAAATAAGTTATAAATTGCAACTGAAATATAGTTGCACATTGCTGGACTTTCCCCCAAACATAGCAGTTATGTTATCGAAACAAGCACAAAAAATCGTCATTATGCAAAGCAAATCGTTTAACACTAATCACATTTCACGATGTCGAAGTACGAAAAATTATTGCTGCGGTTGTTATCCGTCCCCAGAGATCTGACCTGGGAAGAGTTAATGACTCTTTTAGCCAAATATGGCTACGAAGAACTGAAAAAAGGAAAAACCGGTGGGTCAAGAAGAAAACTGGCAGATAAGAAAAACAATATCATTATACTGCATAAGCCCCATCCCGGCAATATTGTAAAACAATACGCGATCAGGCAAGTGATCGAACATTTGAAAGAAAAAGGATACCTGAAAGATGAATGACATCTTAGAATATAAAGGTTATTATGCCTCTTTACACTTTAGTTCGGAGGACGAAGTATTTTATGGTAAGATCCTGGGTATTGATGACCTGGTGAACTTTGAAGGGGCTTCCGTAAAAGAGCTGAAGAAAGCTTTTCGTGAAGCGGTAGATGATTATATAGAGACCTGCAATGAATTAGGGAAAGAACCGAACAAAACCTATAAGGGAACATTTAACGTTCGCCTGACAACGGATCTGCACAAGCAAGCTGCTGTCTATGCCGCCATGCATAATATAAGTTTAAACGACTTTGTAAGAACAGCGATTGATTATGCGCTCCTGCATAAAGATGAGCTCAATAAGCGATTGTACTCAAACGTTCGGTAGGGCAGATATTCACCGGCGTAGGAATTGAATCTAACGGTGAGGCGACTACCGACCTAATATAAACACCGTTTAGGAATGATAAAATATAAAGCACCCAGCACAACACCCGCAAGAATAGCTTGAATTCAAAATAGAATCAGGAAAGCAGCAAGTGCGCAAATAAGGATCTTATATATCCCGACCACGTCTTTTAATATTACTTAAAATGGCGTAAAATCACAGTAAAAAATACGTGCAGCCGTTTGGCCGAAACTATGCAAATTACTGGCTTATCACCATTTATTTATAATTCCGTCACCAATGCATTGGGAACAGTTTTGCCCTGGTGCTCCATTAAAGTAAATGGCCGGTCGGTGATTTTAATATCGCTGATAGGAAAATAAAATTGTTTGCAGGGATTGCCGGTCTCTTTTTTACTGATGGTGTAAGACAGAGAAGCGTTTCCAATATTGCCCAGTTGAATCAGGTAAGGATATTGTCCTTCCGTTTCCTGAAAAACTTTTAATTGCAAGGTGCCGTGCAGGGGAGAAGTTGTTGAATCTGATTTAAAGATCCGCCAGTTTTTTATTTCCTGATTGTTTAGCTTATCTGTTACTGAAACATCGTTGTCCTTAATATCTTTTGTAATCAACAGGTTCTCGCCTGTAGTCTTATCTATAAATTTCAGTGAAATAGTGGTGGGCGGTGATTCGTTTAACACCCCGTCACATAAGTTGCCAGATTGGTCTTTTTTCCGGCAACTTACTGCTAATACAGCCAGAATTGTGAGAGCTAATAGAGGGCGTAGGTTCATGAGTATTCTATTTATTCATTGGTAGTAACCATAGAGTGCACCCGCACAGCCAAAAATAGGATTTGAGATGTATATCTACGAATTTTTTATTTGTACATATATGCATGCCTGTAAGATCGGGCGACAGTTGCATTTTTTGCAAAAATTAGGGTCTCAACAGTGTTGAGACCGTAACTCTAACGAGAAGGGCTGTGTGAAGTAATCGAGTGAAACGAAATTTTCTGACGAAGTTCTGCCCGACCCGCCCGGCGGGCGGAACACGCCCTACAATTTCTTCAACACTTTCACCAATCTCTTCGCAATGCGGGCATTCCCTTTATCCGAAGGATGCAACCCATCATACGTCATATCTACCGCATCCGGCGGATAAGGATACTCGTCCACACCCGGATGGAACGGGATAGTAGTATAATCGGGATAGCTGTAATTCCTGTATGCTCCCGTGGCCGAATCCCGGAGACGCTTATACCGCACCGTATGAGAGACGGATAGGCGCCGGTCATGATAGAGATCGACGACTGTAAAATGCTCATGCTCCCCAATATCCCGAATAGCATCCACCACCTGTTCCAATGTCTGGCCGGCCTTGTCCTTATAGGAGCCGTAGGCGTTGTTCTTCGCATTGTTGATATATACAAAGTCGCCCCGCTGCAGGGGCGTGATAAGCACAATGGAGGCATCCGGGTTCAGTTGCCGTATCTTGTCGATGATGATCCGGAAGGCGCCGTAGATGGTGGTGTCCCCTGTTGCGGAGGTGTAGTCTTCCCATTTGCCGACGTGATGCCCCTGCCACCAGTCATTGGTGCCGAGAAGAACGGAATAGACATCGGCCCTCGGTATGCCCAGGCGTTCGATGGAATCGGCAATCTTTCTCGAGGTCCAGCCATTATGTCCCTGGTTGATGTATTGTATATACGATAGTCTTTCCGTGACACGGGACAGGTAGCCTTTTGTCACCCGGTCGCCCGTCTCGACCGGATGGTCGTCGAGATAGGTGATGGAGACCCCGATGGCGACCCAGGTGAGGGGACGGGGGGTAAAGTAAAAGGCAGGTACCGCGATGGCGAGGATGAGGAGATAAATTAGCTTTTGCATATGGGGCGTAAATATAACAAATGGGGGTATTCGCTGCTAGCTGCAAGCCACTAAAGTTGCTAAAACGTTTTATTGTGTTCTTTTTACATAGGTAAAATAAATATAATATATTTCAGGATCCTTGTATCTTTACACCGTTATGAGACCTGACTATCCTGCAAAGGTTTTTGCTGATAAACGCACCGGTTATTGCCTGCTTGTGCAATCGCTGGTGGCCAGTTCTTCCTGCCTGATCGCTGCCGCATAAATATTGACGGGTACTAACACCCTGCGGCCATCCTGAAAATCTCTCTCTTTTATTACGTCACCAATGCTTTTGCGATATGACCCAACCTATCTACATTCTGCCTTTGCGGCAGGTCGGCCTATCCGATATAGGGATTGCCGGCGGAAAGAATGCCTCCCTCGGGGAGATGATCAATAATCTCGATGACCTGGGGATCAAGATCCCCGATGGTTTTGTGATCACGGTTTATGCCTACCGTGAATTCATCGAAGCCAGCGGCCTGGATCAGGAGATCCGGCGCCTGGTGAAGACCATCGACTATGACAGCGTGGAGTCCTTGCGCAGGGCGGGTCTGCAGGTGCGGCAGCTGATCCGCAACAGCAAATTCCCTCCGGCCCTGAGCGCTGCGATCATCGAAGCGTATCACGAGTTGTCGGGTCAGTATGGACAGACGGACACGGATGTGGCGGTGCGTAGTTCCGCCACGGCGGAGGATCTGCCGGATGCATCCTTTGCGGGTCAGCAGGAGACGTATTTGAATGTGCGGGGGCCGGCCGCGCTGATGGATTCGGTGCGCAACTGTTTTGCCTCTTTATTCACGGACAGGGCTATCAGCTATCGCGAGAGCTTCCGCTTCGACCACTTCGAAGTGGGTCTTTCGGTCTGTGTGCAGAAGATGGTGCGCAGCGATCTGGGTGTCTCGGGTGTGGCTTTTTCCCTGGACACGGAATCGGGATTTAAGGACGCGGTGGTGATCAATGGCTCCTATGGGTTGGGTGAGATGATCGTTCAGGGCGCTATTTCGCCGGACGAGTTCATTGTGTTCAAGCCTACGCTGAAAATGGGTTTTGGCCCGATCATCGAAAAGAAGCTGGGTTCGAAGGACAAGCTGATGGTGTATGGCGACGATCCCGATGAGCGGGTGAAAGTGATCCCGGCGGACCGGAACCTTCAACAGCGATTCTGCCTGGAGGAGGCGATGGTGCTGAAGCTGGCCCGCTGGGTCTGCCTGATAGAAGATTATTACTCCAAGCTGAAGCATCGCTGGTGTCCCATGGATGTGGAATGGGCGGTGGATGGCCTTTCCGGGGAATTATTCATCGTGCAGGCGCGGCCGGAGACGATCCATTCCCGTAAGGAGCACAACACGCTGACGGAATACAAGATGTCGGAAGCGAGCCGCCAGGCCAAGCCCATCCTGAAAGGCATTGCGGTGGGGGACAAGATCGCTTCGGGCAAGGTGAACATCATGCATTCTTTGGACAAGCGGGTGACAGACGGTCACGAATTTGCCGCGGGAGACGTGCTGGTGACGGATATGACGGACCCGGATTGGGAACCGATCATGAAAAAGGCGTCCGCCATCATTACGAACAAGGGCGGACGTACCTGTCATGCGGCTATTGTTGCCCGTGAGATGGGCGTGCCGGCCATCGTGGGCTGCGGCAATGCGACTGAGCTATTGTCCGACGGGCAGGTGGTGACGGCTTCCTGCGGGGAAGGGGATGTGGGGATGGTATATGAGGGGACGCTGGACTTCCAGAAGATCGAGACGGACCTGGACGGTCTGCCGGAGATCCGTACGCCGATGATGCTGAATGTGGGTTCGCCGGCCATGGCCTTCCATTATTCCCACCTGCCGCACCGGGGCGTGGGCCTGGCGAGGGAAGAGTTCATCATCAATAATTACATCGGTGTGCACCCGGTGGCCCTGCTGACGCACGGGACATTGAAGGACCATGAGCTGTCGGAGAACATCCGCAAAAAGATACAGGGGTTTGCAGATGAGGAGGATTATTTTGTCCGCAAATTATCCTATGGCGTCGCCCGTATCGCGGCGGCCTTCTACCCGGAGAAAGTGATCGTGCGTTTCTCCGATTTTAAGAGCAACGAATATTTCAATTTACTGGGTGGAAAATATTACGAGCCGCATGAGGAGAACCCGATGATCGGCTGGAGAGGAGCCTCCCGGTATTACTCTCCGCAGTACAAGGAGGCGTTTGGTATGGAATGCAAGGCCATCCGCCGGGTGCGGGAGGAAATGGGACTGGACAATGTGGTGGTGATGATCCCGTTCTGCCGGACAGTGGAGGAGCTGCACAAGGTGAAGCAGGTGATGAAAGAATATGGATTGGAACAAGGAGCTGCAAGCAACAAGCTTCAAGCTACAAGTGGGGATATTAAGCCGCTGGAACTTTTCCTGATGGCGGAGCTGCCTTCCAATATCATCCTGGCGCGGCAGTTTGCGGAACATATCGATGGGTTCTCCATCGGAAGCAACGACCTTACCCAGCTGACGCTGGGGCTTGACCGCGATTCTTCACTGGTGGCGCACATCTATGACGAGCGCAACGAGGCCGTGAAGGAGCTGCTGCGGATGCTGATCCGTACGGCAAAAGAGTGCGGGGTGAAAGTGGGCATCTGCGGGCAGGGACCTTCGGACTTCCCCGATTTTGCGCAGTTCCTGGTGGAAGAGGGGATCGACAGTATCTCGGTGACGCCGGATTCGGTGATCAAGACGATCCGGGCGATCCATAAAATAGAAAATGCGATGGTGCCGGCATAAGCGGCGATCATGAAATAAGGCCGGGAAATACCATTTCCCGGCCCTTTTCGTTAGATTGGTATATGAAATTCCCCTCCCTATCCTCCCTGTTCCAGCGCGCGGGACACACTTTATTGCGTTTTCCCCTGGCCATTCTGCTGGCGGCGGTTGCGACGGCCCTTTCCATTACGATCGTACACATAGACCGGTCGTCCGAGGACGTCCTGTATATCCGATGCTCCAATGCCATCATCAGCTGTTATCTGGGCATGCTGTTGTCCATTGCCCTGACGGTGTGGGCGGAGAGAAGGAATTGGACGCGTGGGAAGTCACTGGTGCTGCAGGTGGTGATCCTGGCGCTGGTGGTGACCTACTATTTCCTGATGCCGGAAGATTTTCAGAAAAAAACGGTGATCCGATGGTTCCTGTACGCCCTGGGGCTGCATTTGCTGATCGCGGTCATCGGATTTCTGGGCGGCGAGCATATCAATGGTTTCTGGCAGTATAATAAAAAGCTTTTTCTCCGGATACTCACCAGCCTGCTGTATACAACGGTCCTGTATGCCGGGCTCGCCCTGGCCCTGCTGGCCATCGACCAGCTTTTTAGTGTGAACCTTAGTTACAAGTGGTATACGGACACCTGGCTGCTGCTGATCGGCGCGTTCAATACCTGGTTCTTTCTTTCGGGCTTTCCGGCGGACTATGCGGATGTGCCTGTCATTGACGATTATCCTAAAGGTCTGAAGGTCTTTACGCAATATGTGCTGCTGCCGATCCTCACGGTGTATATGGTGATCCTGTATGTCTATCTTTTCAAGATCGTCTTTACGGCGCACTGGCCTAAGGGATGGGTGGCTTACCTGGTGCTGGGTTTCTCCGTGGCAGGGATCCTGGCGCTGCTGCTGATCTATCCGCTGCGCAATGATGAAGGGAATAAATGGATCAATGGCTATTCCCGCTTCTTTTACTTTGCCCTTTTCCCCCTGCTGGTGCTGTTGGGTTTTGCCATCTGGAAGCGTGTGTCGACCTATGGGATCACGGAGCTGCGCTATTTTGTGCTGCTGCTGGCGGCCTGGCTGTTTTCTATCGCGGTGTATTTTCTGTGGAGCAGGAACAAGAATATCCGGCATATCCCCTTGTCGCTGTGTGTGCTGGCGCTTCTTTCCTCATTCGGCCCCTGGGGCGCTTTCAATGTTTCGAGGTATAGCCAGCAGGCGAGGCTGAAAGGCCGCCTGGAGAAATATGGTCTTTTGAAGGACGGGCAGGTGACGGGGGCACAGGTGGCTGTGCCGGTCAAGGACCGGAAAGATATCAGCTCCATCACGGATTATATTGTGGAAATGCATGGTTACGGGCCGCTGCAGCCCTGGTTCCGGCAGAACCTGGACTCTATGATGCGGAAAGATCTGCTAATGGGGAAATCCAACGTGCGTGAACAGGCGGAAGCTATCATGCAGCTGATGCACGTGCCTTATACGAGCCGGTGGGAGCAGGATGATGATATTCGGCAATTCAGCTGCCGGATGGAGCCGGCAGATACGGTGTTTACTACCGAAGGGTATACCTATATGATCCCGGATCTGGACCAGGCGGAAATAAGCGATGGGGATGCGTTCGCCAGTCGTTATAAGCTGGGTAGGGATTCGTTGATCATTTTCCTGGACTCGGCGACCAATCAGCTGCATTTCCTGCCGGGCATGGGGTCGAAGGACAGCGCCTTTGTCGTGGGGTTGGACAAGCTGCTGGAGGATACCACGATGGAGCTTGATTACAGCATGGTACTATCCCCGGAAAAAAGCACCTTGCCTTTCAAAACTTCCCTTTGGTCAGGAAAGTTGATCGTCACATCGTTCAGCGGCACGAAAAGGAATAAGACCAAACATATCGAAAGGTTGGAAGGCCACCTGTTGGTCCGGCGGGAGGGAGAACGTTAAACAGTTGGTTCACAGAGCCTGGCGATAGTCTGCAGGTTAAATTAAAAGATAATATTACCTTAGCCCGCAAATTCCGCCAGAAGGGTTTCCACTTTTGACCATGCAAGAACAGTTAAGCGATGCGGGGCTATTACATGCTATAAAAGAAGGGGATGCTGCCGCATTCAAGGTGTTGTATGACAGGTATTGGGAACGCATGTACCTAAAAGCCTGCCAGCGGGTGGACAAGGATGAGGCGAAGGACATCGTCCAGGAGATCATGACCACTGTATGGCGCAGAAGAAAAGATCTTTTCACCTTCGAAGACGGTGAGATCGGGCGCTACCTTTTTACAGCCGTGAAATACCGGGTCATCAGCCACTATGCTTTTAGCGCCGCGGAGATCAGGAACAGCGCTTTCTTTGAAGTGCTGACGGACCATGTCCCGGCAAATACATTGGAAGTAAAAGAGCTGAACGAGCTCATCGAAGGGGAAGTCAGCCGGCTGCCCACCAAAATGCAACAGGTCTTCAGGATGAGCCGGGAAGAGGACCTTTCCATCGCAGATATCGCCCACAAGCTGAATGTCTCCGAACAGACCGTCAAAAATCAGCTGACGGAAGCCCTGAAAAGGCTGCGGGCCTCCCTTAGATCCCGGGACAATGGGGATTGGGCCTTCGTCGTCATCCTTCTATGCTATTATTGCGCTCACTAAAGGCGCTGATACGTCATTTTTTTAGCCGCAAAATTTTTTTTTAAAAAAACATAAACGGACTAGTACTGAAACGCATTTTTGAAGATAGAAGGTAAAAGGCTCCGATTTGGAAGAAAAAAATATCAAACGAACCCTGAAGCGGTACCTGCTTGGGGACGCGGATAGCGACGATGCGGGCGCGGTGGATAGTTGGTACGACTCATTTGACAATGAGGACCTTGTGTCATTATCTGAAGAAGAGACCGCTGCCACCGGGCAGGAGATCTGGGATAAAGTAGCTCCCGCTCTTTCGGAAGGGAAACCCGCTCTTTCCGAAGAGAAGAAAGTATGGACATTGCCATCTTATCTCAAAGTGGCGGCGATGATCCTTGTCATTGCGGGCGCCGCCGTTACCTTCTTTTTATTACACAATAAGCATGGTCAGCAGGATGCCATCGCATTTACCACCATCAGCACGGGCGTAGGAGAAAAGAAAAAGATCACGACACAGGACGGTTCCCAACTGGTCCTGAATGCGGGTACGACCATCCGGATACAAGATGACTTTTCCAGGGACCGGAAGATCGAGCTGGTCGACGGGGAAGTTTTTTTCGATGTAAAGACGGATCCGCAAAGACCGTTTGTGGTCACCAGCGGAAGCCTCACCACCACGGTGCTGGGGACCTCCTTTAATATATCGGCCTATAAGGAGTTGAATAACCTCAGCATCGGCGTCGTGGACGGGAAGGTAAGCGTTGTCCATGACTCGGCCCCTCTCAGCGTACTGCTGAAAGAAGAAGAGCTGGTGTTTTCCAAGACCAATAAGACTTATAAAAAGATCCCGCTGGACGAATCATTGACGGCCTGGCAGCGTGGAAGGCTGGTGCTGAACGATCTTTCCTTTAATGAGATGGCCGTCCTCATGAAGAAGAATTATGGCATCGATGCCCTCACCAATGATGAAGCAATAAGGAACACACGATATACCACGGAACTATTATCATCTATGTCGCCGTTGCAGGCGATGCAGGTACTGGCCGCTATTCACGACCTGAAGGTCAGGGAAAATAACAACAAGATCTACCTATCTAAATAACCGCTCAATAAAAGTAAAACAAACCAGACCAGGCGCCATATGCTAAATCGATACAGCCCCTGGTATCTGATTGAAAACCCAACTAAAGCTTAAAAAGTATGCAAACAAGGCTTGCCATTCTTTTCTTCCTACTAACGACGACCTCCATGTTCTTCCCTGCGTATGCCGGGGACGGCCAGATCCTGAAGGGTGTCACTGTCACGGCGACGATCCGGGAAGGCACCCTGGAGACGGCCATCCGGGAGATCCATAAGATCACCAAGGTGACTTTTGCTTATGACAAGCAGCTGCTGAGCTCTTACAAGATAGCAGGCTGTGTGTTTTCCAAAGAGCCGCTGGACAATGTGCTTCAAAAATTATTGCAGGATAAGTCATTGGGGTATGAAGAGGTCAACAATGTCATCGTCATCCGGAAGAAGGCGCAGCCGCGGGTCGTGCACGCCGGTGTTCACGTCGCCAGGAGGGATACGGTGATCTCGGGTGTGGTGATCGACGACAACAACAAGCCCATGAGCGGCGTGAGCGTGGGTGTCAGCGGCAGTCCTACCATGACGTCCACGGATGCCAATGGGCGATATAAGATCATCGTGGAGAGCGACAGTGCGGTGCTCATATTCAGCAATGTCGGGTATGCGCAGCAGGAAGTGCCTGTGGGCAATCAGGTGACGATCAATATCCGTATGAGACCCGGTGTTGGAAAGGAGCTGGAAGAGGTGGCGGTCGTAGCCTTTGGCAAGCAGCGTAAGATCAGCCTGGTGGGGGCGCAGTCAAGCCTGAATGTATCGGAGCTGAAGCAGCCGTCGGCGAATCTGTCCGCCATGCTGGCCGGCCGTATCTCCGGCGTCATCGGCGTACAGCGTTCCGGCGAGCCGGGCAAGAGCGGCGCGGATGTCTGGATCAGGGGTATTTCTACATTCGGGTCCGGCAACAGCACAAGCCCGCTGATCCTGGTGGATGGTGTCGAAAGGGACTTCAATAACATCGATCCGGAAGACGTGGAATCGTTCACGATCCTGAAGGACGCGTCCGGTACGGCCGTATACGGGGTACGCGGCGCCAATGGCGTGGTGCTGGTGAAGACAAAGAGCGGAAAAATAGGCAAGCCAACGATATTTCTTGACTACAATGAGGGGGTCAACACCTTTACAAAGATCCCTGAAATGATGGATGGGGTGAACTATATGCGTCTGGCCAACGAGGCGAAGACGACCCGTAACCAGGATCCCATCTATTCGCAGGATTATATTGATAAGACCGTATCCGGCCTGGATCCCCTGTTATATCCGAATGTGGACTGGCTGGATGCAGTGCTGAACAAGACGGGGCATATCCGCAGGGCGAATGTCAATGCCAGCGGCGGTGTCCAGAATGCGCAGTACTATGTGTCCCTGTCCTATTATGAAGAAGGCAGCTTTCTGAAGACCGATAATTTGCAGAAATTTAATTCCTCCTTAAAGTACAGGCGATACAATTTTACGACCAATGTCAACCTGAAACTGACCAGCACGACCAGGCTGGATGTAAATTTAAAAGGTTATTTCTCCAATCTCAATGGCCCCGCGCTCAGCACACAGGATATTTTCCAGAGCGCCATGGATGCCGCCCCCGTGATCTACCCTGTGATGTATCCGGGCGGGTTCGTGCCGGGCCTCTCGCCCAACGGAGGGTTCAGGAACCCTTACGCCGACCTCACCACGAGGGGATTCCGCGGCAGCAATATCAATGAGATCAACTCGAATGTCAGGATCACGCAAGACCTGCCGTTCATCACCAAAGGGTTGAACTTTACGGCCATGGCGGCTTTCGATAACCACAACGAGCAAAATACGAACAGGGGTAAAAGAGAGAACACGTATTTTATCAATTTGGATTATCCGTATAACCCCGATGGTTCGATAAATCTGAAGCCAAGCTATTTTTCCCCCAACCCCTACCTGGGCTACTCCAGGGATAACAATGGCAAACGTCTGTTCTATTCGGAAGGCGCCATCAATTACGACAGAGGTTTTGACAGGCACCATGTCACAGGACTGGCGCTATTCTATGCCAGCAGCAAGCAGGACGCTTTTGGCGATTATATGACCAGCATCCCTGAGCGGTATGTGGGGCTTGCCGGCAGGGTGATGTACTCCTATGATGACCGTTATTTTGCCGAGTTCAACCTGGGTTACAACGGGTCCGAGCTGTTCAGCCCCAGTAACCGATACGGCGTGTTTCCTGCCGGAGGCATCGGCTGGGTCATTTCGAACGAGAACTTCTTTGCCGGATTGAAGAGGTCCGTCAACTTCCTGAAGCTGCGGTACTCCAATGGTATGGTGGGGCTGGGCAGCGTAAACGATGCTAATCTCAGGTTCCTTTACCTGGATAAAATGAACAGCGGCGCTTCCGGTTATGCATTCGGTAATTTCAACGGTGTAACAGGTGTCTCTATTACCCGGTATTCCTCCAACGTGAAATGGGCGACTTCCAACAAACAGGACCTGGGACTTGAAGTAAAGACCATGGACAACCAGCTTTCGCTGATCGTGGATCTCTTCAAGGAGCATCGTAAGGGGATCTTTTTGCCGAGGGCGTCGAACGTTGCTTTTATGGGACTGACCGAACAGCAATATGGCAATCTTGGCGTAGTTGATAATAAGGGCATCGATGCTACGGTGGAATACAATACGAAGATCGGCAGGGTGTCCCTCGGCCTCAGGGGTAGTATCACGTACAACAAGGACGTGCTGCTGCAAAATGATATGCCTCCCCAGGATTATCCCTGGATGAACAGGACGGGGCACAATATCCTGGCCAGGTACGGATATATAGCCGACGAGCTGTTTGTGGACCAGAAGGACATCGACGATCATCCTGTGCCGGGCGGCGATAAGTCGAAAATATTGCCCGGTGATATCAGGTATAAGGACCTCAATGGCGACAATAAAATAGATAACTATGACATGGCCTATATCGGTCGCGGGGATGTGCCTTCGACGGTGTATGGACTGGGCTTCAACCTGGGATATGCGGGCTTCAACCTGGCTGTCTTCTTTCAGGGCCTTGCCAATTGTGACCGGTTTATTAACGGAGACGGCATTAACCCTTTTACTGCGGAACAGAGCAATGTGTTTGCCATCGCGAATGACCGGTGGACGCCGGAGAACCCCAGCCAGCATGCCTTCTATCCCCGCCTGGCCTATGGCAATGCGGACAATTTCAACAATTACCAGACCAGTTCCTGGTGGGTGAAGGACATCGGATTTGTCCGATTGAAGACCGCACAGCTGTCCTACAATCTGCCTACTACCTTCCTCAGCAAATGGGGGGTGAAGAATGCGGCCATCTATGCACAAGGGTTGAACCTGCTGACCTTTAGCAAGTTCAAGCTGTGGGACCCTGAACTGAATGTCAGCGGGGGCAATAACAATAACGGGACAGCCTATCCCAATGTAAGGACCATAACCATGGGTGTAAACTTCAAGTTCTAATCCCAAAAACGAAAAATGAACAAGACATTATATTTTTTGCTGGTCATATCTTCCCTGACCATTGCTTCCTGTAAGAAATACCTGAGCCAGGTGCCTGAAGAGAACCTGACGCTTGACAAAACGTTCCAGACCTGGCCGACGGCCAACCAGTTCCTGGCGAATGTGTATACCCGTGTTCCTGACGAATATGGTCAACGTGACCCGGGTGGCGACCATAATGCCGGCTTGTGGACCTGTGCGTCGGATGAAGCGGAGCTTACCTGGCAGAATAGAAGGACCAATAACCTGAATAATGGCAGCTGGGATGCATTGACGGACATTGTAGGCAGCTACTGGTCCAGCTATTACCAGGGCATCAGGGCTGCGAGCGTCTTTCTGCAAAGGGCGGATGGTATCAACGGCATATCACAGGAACAGATCAGGCAGCACAAGGCGGAAGCAAGGGCGTTAAGGGCCATCTTTTATTTCCATCTCATGCGGATCTACGGGCCCGTGGTATTGATGGGCGAGCGGCCCGTGCCTGTGGATACCAGCTTACAGGTACCGCGCAGCTCCTATGATGAATGCACCAGCTATGTCGCCGACGAATTACAGAAAGCTTCGCAGGACCTGCCCCTGCAATATTCGGATGTCAACCAGGACGGAGGGCGTCTTACAAAAGGCGTGGCGCTGGCTATCAGGGCCCAGGCCCTGATGTATGCCGCGAGTCCCTTGTTCAACGGCAATACGGATTATGCGGCATTGAAGAACAAGGATGGTAAGCAGCTGATCGGCCAGGCGTATGATGCGGGCAAATGGGCGACTGCCGCCGGCGCTTACCGTGACTTTATCGCGCAATTCGTTCCTTCGGTCTACGATCTCAATATCGACAGGACCAATGGTGTTATCGACGCCTACATGTCCTGCAAGAACGCCGTCATCAAGGACTGGAACAAGGAAGCCATTTTTGTCCGTGTGTCGAACTCCATCGGTCCCTGGCAATACGCGCTGACCCCCTTCCATGAGGGAGCGCCGGGTGGGAATGATTCAAGGGGCGGTACGGCCATCGATCCGACACAGAATATGGTGGATGCCTTCTTCACCGCCAACGGCAGGAGCATCGACGATCCCCTGTCCGGCTACCAGAACTCCGGCTATTCTGTGTTCCAGGCGCCCCTGGACGACCAGGCGAGGTCGATCTATAATCCATGGACAAACAGGGAGCCCCGGTTCTATGTGAATATCACCTATAGTAAAAGCCTGTGGCTGAACACACAGAACGGTAAGATCTATACCGATTTTACGAAGAATGGCAACTCGGGACATTCCAAGACCTCCAATGACTATTCCAGGACCGGCTACACGGCACGGAAGGCCATGGGTTTCGGCAAATGGGATTTCAATAACAGGACGCTGCCGCTGCTGCGCCTGGCCGAGGTATATCTGAACTATGCCGAGTGTCTGAATGAATCCGATCCCGGCAACCCTGATATTTTAAAATACCTCAACCTTATCAGGGAACGGGCCGGCATACCCCTGTATGGCTCTGCGGATATCGCTGCGCCTGCCTCACAGGATGAAATGCGGACGGCGCTGCGTAAAGAGCGCCGGGTGGAACTGGCATTCGAGAACAACCGATTCTTCGATGTTCGCCGTTGGAAGATCGCCGAACAGACGGACAACGGGCCCATGTACGGCCTCAGCATCGACTCCGATCTGCCGGACTTCACCAAAGTGGTTGTCTTCGAGAACCGGGTGTTCAAAAAACAGCACTATCTGTTCCCGATACCTGCCAATGATGTGACCAATGACAGACAGCTGGTGCAAAACACGGGTTGGTGAGGTGCGTCTGCCTGCGGTATTAAGTAAATTTAAAATGGTTAATTATATGTTTGCCGAAATAAAAAATTCGATATTAGTCATTGCCTTGTTCATGAGCGCAGCGTTCATCAGCTGTAAGAAAAACGATGGATTTTCCCATAACCCTTCCCAGCCCGTTGCCGTGAACAGTTTTTCTCCGGCCACCGGTCCCCGGGGAACGGTGATCCTTATCAAGGGCAGCAACTTCACCACCGACACCTCGAAAGTAAAAGTGTCTATCAACGGCATTCCCTTACTGGTCGTTGGCGTGAAGGGAGACGAGATCATGGCGGTGGTCACGACAAAGACGGAGTCCGGTCCGATCGTCGTCAGTATCGATAACGGTACGACCACGAGCGCTGATGCTTTTAATTACCAATATACGTATACTGTGTCCACGCTGGCGGGTTCGGGCCAGGCCGGGTATAATGACGGCAATGGTACGGGCGCCAGCTTTAACTTCAATGGTGTGCGCGGGCAGCTGAGTGTGGACAAGGACCTGAATGTCTATGTGGCCGACGGCGGCAATCAACGGATCAGAAAGATCACTGCTGACGGTACGGTCTCGACCATCGCTGGCAGCGGCATCAATGGCTATGCAGATGGTGCGGCAGGTGCGGCTCAATTCAACAATCCATGTGGTACGGCCGTGGATAAGGATGGCAACATTTATATTGCCGAAAGGAATGGCCACAATATACGGAAGATCACGCCGGACGGCATTGTCTCTACCTATGCGCATGGCAGCGGCAACGGGTTTAACGAACTGACCTCCGTGGCCGTCAACAATACAACGGGTGATGTGTACTGGTCGGACTTCTATGGCGACGGCATCTACCATCTGAAGAACGGCAGCCTGGAAAGGGCCATCAACCATTCTCTTCCCTGTACTTTCACCATGGACGGACAAGGGAATATCTATGCCACGCATTATGACGATCAGCAGGTGTGGAAATATCTTTATGATGCGACGGCGGATACGTTTGACGGTGGGACTGCTATCGCGGGCACTTCGCATGTGTCCGGTATGGCTGACGGGGTAGGGACTGCCGCTACGTTTGCCCGTCCCTGGGGTATAGCCGCCGACAGTAAAGGTAGTCTCTATGTCAGCGGCCAGGGGGGCGGTGACAAGAGCAATGCGGTCCGCATGATCACGCCGGGTGACTGGTCAGTCACAACGCTCGCTGGGGTCGGTGATAATACGGGCTATATCGACGACCTGGGCAATAACGCCCGGTTCAATCGGCCCACGGGTATCGCGGTGGATAAGAACAACAACCTTTATGTCCTGGATATGGCTAACAACCGTATACGGAAAATAGCCGTGCTGTAAACCGTTCAATATGAAACATATGTCTTTAAGAATAGGTGTCTTTACTTTTATCCTGGTGACCTTCATTGTCTCCTGCGGCAAAAGCAATAACCCTGCGCCGCCCGTCGTGGATACGTCGGGCACCAGGGAAGTGTCGTTCACTTCCGCCAATGCCACTTCGGCGTATAACGATTTCAATAAGTACCTGTACAATACAAATGCGAAATTGTATTACCGTGCATCCGACAAGAGTGGCATTGCGGCCATCTGGACACAGGCGATCTATTTCGACATGGCGATGAATGCGTACAAGCGGACGGGGGATGCGCAGTACAAGCAGCTCATCGAGAACCTTTACCAGGGTAACTATGCGCAGTACGCCGGGTATGACTGGCGGAACGATGTCAAATGGTTCATCTGGGACGACATGATGTGGTGGATCATTGCCCTGGCCCGTGCATACGAGGTGACGGGTGACCAGAAATACCTGGACCATGCGAAGGCGGGGTTTGACTTCGTCTGGAATGGGGATGCTTCCATCGGCCGGACCGGCTCTTATGATCCGGCTACGGGCGGCATGGAATGGGCGTGGAAGCAGCGGGGTAAGACGGCCTGTATCAACTATCCTGCCGTCATTGGCGCCATGACCCTGTACAATATCACGAAGGATGAGGACTATGCCACCAAGGCTGTGGGTGTTTATAACTGGGCCCGGACGAATCTGTTCAATACGACGACGGGTGCGGTGGCTGATAATAGAGTTGATAACAATCCGGCGGACTGGACGGTGCACACGTATAACCAGGCCAGCTGCATCGGTGCGGCGGTGATGTTGTATAAGAAGACCGGTGATACGAAGTACCTGAACGATGCGGTGCTGGCGGCGGACTTTACGAAGAACAAGATGTCGGATGCCAACGGGATCCTGCCTTTCGAAGGCGGAGAGGAGCAGGGTGTGTACAATGCGATCCTGGCCCAGTATATGATCAGGCTGATCGTGGACGGCGGCAAGTCCGATTATCTGACGTGGCTGCGGAAGAATATCAATTATGCATATGGCAAGCGGAGCAGCTCCACGGGACTGATGGGGAAGGATTATAAGACGCCGCCGCCGGCGGGTACGGCTGTTTCGGCGTATGATGCGTGCTCGGTCCCGGCGTTGATGCAGGTGGTGCCTCCGGAGAAATGATTTTTTTGGTATCCTGATGATTATTGGACCCGGTTGGTTTATCCCGCCGGGTTTTTTGTTTTACACGCTGGTGGGCGAAATCGACACGGCTATTGGCAATTCGACACGCTGGTGAAGTCTGATCAGGTGATTGACAGAAGTTCCTTTATTTCGTCTCATCATTAACCTTAAACTGTCCTGTGATGAGATGTTTTCGGGGCGCCTGCCTATTGGCCCTATTTCTCCTGTCCTATTGCTGCCATGCGCAGGAACAGCCTGACAAGGTTACGGGCATTCTTAATTTTCCTTCACGATTCTTCAGCCGGATACAAAATAAGACAGCCAGCCTGGACGAGCAGCTCACCCGTCAGACGGAGAAATATCTGCAAAAGATGGCGCGGCGGGAGCAGCGGCTGCAGAAGAAATTATATAGGGTCGATCCCACGGCGGCAAAAAGCTTATTTGCCGGCTCGGCAGCGCGATATGCCGCACTATCTCAACAACTGGCGAGTGACACGGGAGGCGGCAGCGTGCAGGTCAACGGTGAGTACCAGGCTTATACGGATTCTTTACAGGGCATGCTGAAATTCATGGGGAACAACCCCGCAGCTGCCGGCTCGCTGCGACAGCTGCAGTCCCTGCAGGCAAAGATGCAGGATGCGGATGAGATCAAGGAATACATCCGGCAGCGGAAACAGCAGATCTCGCAGTATATTCAGCAGCATACGGATCTCAGCGGTCTGCTGGGCAAGGACTACCAGGCCATGAACCAGGACATCTATTACTATTCCCAGCAGGTGCGGGAGTATAAAGAAATGCTCAACGACCCTGACAAGCTGACGAAACAAGCGTTAACGCTCCTCAACAAGCTTCCCGCCTTCCAGGCCTTTATGAAGCAGCATTCTCAGCTGGCCGGGTTGTTCAATTTGCCTGGCAACTACGGAGATCCGGCCAGCCTGGCGGGCCTGCAGACCCGCGACCAGGTGGCGGCGTTGATCAACCAGCAGGTGTCGGCAGGTGGGGCGGGTGGAGCGGCGGCTTTGCAGGCAAACCTGCAGTCGGCCCAGTCGCAGCTGGATGGCTATAAGGATAAGCTGGGCAAGCTGGGCGCCGGCAGTGGCGACATCGATATGCCGGACTTTAAACCCAATGCACAAAAGACA
>Ga0163162_10001350_pt1 | contig 22850 bp, 22 predicted proteins | sample S55metaG_FD_115310 | JGI IMG/M metagenome (GOLD analysis project Ga0163162, IMG submission 115310) | Switchgrass rhizosphere microbial communities from Kellogg Biological Station, Michigan, USA - S5-5 metaG | ecosystem: Host-associated > Plants > Roots > Rhizosphere > Soil | place: USA...
CAAAAATTACTGAACATCCGTTCTTCTCCCCCTCTCCGCAAGCGGAGAGGGGGATGGGGGGAGAGGTTGCCGGGCGCGAACCCCACCCCTAACCCCTCCCCGTTTACGGGGAGGGGCAGACACGAACCTGAAGCTGAGTTTTGTGCAAAGCCGGGAGAACAGAACTTGCCTTTCAGCAAGCGAGTTTTCGGATGGATGGATCTGCTCGTTAGCTTATAACAACGTTCGCAGCCTGCCGCTGAACCGGAGCGTTATCCGCGACTAATGTGAAGGACTTCAATGGAGAAGTGACATGCATACACCAGCAAAGAACACGATTTGTCTTTGGTACGATGGCGACGCTGAGGATGCGGCGCGATTTTACGCCGGGACCTTTCCCGATTCGTCCGTCGGCGCGGTCCTCCGCGCGCCGGGAGACTTTCCGTCGGGAAAGAAAGGGGACGTGTTGACGATCGAGTTTACCGTGATGGGCGTTCCCTGCCTCGGGCTCAACGGCGGACCTGAGTTCAAGCACAACGAAGCGTTCTCGTTTCAGGTGGCAACCGAGGACCAGGCCGAGACGGATCGTTATTGGAACGCAATCGTCGGCAACGGCGGTCAGGAGAGCGCGTGCGGCTGGTGCAAGGACAAATGGGGACTGTCGTGGCAGATTACGCCGATCGTGCTGACGCAAGCGCTCACCGATCCCGATCCCGCCGCCGCGAAACGCGCGTTCGATGCGATGATGACGATGAAAAAGATCGACATCGCCGCAATCGAGGCGGCGCGCCGCGGTTAAGGTTGCAATGGATGCAATGAAGTCCAACGAGGACGCATAACAAGTCATTGGCCTTGCACAAAAAGTCAGTCGAGGCGACTGAACTGTGTGGCTAAACTCGGAGAGGTCCGAAGGACCGTTGTTTAGTAGCCACGCCCGTGAGGGCGTGGACGACGAACGACAAATTCCCCGAGCGCCGAAGGTGCGACGGTTATTGGCGTTTACCGCCGGTCCTTCGGACCTGTTGCACTAAACGAATTGGGTTCCACGCCCTTACGGGCGTGGCTATTTACCCACGGCCCTTCGGGCCTGCTGTGTCAGGCAATGAGACAGTTGCTGTCTCCAAGCCTTTTTGTGCAAGGCCCAAGTCATTGAACCAGCCGTGAGCCATCGTTGGACCGCCGAGCAACAACTCTCCAATTCTAATCTCATACGCTTGAGATTCCGTTGGTGTTCCACCAATCCTGCATTAGTAACGTGCGGCGGTGTGTGCTCACCAGCATCTCGCCGTGCCTAAAACAATCCCAGGTTTTCTTTTCCAACCGGTGGCCCTTTTCCCTCTCCTCTTTCGCGTTACCTGATGTGGCGAGCCCTGCAAATCCCTTTTTAGTGGCGCGGCTCATTAAGTTTGACGGATTTTTGAAGGAGGATTTCCCATGTTACGCACAAACGGATCACGCAGGTCGCTCATTCTGTTCGGTAAGCAATTACCGGTTGCTATTATTCTGATCGTCGCCATGTTCACCTGCGCAATTGGGCAAGTTAAGGTCCAGGATCCGCAAGCGGCAACGGCCACGGTTACGGCCGGGATATCCGGCGGAGACACTGTCCGCGTCACCGCGCCAGGTGAAGTCACACAGATTCAATTGGAAGTGTACGGCGCTAATGGCGAAGTAATTTTCGACTCCGGAAAACTGCGCGGCAATGTCATCGATTGGAAAACGACTGATGCCGTTGGCCTGCTCAGCCAGGGTTCAGTTGTAGTGGTGGTCACCACCAGGGGCCTTGATGGCAAGTCCAGCCAGCGATACGGCAGTCTGACTTTGGAAGCCGGCCAACTCAAACTCAAGAAAGAAGTGGAGCTGACTGGCGTGCAGAAGGAAACTCTCAGCACTCGCCGGCAGTCGCAGAAACTGGATGCCGGACAAGATCCGGAGGCGCTGACGATTGTGAACGAGTCAAGCAGCCGTTCGGTAGTTTTGACAACCCATAATGGACAGGCAGGACAAGTAACCAGTACCAACGGGCCTTTGACGCTCGCGACGGGCGATACGCTAACTGGTAAGGACAGAGAGCAAATGCGCATCACGCCGGACGGAAAAGTTGGTATCGGCACGCAAACGCCGGAGGCCGCGCTTGATGTCAATGGCGAAATTCGCGCTCGTGGTGGAATCCGTTTTGATGACGGGACAGTACTGAAGAGTGCTCCACTTTCGGTCGTGACCAACACTACGATCACTCCAGGTTCGGCAACATCGTCGACGCTGAGCCCGGCCACGGCCGGAACGGGAACAACCAATCAGTTGTCAAAATGGACGGACAACGTGGGGACGCTGGGTAACTCTGGTGTGACAGACTCGAATGGCAACATTGGCATCGGCACCACCAGTCCCGTCGGACGGCTACACGTCGTTGACCCTACGGGTTCGGCGCAGACGGCCGACAATGCCTTTCGCGTGGAGACGACGGGGGGAACCGTCGGCCCCAGCTTCCGCTTCAAGAGCTTCGAGGGCGCTGATTACCTTATGACCGCGACGGGCAGCGGCAACGCGGGCGGCGCGGGCGCCTTCCGCATTTACGATATGACGGGTAACGCGACGCGTATGTACATTGCGCCGGGGTCCGGCAACATCGGCTTCGGCACAACAGCGCCGACCCAGAAACTAGACGTTTTCGGCAACTTAAAGGTGTCGGGCGCAGGCAACGGTATCATTTTCCCAGACGGCTCTATGATGACGACCGCCACGGCGGGCGGGGGTTCGACGCCTTCGGGCACCAGCATCGTCACGGCCATCAACGACGCGTCGACCGTGGGCGTCATCGGCGAAGCGCGTCTGTCGCCGAACGTCGCGAAGCTCAACGCGCAGAACAACTGGACGGGCCAGAACACCTTCAACGGCCTGTCGATGAACGGCACGAACATCGTCAACGTCGCCAACCCCGTCAGCGCCACCGACGCAACGAACAAGGCTTACACGGACGCCAACTTCGTCAAGTTCGTTCCCGGTGCCGAGCAGCTCTCAGTGGGCGACGCTAACGGCACGGCGCCGATGATCAACCTGCGCGGCGGCTCGACCTGCTGCTCCGGCCCCGGCGGCCATACGCCTGCCTGGTTCAAGGTCTTTCAGAACGGCAGCTTCGTCGCGACGGGCAACCTCGGCATCGGCGTGAGCCCCATGCAGGGCAAGGGCTACCGCACCTCCTGGGACTCTTACAAGGGCGCGTTCCGTTCGGGCTACGCGGATAACGAGTGGGACGACGCGAACGTCGGCTTCTTCTCGTGGGCGGGCGGCTCGAACTCGACGGCCATCGGACTCTACGCGCTCGCGTTCGGCGACACGAACTCGGCCGAGAGCACTTCATCCATCGTCTTCGGCAGCGGCAACCAGGTGAAGGGCGCCGCAGGCTTCTCGGCCGGCGCGGGCAACCGCGTGTGCGATACGTACGGCGTCGCCCTCGGCAACAACGCCAAGTCAGGTGGTCCCTACATCAACGGCAAATGCGACCCCGACACCTTCAACCTCCGCGGCCTGGCCGCGGTCGCTATCGGCTACAACGTGACGGCTGATCAGGATCACACGACGGCGATGGGTAAGTTTGCGTCGAACAACGGCTTTCAGGGCACGTTCGTTTGGTCGGACGGCTCGGCCACCGCCTCGGCCGACACGTTCCGCAACACGGCGAACAACGAGTTCGCGGCGCGTGCCACGGGCGGCTTCCGCTTCCGCACGAACCTCGCCGGCACGACGGGCTGCAACTTGCCCGCGGGCTCAGGCGTCTTCAACTGCACTTCGAGTCGCTATACGAAGGAGAACTTCTCTTTGACTGACGGCAACGACGTGCTCTCGCGTCTTCGCAAAGTTCCCGTCAGCACCTGGAATTACATCTCCGAGGGTCGTGACGTTCGTCATATGGGACCAATGGCTGAAGATTTTTATCACACCTTCAACCTCGGTACTGGAAGCACCTCGATCGGTGTGCAGGACTTGACCGGTGTCAGCCTCAGTGCCATCCAGGCGCTGGATCAGCGAACCACTGAACTGCAACAAAAGACGGCCGAGGTGGATCAACTCCGTCAGCGCGTAGAGCAACTGAGCGTCGCGAACGATGCCCTGGAGAAGAGATTGGCCGCGCTGGAGCAGAAGATCACGGGCAATAAGTAGGCCGGTCGTGGTTGCAGAAGTTCGAAAGGTATTGCGCCAAAAGCGCTGGATGACGGGAGCTGCGAAGCTCCCGTTCTTTTTCTTGAACTAGCTCTTGCTAAAACAGAGGTGGCAAAGAAGAAAACCGCAGCAAAGACTGATACTAAAAAAGCTGCCCAAAACGCGAAGTAAGTGTAAGGACTGGAGAAGGTAACGGTTTCGATTATTATAATAAGACTAACTTTGGCACCAAAGGTTGAATCATGCCGCGCCAGCCGGCTTTCATTTTGAGGCCGAGAATAAATCCTAATCAGGAGATCATGATATGAAGCGACTATTTGTCGTTGTGCTGCTCGCGTTGTCGATTCCCGGTTTGGCCGCTGGCCAGGCGAGGACAGCGCAGGCTACCAGAGCCGCCGCAACGTACGGCGCTAACCGTGCCGCCGGACACACTTTCACTCATGACGGTGTGAAGCTTTACTACGAGGTTTATGGCACGGGCGAGCCCCTTCTGCTCGTGCACGGCAACGGCGGTAGCATCTCTGACTTCGGCGCTCAGATCGCTCACTTTCGCAAGCGCTACAAAGTGATCGCCATGGACAGCCGGAGCCAGGGGAAATCCGGCGACAGCACTGACAGGCTGACTTATGAGACGATGACCGATGATCTCGCGGCGCTCCTCGACCATCTGAAGCTGGGCCCCGTCAACGTACTGGGATGGAGCGATGGAGGCATTGAAGCTTTACTGCTCGCGATCCGCCACCCGGCGAAAGTAAAGAAGATCGCCGCGATGGCCGCTAATCTCAACCCGAGCGAAGAAGCTATTTGGCCCGACGTCATCAATCTGATCAAGACGATGCTCGCGGCGATGCCAACCGTCGAAAAGGAAACGCCGCAGGGCCGGCGCGAACTGAAGGTGACGCAAATGCTGCTCGAAGAGCCGCATATCGACGTGAAGGCGCTGGAGGCCATTGGCGCGCCGACGCTGGTGCTGGCGGGTGATCACGATCTCATTCGCGACGAACACACCCTGGAAATCTATCACCACATTCCCAATAGCCAATTAGCCATCTTCCCGGACGCGACGCACATGATCCCCTTCGACGAGCCGGCACGCTTTAACTCCACGGTGGAAAGGTTCTTCGGCGCACCGTTCGTGAAGAAGGACCGGATCAAGGACACCCTCATGTCCCTGGAGAAACTACGTGCGCCGCAAAAATAAATGATGAAGAGGGCGATGGACCATGGACGCGCCAGCCTTTGTGGTCCATCGTCCGGGTCGTTCCTCCCTCCCACTTCCTCCCTCCTCGCCCTCCGTCGGGTATAGTCCTGCCCGGAATTTGGCTCTTATCTGGTAGAAGGCGCAAAGGTAGGACAGTATTGTGAACAAGTCACGGGCTTTAGTCCTTAAATCAACTGATGCCAACGCCACGCTCGCTGAGAAGCAGGCGGCTTTTTGCGAGCTGGTCAGGATGTTCCAGGACATGGCTTATGCCTTCGCGTATGCCGTGCTGGGAGATTTCTACCTGGCCGAAGATGCCGCCCAGGAAGCATTCATCACGGCGTGGCAGAAGCTCAGTCAACTTCATCAGCCGGAGGCCTTCGCCGGTTGGTTCAGACGCATAGTACTGACGGAGTGCCATCGTTTAACGCGCGGAAAACGTCTGCCTACCGTGCCGCTGGATGTCGACGCACAAATCTCTTCTGGCCAGATCGATCCCCAGACGATTCTTGAAAGAGCTGAACTGACCAGGGCGGTGTTCACGGCGGTGAAAAAACTGCCGGCGAAAGAGCGCATGGTGATCACACTCTTCTACGTCAGGGAATACTCGCAACGCGACATCAGCGCGTTTTTGGCAGTGCCGCTGACGACTATTGCCAAGCGTCTCTATTCGGCAAAAGCTCGGCTGAGGGGCATGGTAATGGACGAGTTCAAAAATGATCTGACCGCACATCGACCTTCACGCGACGAGCGCTTCGCGGTGAAAGTCAAAGCTGGCATCTACGACGAATATGTCGGGCAATATAGGTTTGAGCTGCGTCCTGAGTTGATCGTCACCATCAGGAGAGAAGGCGACCGGCTTCTGGGTGATGCGGCAGGACAGGAGAATGAACTCTTCGCTGAAGGCGATGCTGAAAGCGAGTTGCTGACCAGAGAATTTGACGGCGCCGGAAAGTTCGTCAGAGACGAAGAAGGGCGCATTTCCCACTTCATTTACTACGAATTCGGGCGTGAACTGGGGCTGGCGAGGAAGATTTGCTGACCTGATCCGCCGTCGTTTGAGAAGGGAGCGACCGTGTCGAAAGGACGGATTGCGAAAGAAGTTGTACTTTGGATCATCACGCTGTTGCTGGCACTCCTTTGTCTGCGTTCAGGATGGCTGAAGGTTTCGGGCAACGTCTCCTGGGTCCGTGACTTCCATCGTTGGGGCTATCCGGATTGGTTTCGCATTGTAGTGGGAATCGCCGAACTTGCTTCGACGGTGCTTCTGCTAATACCGCGCGTCGCCAGTTACGGCGCCGGCCTCTTTGCGCTGGTGATGCTCGGCGCAATTCTCACTCACGCCACCCATGGCGAATCCAGCCGCTTGCCCTTCAATTTCCTGCTCCTCGGGCTCTCGCTGATAATTGTTTTTGCGCGCCGGCCATTTTTCCTTCGGCGGGGCTTTGCCTCAAAAGTCGGCGAAGCCGACGAATGAGAATAGCCCACCGATTTATCGGTGGGTTTAGCCCGCAGCAATAGTCGTAGTCCGTGAAACGGACGGCTGAGTTCTAAGATCCTCACGGTCAAAGACACTCTTGAGGCAAAGCCCTTCGGCGGTCACAAAGAAATACGCCGAATTGAGATCGCGACTGGCGCTGGGGTCTCGGCTTCGCACCAACGATGGCTTGCCAGCAACCCTGGGCTGACATTCGTCAACGCTTTCAGCGTTAAATACGTCTGAGAATCTTCCTTCGGAGAAAACATAATGAAAAGGCTTTACCTCATCGCAGCTATTCTGGGCACAATCCTGCCACTCTCACAGTTCATCCCTTTTCTCATGGCAAATGGATTCGATATGCCGCTCTTCTGCCACCAGCTTTTCCAAAACAAAGTCTCCAGAACGGGACACTAAAACTCGACACCGCCCGCCGCGACGCGGGAAGAAAAAGAAAGGGTGAAACATGAAGAAAGTAACGGAGCCAATTGACTCCAAAACGAGCCAGTCTTTCGAGAGATTCGATACACTGGCTAAAGCATTAGTGGCTGTTCCCAAGAAAGAATTGGAAAAAGAGATAGCAAAGGACGAACGCAAAAAAACAACGGAGGCGAGCTATTAACAAGCCTTAGTTCGGTGCTTCTGTTGATTCTGCTGCGGCTGCGGGTTGTTCTGCGGCTGGTTGTTCTGGTTGCTCTGCGGCTGGGGGAATTGGGTTGTGCTTCACCAAAAGAGGGAATTCTGCGGCCACTATCCACTCTGTTTCTGGATTCAATTGCCTGGTGAAACACTTCACCCAAACGTATCCACTTTGTCCAATGGGAAAGACGGGCATATTAACGATGGTTCGATACATTAGATGATCGTTAGTGATTGTTTTTCGAGTAGTAGAACTGCTTGCCATCGATCCGTCTGGTCGTAATACGTCAGTGCGTTCCTCGATTTCTACCGGCTGTTCGACATCCTGACTCCGATGCCACAGAGAGAGAATCTGCCAGTTCATCGGCGCAAAGACTTCTGGAGGAACGTCTGCGGGTACGGTTACGTTAATAGTTTCCATAACCGCAATCAGGGACGCCAAGCCATCGTTTGAAACGATGACTTTTTCACAGGGAGCATAAACCAAGAGCTTTAGCATCCTATGCGGTGACCTCCAGCGATCCCGCTCCTGATAGTCGAAGTCGCCCGAAAAGATTCACTATGCGTCCAACTCCGTAGTCTATCGAGTCTATGCGAGCGCTTCCGGTTGGCATGTCTATGACGGTTGAGTGTCTGCCAATCTCCACGACAGCTATTTCGGTCTGTGTATCTGTGCCAACGTTTTCATAGCCAAGGAGACCCCCGCGCCTGAGCTGTTCCATTCCATTCCATCGGAAAGGCGCGGCGATTACGGAGCTATACCATTGAGCGCCTCCAGCAACCCACTGGGAACGAAGCTCATCATGCCCACGGATCAGGTCTTGATAGCCAAACTCAGTGCCGCAAGAAGGGCATATTGTGAAATATGCCGGAGGTTCCTCAAGTCCGTCGTAGGCGCAAACAGGGCAAGTGTATTTCATGCAAACAGCACCGCATTCGCAAAGTAGTAGTCTAAGTTTCTGGGTAGCCAGTGTTCGGCTGTATTGGGCTTAAAATATGTTCGGATATAACCATCCTTGTCCATGATCGCAAACTCGTTCGTCATTGAGTTATACCGAATTAGATCTTTTTCGCGAGGGCGCTTGCTCTGCAACGTGTACTTTGGCAGAGGGTTAAACCCGATGAACTTGTCTGCCATTTGCTCATACTGGAGTTCATTCGCCGCCCCAACGTTAGCGCCGTGATTTCCGTAATGCTGCGTTCGTTGCTGCGCTGTTCTGAAGCCTTTTGTTAAGGGCACGCGTTTATCCTGCCAAAGCGACGAGGGTGAGTTTACACCTTGGGCGGCGTACTATACAGGCGGCAACGCGGGCGGGTCAACAGTAGATGTGTCAACTATTTTATTACCCGATCGACGGCAATACGCGCAGGTTTTCTTTGAAACAGATCCGGCAGATGTTTAAAGGAGAAGAGTCTTGTATCGAATGGTTTTGTTGAGGTGCTTGCTCCTCATTCTGATGGCGCCTGTACCGGTTTTGCTCGCCCAGCGTGCATTCACGGTCGATGACCTGCTGCGCGAGGAATCGATCGGGCGGGCGAAGCTTTCGCCGGATGGCCGTTGGTTGGCCTACGAACGGATTCGTCCAAAGTCGGCGGCGGAAACGTATCAGAAGTTTTTTCTCTTCGGTAAAGACCGTGCGGACATCTGGCTGGTAGCTACTAACGGTGGGGCGCCGCGCAATCTCACACAAGGGATTTCAGACAGCAGCGGCTGGTGGGCGCCGGTGTGGTCGCCCGATGGTACAAAGCTGGCGCTGCTCTCGAACCGCGGCGGCAACGTTCGGCTCTGGCTATTGGATCTGACAGCGCACCGGCTGAAAAAACTAACCGAGCTGGCGGTTGATGTGCTGGCGGATCCGCCCATGCTTTGGATTTCCAATGAGCAGTTGCTCTGCGCCGCGCTGAAGGAAGGCGAGAAGCCCCGATACCTTTCGCTTATGACCCAAGCCCAGGAAGTTGCCACGCGCCAATGGCCCGAGGCGGTAAAGGGCAAGCGCTCAACCGCCAGTGTGCTGAACAGCGGAGGAGAGCCCTGGCAGCCCCAGGGTTATCTTCTGCGGATCAACATTAAAGACGGGTCCGTGCAGAAATTATCGGATGGTCCAGTGCAGTACATGCGATTGTCGCCGGATGCCAGCCAGGTTGCGTTAGCACGCTCGCTCGGGCGTTGGCCGGTCTCCTACGCTGGTTCGCTGGGCCTGCGGATCAGATCCGAGATCGCCGTCGTCAACTTAGCAGCTCACCCGAAGGTCACCGTGCTTGGCCGGCTCGACGATATTCAGGCGGCGTCTTTTCGCTGGAGGCCTGACGGTCGCGCGCTGATAGCCATCGCGAAGCAGGCATACCAACCCGCCGAGGTAGAACCGGAAGATGAGCTTTTTCTGATCCCTTCGACTGGAGCGATACGGAGTTTATCGGAGCGCCGATTTCTCCCGCAGGAGGTAGTTGCAGACCCGGCTGGAAGACTGCTCATGCTGGCCCAGCCCGGAAAAGATAGAGCGGAGCGCCGCAAGACGCGCCGGGATTGGTGGCTGTTGGATGGCGTCACGAGCCCACGAAATCTCACCAGTGATCTGAAACGAGTTCCCTCCGGCCTGGTTACAAGCGGCGACGGGGCCCACTTTCTTGGTGTGGCTGGTGGGGATCTCTGGCAGCTTTCCACAAATGGGGATCCACCCAAAAACCTGACTTCGACTCTGGATCTCAAGTTAGGGTGGATTGTTTGGCCTGCGGGGAATCCCCAACGCGCACAAGCTAATCGACAGATCATTGTCGAGGCCCGTAACGAAGCTCAGGAGCAAGGACAAAACACGAGTCTTTATCTTCTCTCGTTGCTCAACCCGTCGGAGCCGAAACCAATTCCCAAACCTTCCACGGAAGCCTTACTCGCCGACTGCTCTGAGAAAGGATCTATCGCGGCTCTCACGGGCGAAACCCGTGCGGGAACCTATCTATGGACTTCCCTGCCCTCGGCGGCAAATTACCATCTGGTGGTTAGGCTGAACGCACACTGGGAGGAGATTGGGGAGCAGAAGCGAGAGACGTTCAGCTATCAAAGTCTCAAAGGTTTGCCATTGAAGGGATTGCTGATCTACCCCCATGCGTACAGAGTGGGCCAACGCTACCCTCTGGTCGTATTGGTGTACCCGGGCATGGATGAGGATTTCCCTCTCTGGAGCCGGCAGTTGTACCCGCTGATTAGTAAGGGTTATGCCGTGCTCGTGCCCAGCATGCCTCTGTATCCGGGAGACAATCCGAGCGCTCCGATGAGCAAGACGTTGGATGGCGTGATGCCGGCCATCGACAAAGTGGTGGAGATGGGCGTTGCAGATCCAGAGCGGCTGGCGGTGATGGGCGGAAGCTATGGTGGTTATGCGGTCTTGAGCTTGATTACTCAGACGAACCGTTTCAAAGCGGCCATCGCCATGGCTCCGGGCTCTGATTGGATTAGCCTCTACGGAAATTTTGCGATGTTCTATCGCTACTCAACATTTGCGCATGAAGACTTGAGCTACTTCTACGAAATCGAAATCGGACAGGTACAAATGAAAGCACCGCCCTGGGCCGACCCAGGTCGTTACATTAACAACAGTCCGGTTTTCTCTGCCGACAAAGTCCAAACACCCGTGATGATCATCCAGGGAGATATAGACCATGTCTCAATCGGCCAGGGAGAAGAATTCTTCATGGCCCTCTACCGGCAGGGGAAACCCGCGCGGTTTGTGAGGTATTGGGGCGAAGGTCACACCCTCGATTCGCCGGCCAACATTCGTGATGAGTGGCAGCAGATATTCGGCTGGCTGGACCAGCACCTCAAACCCACCACGGGGACAGGAACGAAGTAACGATATCTGTCAGCGTCGCTCCTCGCTAAAGAGGGCTTCTCGAAGATGCCAAGCGCTGATTTGTTTTTCGGCTGCAATTCCAAAATCTAATCCGCTCTGATCGCGCCAAAACCAGACTTGATACCTTCCAAACTTAGTGTATTATCCCGCCGCTCTATGAATGAAGGACATCCCGCCAGTTGTAACAGCGGACCTGTTTTCGTCGTTTCATGCGACGTTGCCCACTAGCCACACTCTGCGGCATCGCGACGCACCATTACCCGCTCTGTGGTTCACCAACCGGCGGTTGTGAGGATATGACTATGCAATCACCTATGCGATTTCTGGCGGCAGTCTTCGCCCTGATTTTCCTCTTTTCAGGCAGTGTACTCGCGCAGGAAAGTGCGCTCCGCCAAACTTTCCAGAAGCTTTACGATGAACGCGACCGAGCGTTCATGAGAAAGGATGCGCCGGCGATGGCCGCGCAGTTTGCTGATGACTTCACGTCTAAGGACCAGGACGGGTCGATTAAGTCGCGAGCCGAAGTGGTTCAGTTAGCGACCACTGTCACCAGCTGGTTAAATGGCCTCCCGATTGCCGCGACCATGATCGAGAGCATTAAGCAGAGCAATAGCGGAAATACAGCCATCCTCGAAGTGTCGGAAAGAGCGGCATTCACCATGACGCCCCCCGATGGTCAACGTCGTGCCCTCGAAATGAAGGGCAGGTCTCGGGATACCTGGGTCCGAACCGGCGGAACGTGGAAGGTGAAATTACATGAGGTGCTGGAACAGACCACGTTGATTGACGGTAAGCCGGCGCCGGCCGCAACTGAGAGACCCGGGCCGCCTGCTGGTAGCGCGGGAAGTAATGATCCCGGAACGCGACCATCCGCGCCCAATGATCGAGTTGTAACAAGTGCACCAGTTGCAGTTGAGTTCGAGAAATGGGTGGAACCGAAGGAGCACAGCTTCACGATCGAGGTGCCGCGCGGCTGGCAAGTTAAGGGGGGCGTGAACTGGACGGGTCCAGTCGACGCACAGCGATTCATCCGCGCTAAGAGTCCCGACGGAGCCGTGCTCATATTCATCGGTGATCCTAATATCCTGCCGCAACAAGTCCCGGATCCTACAACCCCGCGTGAAGGCATGGAATATAAAACGCCGCTTGGCGGTAGCGTAATGATCCAGAGGTTCATGAAGGGCAGCGAGTACGCCAGGCAATATGTAATGCAAGGCCGCCCATGCGAGAACGCTCCCCAATGGGTCGAGGTGGCCGAGATACCTGATTTAGTCGCGAGCGTCACCCAGGCCCTTGAACCACAAATGCGAGCATACAATCTCAATTTCAACGTCACCGCGGGTGAAGCCGGCTTTGACTGCGGAAAGTTACAAGGGCTTGCGCGTGGCGTCACCGTGCTGGCCGGGAGTCCGGGGAGCTCTGCGAAATTCTGGATGATAGTGAAAGTTGGAGGCTTTCTCACTGCTGATCCAATGCGGGCTATGCAGGCCCGCTACATCATGAACCAAATGATGGGGACGATGGTAGATGATCCCGACTGGCTTAGGGCCTATGAAGACAAGATAAGAACAAAAACAGGAGAAGGCGCATTAATGCAGCAGGCTGAATTTGCAGTTCAGCAAAATGCATCTCGAAGGGCCGCAAACGATTTGAGCCGGCTTAACCATCCAAACGAGGGAGTAGCTACCAGACCGGGAGCACGCATCGCGGATAGCAGCGGCAATATGCGTATGTGCGATGCGATCGGCCGTTCTGCGGTCGTGTCCAACACCAGCGGTCCAGTTTTTATGGATCATAGCGGCAATGTGCGTCAGGGCAGCTCAAGCGGAGCACCACCGGACAATACGGGCGTTTGGTCGCCAGCGACTCGATGTCCATAGAGTTGCTCGCTCTTAGCGCCAACGGCGCAAGCGCAGGAACTTTTTTCTAAAGCACGGTGTCTCACCGAGTATGCGAAATGGAAATCTTATCTACAAATGGGCTTCGTGGCTGCTTCTCACTCTGGCGTTATCTTCCCTTACCGCATGCTTAATCATCTATCCGTCTTACAGGATGACAGATGATGATGGAGCCGAGGCGGTGAAGCTGATTGTTGCCTGGATAGCCGAACATAAGCCACTACCCGGCTTCAAAGAGGAATACCCCGATTGGGAGATCGCAGAAGACTTGAATGTCGTTGTCGTATGTGATTTTTTGCCGCCAGATCGAGCTGTTAGCCAACAATCCAGAATCCGAAGAGTTACCCCGGCAGAGTATCGGACAATTCGGGACATTAAGCGTTCGAATGTGGATTACTTGAAGATTGAGCTAAAAGAGAGTTCATCCAAAAAGAGAGTCTTCGAGGTATCAAATATATTCGGCCCATTGGGTGGCCACGGGTACAAGATTGAATTCCAAAAGAAGTTGTACGGGCTGCGCGCTGACGTTAAGCTCCTCTGGGTTATGTAGACCAAAGTCCGCACACGCCTCTAACCAGTCGTTGGAGTGGCGCACCCAATCATAGGTCCTCCTGAACAGAAGCCCCACCGTCAGGGAGGGCTCCAACAGCAATCGCATTTAGCGGGAGCCCTTGCTGACGCGCGGGCCTCTGTAATCGGGCTCTGTATCGTTCCCGATCCTTAATCCTCAATTTCACGTACTTTTTCGCAACAAAGTCACAACCAGTTGGTGAGGTTAAAGCGCGATAATGTCGTGTACTTACACCTGATTAGTCTTTCCCCCGCTGGTCGGCACAAGGTTTGCTCGTTCATCAAAGGCTTACGTGTAAATTTCATAGACACAGCAATAGACACAGCAATCGACTTAAAACGAAGAAGGAGAATTAGTAATGTCACAAAACAGAGAGAACCCCGAAAACACTTTTGGCACCGGCGGCGCGGCGCCACGTACTTTTGGTGGAGCTTCCACCGGCGCAACTGATGCGGGCACTTCGCGCGATTCAAATAGCGGCACGTTCAGCCAGGGCCTGACCCCATCGACCACCAGCACCGGCGGTGGCACGGGCGCGGCCACTGCGCCACGCATGGCGCAGGAGTATGGACAGAAAATCGCTGACGCGGCGACGCAGGCGAAAGACTATGTCGTCGATAAAGCGTCAGTCGTGACCGACAAGATCAAGGAATTGAAAGACGTTGACCCGAGCGAGTTGGTGGACAGCGCCAAGCAATACACGCGGCAGAATCCGGGCCAGGCGATTCTGATTTCCGCCGCGGCGGGTTTGATTCTCGGATTAGTGCTGCGCGGCACTCGGCGCTAGGTGGAATCAGTTCCACCCTTCAGTGCGCGGTTGTAGCAGTGCAATGAAAGGAGAATTCCAATGGCGGACAATGCCAAAGGTGCGGGCGTAGCAATGGCTACCGCCCGCGAACCAAGAAACGATCTCGATCACATACCCGGCTTGCTCTCGCGTTTGGGCGACGACGTTACCGAGTTGCTCGACACGAAGCTGAGCTTGCTGAAGGTCGAAGTCAAAGAGGACGTCCACGCGTATGTGAGCGGCGCCGTTACGATCGCCATCGGCGGCATCATTGCCGCGCTGGGATTTGCTTTGCTCAACATCGCAGTCGCCTTTGGCGTCTCTATCCTGTTCGAGGATACGCTGGGCCCGGCGGCGCGTTATGCAGTCGGCTTCGCTATCACAGGTGCGGTTTATCTGCTGGTCGGAGGCATCCTGGTGTTGGCGATGAAGAGCCGGCTGTCGAAACGGGACATGGTGCCTAATCGCAGCCTCGACGAGCTGAGAAAGGACAAGCAATGGCTGAAGAACGAACTTTAGGACTCGCACGCGCGCGCGATTTTTCGGACCGTGATGCAGAAGGGGAGCCGTCCAAGGAAGAGCTTCAGCGACGGATGGACGAGGCGCGCGATTCAATCACAAATACCGTAACGGAGATTAAGGACACTGTGGTAAATCAATATCAATCCGTAAAGGAAACGATTAACGAAACTCTCGACTGGCGCGAACACTTTCGCAAACGGCCGCTGGTCTGGAGCGCCGCCGCGCTTGGCTTGGGTGCGTGGACGGGTTACTGCATCGCGGGAGCGATCAAAGGTGAAGGCGATATTGACGACGATCGGCTGGCCAGCATGAGACGCGTCAATACCGCGCCTCGCACTTCACCCGCGGCAAGATTCGCCAACACTCCGCAGGATAGCGCCACGGACAACGGTCGCGCTGAAGCTGCCGAGCCGGAACGCCCCGGACTCTTTGAACGGTTCCGCGAAACCGCGGCTTACGATCGACTGGAACGGGAGGTATCTTCGCTGGGCAGTCGCTTTGTGGAAGAACTTTCCAAAACAGCGCATGAGGTCGTACTCCCGGCATTGCTGGTAAAGTTGAAAGACTTGATCGGCATGGATCTTTCCGCGCGAACTGAGACGAAGGAAGGGCGACTTCTAAGTAACAATCGCGCGGGCGGCGCCGATCGAGAAGTCTATGGAGCACGGCCGTCATCAACTCAGGCTGCGGCTGCCGGCGCCGGTCAGACGTATGAAGCTCAACACGGCAAAGCGGATCGCGGAAGTGGCGGCAGCGCCCTGCCGCGGCCCAGCGAAGTGAACGCGTAGCGGGTGATCTTTGTAATTAATATGGTCCGCCCGCTATCGCAGGCGGTTCTGACATGTTTATGATGGGCGGGCTTCGCGTGGGCCCGCCCTTCTTGCTTAACAATGAATTCCCGACCGGCCATTATCATTAATGCCTCATCCGGTAACGGCGACAACGAGGCTTTGCGGGAAAAGCTGGCCCAGCTCTTCGCGGCGAGTGGGCTCTCGCCCGAGATTTTGCCGGTCGCAGATGGCGAGCGGTTGGAGACTCTGACGACGCGATTGCTGAAGCAGGGGCACTGTCCAATAGTCGCCGGCGGAGGCGACGGAACAATCAGCGCGGTGGCTTCGGTTCTGCGAGATCAGAAAACGCCACTCGGAGTGTTGCCGCTCGGAACCCTAAATCACTTCGCCAAGGACCTGAAGATTCCCCTTGATCTGAAAGGCGCGGTGGAAGTCATCGCCGGCGGAAACGTGGCGGAGGTCGACGTAGCAGAAGTTAATGAACACGTCTTCGTTAACAATTCGAGCCTGGGACTTTATCCCAGCATCGTGCACCGGCGGGAGCAGCAACAGGAACGTTTGGGCCGAGGCAAATGGCCGGCATTCATCTGGGCGGCCTTAAGCGTGTTGCGGCTTTATCCTTTTATCAATATTCGATTGACGGCGGACGAGATAGAGTTGAATCGGAAAACGCCATTCGTTTTTATCGGCAACAATGAGTACCAGATGGAGGGTGTGAACATTGGCGCCCGCAGTTGTCTGAACGGCGGAAAGTTGAGTTTGCACGTCGCGCACCGCACAGGCCGCTGGGGCCTGGTGCGTTTCGCTCTGCGCGCGCTGTTCGGCACGCTGCGCAATGAAAAAGACCTGGACGTGATCTGTGCGAAAGAGATTTGGATCGAGACGAGGCATAAACTGGTAAGGGTAGCGACCGATGGGGAGGTTTCATTGATGGAGACGCCACTGCATTATCGTATCCATCCCGGAGGCCTGCGCGTACTCACGCCGAAAGAGTGAGCAGTGAGCAGTCAACAGTGGGAAGGCCGGGCTCTGTTCTCCTTTTGAGACTAGCTGTGCGGCTTGGCCGCCGCACAGTGCGGCAAGGCTTCGCCTTGCCGAGAAGGGCATGATTATTGATGGAGGCTGCGCCTCCAATTCATCTGAGGCGTAGCCTGGGATGATAATCATTGGGTGATCGGTCGGTAAGGCATAGCCTTACCGCACTGTGCGGCGGCACAGCCGCCAAGTAGCGCGATTCAGAACTCCTTTTCGAACTGAGAACCAACGGTTTACGGTTCACAGTTCACGGTTCACGGTTCACGGTTCACGAAAGTCAAATGCGAACCTTAGTTCATCTCTCCGATTTGCATTTTGGGCGAGTCGATTACGCGGTGCGTGATGCGGTCGTCGCTAAAGTAAATTCTCTGCACCCTGACGTGGTGGCGATCTCCGGCGATTTGACCCAGCGCGCGCGCAGCCGTCAATTCCAGGAAGCGCGCCAGTTTCTGGATTCCCTGCCCGGCCCGCAAATCGTCGTCCCCGGAAATCACGATGTGCCGCTTTATAACTTCTTCGCGCGCTTTGGCCGGCCGCTCGATAGATACCGTCGCTACATTACGACCGACATGCAGCCTTTTTATGGGGACGGTGAAGTGGCGATTATCGGGATCAATACCGCGCGTTCGCTGACCACAAAGTACGGTCGCATCAACGAAACTCAAATCGCCGGCGCGCGGGAAAAGTTGTGCGCGATCGATAACAACGTAACGAAGATCGTGGTCACTCATCATCCGTTCGATCTGCCGGAGAACCACAACGAAGACGATCTGCTTGGCCGGTCGCAGCTGGCCATGGCGGCGCTGGCTGAGTGTGGCGCCGACCTTTTGCTGGCAGGACATTTGCACATCGGCCATACCGGCCAGACTGCCTTGCGCTATAAGATCGCCGGGCATAGCGCCCTGGTAGTTTCAGCCGGGACCGCCACCTCCAATCGGCATCGCGGTGAAGCAAACTCCTTCAACGTGATTCGCATAAACCATCCTCACATCCAGGTGGAACGGTTGATTTGGCAGGCGGAGGCCAGGGCCTTCGCTCCCGCAGCCGCAGAGAATTTCAAGTTTACGCCAGACGGATGGAAGCCTGTGCCGGCAGAAGCTGCCGCCGGATTTGTCTTTGCGGAAGAAAGCAAGGTCATCACTTCCGCGCCTCCCGACGAGCATTAACAACGAAATCAATTCTGAAACCTTTTCGTTGACGAAATCCCGAACACGCTAGTAGGCTCTGCTCGCTTTGATCGCTCTTACCATCTATCCCGTTCGTTTAGAGGAGCCCTCTCATGTCCCCAAGGCCACGTCGGATACGGATCCAGTGGCCGCGCGCTACGCGCTTGCCACTGGCTACCTTCCTTCCGCGCGAACGGCGCGAGCCCCAGGGGAAATGAATTGGCTCACTGCCCTGGCGCCGGCTTTCGCGGCAGCTTCTCATCCCTCATCGCAGTGTTGTAGACAAACCACGCCATGATGGTCGCCGCCTGCCTCATGTCGTCGCCCTGAATCCGATCGAAGACGTCCTGGTTCGAATGGTGCGTGCGCGTGTCGTATTCGATCTCGTCCTGAATAAATTGAAATCCCGGCAAGCCAATGCGATCGAATGAGAGATGGTCGGTGCCGCCGGTGTTCGAGATAGAAAGCGTCTGCGCCCCCGCTTCACGGAAAGGCCCCAGCCACTGCCGGAACAAAGGTCGCACTGCTTCATTTCCCTGCAGGTAGACTCCACGAATTTTTCCGGTGCCGTTATCCAGATTGAAATAGCCGGCAAACTTTTCATATTCGGGCAGCGTGACGAGTTTTGGCGGCGCGGCCGGCTGACTATTCGGCGTGCCCGGCGGGACCACACCGGGATTGCCCGGTTCGAGGTTGCCAAAATGTTGGGTCACGTACGCGCGCGATCCCAACAAGCCCTGCTCTTCACCGGTCCAGAGTCCGATGCGGATTGTACGTTTAGGTTTCAGCCCCAGCGTTTGAATGATGCGCACTGCTTCCATGGCAACCGCCACGCCGGCGCCGTTATCGGTGGCGCCGGTTCCGGCGTGCCATGAATCCATGTGGCCCCCCAACATTACGATCTCGTCTTTCAAAACCGGATCGCTGCCAGGAATTTCTGCCACCGTGTTGTATCCCATCGGATCGGTGTCCTGCCAGGCAACAGCGATATTCACTTCCATCCTGGGTTTTTCACCTGCCTGCAACATCCGCAGAATCCGATTGTATTGTTCGCTAGCCAGCACGATCTGCGGCAGATACTTTGGCGCGTCCTTATCATAGGCGGCCTTCTGCCGCGGCGCGCCCGCGCCGAACAGAGTCTCCGGCACCGGCTGCGGCACGGTCGCCTGCTGCACAAAGATTGTCCCGCCATCGCCCGCGCGACTCTGATCTACCAGGACCGCCGCACCTTCATCCATAGCGAACATTTGCCTGCGCACATTGAACTGAAGTGCGGCACGCATCTCCGGCGTCAAACGACCGCCGCGTCCGCCGCCAGCCGGAGTGGGCGCCGGCGCGTCAGCCAGTGCCAGCAAAGCTTTCTCATCCAGTCGCGTACCAAGCGGCAAGAAGCGCGCTTTGATTTCCCTGATTGGCGTCATCAAAATGATAGCGCCTTTCAGTTTCCCTTTATATTTTTCCAGATCGGCCTCGGTCTTCGCATCAAGGTAAACAACTTCTCCGGTGATGGCGCCATTTGTGGCGGGCGACCAGGCTTTCGGGTAAGCGATTAGCGGGATGTCGAGCGGTTCAGTTATCTGCGCGCTGAAACTCTTCAAGCTCCAGCCGCGGCCAAAGGGCCCCCACGATTCCAGATGCGCATTCTGCAAACCCCACGAGGCCAGCTTCTCGCGCGTCCAGTCATTCGCCCGCTTCATTCCCGGCGACGCCGTCAGGCGCGGACCGATAACGTCGCTGAGATAGCTCAGTGTGTCCATCACCTGCGAGCGGTTCATGCCCTCGTCTTTGATTCGTTCCAGTGGATCGTTCGGATCCTTTGCCGGAGGCGTCTGGCCTGGAGGCGGCACGACTATAGGCGGCTGCTGCGCTAAGACCGTGTATGGGACGGTGTATGGGAAAACTAATGCGAATAGGAGCAGGGCGGTAGCTATCTGACGTTTCATTATCAAAAAATCTCCTGAGCTGGATTTGGATTGGATTATTGCAGTACTAGTTTCGCAGTACTAAATTGACTGCGATTCCTTCGGCAACGCGTTGGGGTTATTGCGAATCAAACACCGTTCCCGTTCAAACTAGCTGGAACGCGGACAATAATCCCTCAACGCTTTGAAAACAAGGGCCGGTAAGCATTTCCCAGTTTTTTGATGGGATTTTAAGGCAAAATATTACCAGGTCTTAAACAGAATATTTTACGAAGGGCCCTGTTTTCGTTAATCAAATTCAGTCTCACAACTATGCTTTACCTTCGTTGCCGCTTGTGTTCTTCTTTACGGAACGAAATACAGACGGGCAGCAAGGACGCTGCGCTGCGGCACCGGCCAGGCATATGGTGAGTCCCCAGAATATAGGAGATAGTAGTGAAAAACCCGCGTTTCCCCGTGCGACCCTCCCAGAGCGGTAGAGGTCTAAAGGTAACCCCCCTGCGCCTGGCTTTGGGCGTAACACTGGTTGTGGCCTTCATCGCAACGCTTTCGTCGCTGCCGTTTTACGCATTCGCGCGGAACGAAGGAGCAGTCAAGAGTGGGCAGTCGCTTAACCCGGCTTATATCGAGTATCCGAACAGCGACACTTACGTAATTTATTCCTTGCCGAATGGGGATACGAGTTGCCGCGCCGCGACGCCGGCACAATTGCGGCTCATCAGAGATCAGGCCAACACAACTGGTCTGCGCCAGATTAACCATCTAAAAAACGCGCAAGGTATCGAGGCTTCGCCAGGCAGCCAGTCTGCCACCGGCTTGACTATAATCCTGCGCGCTACCGCGCAACTGGACGCCGCCGATCCGGCAGTTAAGCAGGCTTTTATTGCTGCCGCCGCCAAGTGGGAAGCGCTCATCAAAGATCCGATCACGATCATTATTGATGTCGACTATGGCACTACCTTTTTTGGCACGCCTTTTGGCGATCCTGATGTGCTGGGCGCCACGTCGACGCACCAACTTTTCTTCAACGGCAACTACACCGACGTGCGCACCCGGCTGATCAATCATGCAAACAATCCAACGGAGTTAGCGCTCGACAACTCGCTTCCGGCGAGCACCATCGCGACCGACATTGGCGCCACCAGTACGGTGCTGGTAGCCAGTCCGCTGCTGCGCGCCCTCGGAGCGATTCCGCCCGATGCAAATTCCGATACGACCACTCCCGGGTCACCGCCGAAGATAGGTTTTAACTCTGGTTTCAGTTTCGATTTCAATCCCAACGACGGGATCACCGGTAACCGGACTGACTTTGACGCCGTCGCCGTTCACGAGATTGGGCACGCGCTCGGCTTCAACTCGCAAGTTGGTAACAAAGAGCTTTCACCTTCGGATCCGGTCCGCACTTCAGTGTGGGACCTGTTCCGCTTCCGCCCGGGTGTAACCCTCGGCACGTTTGGTTCGGCTGAGCGCGTTTTGTCGTCAGGCGGCACTCACGTCGAATTTATCGGCGGCCCGGAACTTGGTCTATCGACCGGAAGGGCGGACGGGACGGGCGGCGATGAAAGCCAGCCCCCGCATTGGAAGGATGACTTCCTAACCGGCGTTTACATCGGCATCATGGATCCGGGCATCGCGCGCAATCACCGGGAATTAATGACGGCAAATGACGAGAACGCCGCCGACTACCTCGGCTACACAATTTCAGCTACGTTGCCGCCGGCCAATGACAACTTCGCGAATGCGCAGGTGCTGACCGGATGTTCCGGCTCGGTAACAGGGACCAATCAAGGGTCCACCAAAGAAGCGGGCGAGCCCGATCATGGCGGAGGCGGCACCCGCACCGTCTGGTATCAGTGGCAAGCGCCAAGTACCGGCAACGTGACGTTCACTACCTCGGGCAGCAGCTTTGATACTGTCCTCGCCGGTTACACGGGCAACGCGGTTAACGGGCTAACGCTAAAGCAGAACAACGACGACGTTGTGCCCGGTTCTGATTTGACCAGCAGCATCACGTTTGCCGTCACTGCCGGAACTAACTACCACATTGCCGTCGAGGGCTTTAACAATTCCGGCTCGGGGGGTGATGTCGGCGCCATTCAGTTGAACTGGACAGAGCCGGGTTGCACTACGACGCAGTACACGGTCTCCGGGCGAGTTGCGGATGGCAGTAACAACGGCGTGAGCGGCGTCACCATCACGCTGAGTATGAATTCCTCGGGCACGATGACGTCCAGAATTCTTACCACCGACAGTAGCGGTAATTATTCGAGCCCTGATTTGGGTTGTCAGAATAATGTGCTGGTTACTCCGTCGAAAATCGGTTACACATTTTCTCCGACGAGTATTTCGTTCGTCAGCAGTAATTGCCTGAGCGGCAATGGCGTGGCGAACTTTACTGCCACCCCACCACCGGCGAACACCATTCAACTGGAATTCTCTACCTACAACTTCAGCGAAGGAATTGGTAACGCAGAAGTGCATGTGAAACGGACGGGGAATACTTCGGCTACGGCCGCTGTAAACTTCGCGACGGGCGGGAACGGCTACGTCCCGTGCGGCACGCTCAACGGGTCCGCGGTGCAGAACTGCGACTTCATCCTGAGCCAGGGCACGCTGAACTTCGCTTCGGGCCAGACCGACCTGACCATCGGGATTCTGATCATTGATGATGCCTACGTGGAAGGTAACGAGACGCTCTCATTGACCTTAAGCAATCCGGTGGGCGCCACCCTAGGCAGTCCCGGCAGCGCCACCGTGACGATTGCCGACAATGACTCCGCCGGGACCACGGTGCCGGGCGCGAAGACCTTCATCGCTACCCTGGCGAGTGCACAGGAAGTACCGCCGACCGGGACC
>Ga0163162_10001351_pt1 | contig 22835 bp, 21 predicted proteins | sample S55metaG_FD_115310 | JGI IMG/M metagenome (GOLD analysis project Ga0163162, IMG submission 115310) | Switchgrass rhizosphere microbial communities from Kellogg Biological Station, Michigan, USA - S5-5 metaG | ecosystem: Host-associated > Plants > Roots > Rhizosphere > Soil | place: USA...
AACTCGCGCTTGACGATGCCGTAGCACTCGCACGCACGGGCTTCGAGACCTTCGCGGTCAAGCACCGTGATGCACCCGCGGCGGTGTTGGATCAGGCCGGCGTCGTGCAGTTTTCCTGCCGCTTCCGTCACGCCTTCGCGACGCACGCCGAGCATGTCGGCGATCATCTGCTGCGTCACCTGTAACTGGTCCGACGGCGTACGGTCAATCTCGATCAGCAGCCAGCGGCACAGTTGCTGGCTCAACGAGTGGTGACGGTTGCACGCGGCGGTTTGCGCAACTTGCGTCAGCAAGGCTTGCATGTACAGGAGCATCAGGCGGCGAAGGAAGTCCGAGCGGCCGAACTGCTCGCGCAGTACGCTTGCGCTCATGCGATACGCAACGCCCGGGCATTGAACCTGAACGCGCGCCGGCATGGTATCGCCGCCGGTCAGGATGGGCACGCCGGTCATGCCTTCACGGCCGACTGCGGCGATCTCGACCGAGCCGCCGTTCTCCATCGTATGGAGAAGAGAGATGACGGCTGTCGTCGGAAAATACACGTGCTGAATGCGTTGCCCTGAATCGGAGAGCAACTGGCCTGTACGAAGCTGGACGATCTCCAGGTAAGGCGTGAGAGCTTGCCATTCGTGCGCCGGAAGCGCACCCAACAGATGATTGCCGTGCAGGTCGGACTGAAGGGTCAACATGTTTTTCTTCTCTCGTTTCTGCGCTGTGCGCCGTATTTTTTATTCCGGTCAACTCGCGTCCCGTGATGCATCTGAAGGCACCATCTGAAACGTGTTGCGACCAGCCCCGTAAGCAGGTCCGTCATTGTCGCTTGCGTAGTTTTGAGTTTTCGACGATGACGAGTGCTGCTCCACACATTTAGCGAGGACCGTGCCAGACGACCTCGATCCCAATGCCATCGTGGAGCGCCCTGCGATATGCAGCAGCGCACAGTGGAGACAGGGACATTTATGTTTCAGTCTTGGACACGCACGCTCTCAAAGGCGCGATCTGTCCGATCAATCCAGCAATCGCTTTCATCTGCTGAATGCCTTACTGGAGGCGCGTCGGAACCGTTGAACCGACGTTCGAAACCCGCGAATCCTGGCCGTCAAACCGTTATGGAATGAGCATTCGTGGGTTGTTTATAAAAATGATTCAAAACTGATTCATCGACTTGGCGGGCGCCCGGCCGCGGCTGGCTCGTTCATGGATCGATGCACGGCGGAGAAACGCGCCGACAAGGCTGAAGCTCATGCGTGCCGCGCCGGCCAAGCAAAGCGTTGGGCCCGAGAGAGAGTGAGTCGAAACTGTTGCGTTGCAGAAGCAAAACTCGCCCGTTGGACGTAGTCGAAGGCATGGCCGCATACGAACCCAATGCGACGCTCTCCACCTGGGCCAGGAGAAAACCGCCCCGTCCCGGTTGTGAGTCCCTGTCCGTTAAAAAACCTGCCAAACGTTTGCGACGAAGATGTCCGACTGACCGTGCCCGCCGGGCCACGAAAGAGACCGCACGTTGCGCCGCATGGGCCTCTCAGAAACCTTGTGTGTGATGCATTCACTGACGTTGCTTCAAATCCCCCTCCTACCGTCGATTAGCTGACGTGCCTCGTGAGCGCAGTGATTCAATGCGCGCTCGATCGTCATGAGACCCTCTTCCATCGCTTCGACGCGACGGTTCTCGGCGAAAAGACGTTGTCCGGTGGCAACTTCTTCGATCGACATCACGACATCGACGTGCAGTGACTCGCCGTCCCCTTCCTGTTTGACGGCGTTCATCGAGACCGCACAGCCTCTATGCATAAACGAACGTTTTTCCATCGTTGCGCTCCCGTGCGTGAGGGGATCCGGATCACATACAGAGCATTTGACATTGGCGCCGGCAATCGTTCCGTCCCGTGGCATGAAGACGCAAAACGCCGACTGGCGCCTGCAGTGCCGCCTTCTCCCTGCGATACCGCTCGGTGCTTGTCTGCGGTTCGTATTCCGCCAACACGGAGCCCATGCGCGGCACGTCCGCATGCCGCTCAGTGTTGAGGAGGCAATCGCCCCGACAGCGTCAGCGTGCATACCCGGTTCCACCATCGCGGGCGCGATAATCGTCGTCTTAGCCCTGTCTGCCGTAACTGTCGGAAGATGCCTGATCCGCGCACAGCCTTGCGCTTCGGGACGTGCTGTGAGACAGGAAATGCATCTACCATTGCATGGCATGCGGCGAATTGTCGATCGATATCCAGGGCACTCTTCGGGAGGTATAAGTTGGAACTACGTCAGCTCCGCTATTTTGTCGCCGTCGCTGAGGAAATGAATTTCACGCGGGCCGCGAGCCGCTTGCACATGACTCAGCCACCGCTTTCCCGCCAGATTCAACAGATTGAGGAAGCAGTGGGTCTCCCGTTGTTCGAGCGCGGCGCGCGACCTCTCAAGCTGACCGATGCGGGCCGCATCTTCTATGAGCAGGCGAAGCGCCTGGTCGATGAAAGCGACGAGATCGTGCCTCTCACGCGCAAGCTGGCGGAACTCACCGAGCGGATCGTCATCGGCTTTGTGCCGTCGACGCTCTACGGCGCGATACCCGAGGTGATTCGCGCGTTTCGCGAGGCCGCGCCACAGATTGAGCTTTCGCTCATCGAGATGTTTACCGGCGAGCAAGTGGACGCGCTGAAAGGCGGTCGTATCGATGTCGGTTTCGGCCGGCTGCGCTTCGACGATACGCGGCTCCTCCGTGAAGTGCTGCTCGAGGAAAGCATGATCGTCGCCTTGCCCGACAGCCATCCGCTGGCGCTGGAACAAGCGCCGCTGACACTAGCCGCTCTTGCGAATGAGACGCTGATCATCTATCCGAGCCAACCCAGGCCTAGTTACGCCGATCAGCAGTTGGCGGTGCTGCGTGACCGGGCGCTCGAGCCAAGAGCGGTGCACGAAGTACGCGAGTTGCAGACGGCCCTCGGGCTCGTGGCTGCGCAGGCGGGGGTGAGTCTCGTGCCCGAGAGTGTCGAAGGCTTGCGGGCACGCGGGGTCGTCTACCGGCGGCTATCCGACAAGAACGTCTTCTCTCCGATAGTGATGAGCCGCCGTCTGCACGACGAGGGGCCGACCACCGAGCTGTTTTGCTCGCTCGCGCGAACGCTTTTTAGACAAAGGTCCGACGGGTAACGCATATCCTTGCACGTGCGACAAAAATTCGTGGTGTTTAATCAGTGAAGTGGCCGGGTGAACTGCGGGCCACGGCGCTATTGAAACAGCGTGCATGTTTTTGCAGCGAGTGAAAGGATATGGCTTCCCCACACAGTGCGACCCTATCCTTTGCAGCAAGGGCAATGCTGAGGCGACCTTGTTGGATCGGGACGCGCCTCTGACAGTCCCGCTTCGGCTCCGATCAGGCCGCCAGAAGTCCCGTCACGTCGATGCCGGATTACCCAAGGTGCGGCGATCATTCGTCGTGTCCGTCAGCGGTGTCATCCGCTTGGCGCGCCTATGCGCCTTGGTTTCGGCTCGAGCGCATACAAGCGCATATCGGACAACGTCACCTGTTTCGACAGATCAGACTCTGCGAGAAGCCAGCCTTGCACTCACGCGTTCCATGTCGGGCTGAACAGACGTGGTCGTCTTCATTCATGCCGACACCATGCGCTCCTCATGTCGCGTTCCGATCACGCTCAATTCGCACGTGGCTCGCTCGTCGGTCCCACACACCGGATGCGAAGGCATCGGGTAATCCCTATCGGTGGGTGTAAACCCTCCCGTATTGATCCGTCAGGCCACTCTCCCTATCATCGGTAAAACGATTTAGTAAATCGTTCTACAAAACCATGATGGAGACAAGCAATATGCACGCGTCACGTCGTCGTTTCATCCGGTTCGCCACGGCCGCAACCGCTGCCGCGGGCATCCCCGCGCTAGGCCGCGCGGCGGCTCCCGTCACGTTGCGCTTTTCGTCAACCATGACGGCGGATGCAAACTCCGCGCACTTTATCTGGTACCAGCGCTTTAGCGAGAACCTCAGGAAATCCGTCGGCGATCAGCTTCGCGTCGATTTCTTCCCGAACGGCCAGCTGGGCAAGGAAGCCGATGTCGTGCAACAGGTACGCCTCGGGTCGATCGACATGATGATCACCGGCAGTTCCATCTGGGCCACGGCGCTGCCGGAACTTGCCCTGCTCGATCTCGGTTTTCTCTTCGACAACTACGCGCACGTGGGACGCGCGGTCGACAGCGGCGTCGCCGGAATATACGACAACCTCCTGCAAACGCGCACCGGCTGCTCGGTGATCGGCTGGGGTTCGCATTTCAACGCGCGTAGCGTCTACACGAAGCCGGCGATCACGGACCTGGCGCAACTGAAGAACGTCAAGCTGCGCGTCCTGCCAACGCAGGCCTTCATCGAGACCTTCAAGCTGATGGGTGCCATTCCGACGCCGATCGCCTTCAACGAGGTGTACACCGCGGTGCAGACAGGTGTCGTGGAAGGCTTCGAACACGACGCGGCCAGCGTGCTGTCGAACAAGCTCAATGAAGTGGTGCGCAACAGCTGGCAGACGAATCACTTGTTCAGTCCATGCATCACCGTGATCGGCAAGCGCGGGCTCGCGAAGATTCCGGATGCGCTCAAGGGACCATTCAGGGCAGCCGCCAGCGAAGCAACCTTCTACCAGCGGCAGGCCGCCGCAACCAAGGGCGCCGACGCTCTCGCGTCGCTCAAGAAGCAGGGTATGACCTTCTTCCCGATGGCCGACGCAGAACGCGACAACGTCCGCAAGCAGATGCGCGAGAAGCTCTGGGTCCCGTTCACGCAGACCTATCCGGTGACCGCGCCCGTGCTTGCCGCGATCGACAAGGCCCGCGCCTGACGCGCACGGCCCTTTCGTCCATGCCCCGGCGCCGGTCACCGAACGGGCGGGCAATGCGTGAGCAAACAGCCACGAGAGCAAATACATGAATGAATCACTCAGCAAGGTGCCAGGGATCGATCTGAGCATCGAAGACGCCCCTGAGACAATCGCCGGACCGGTCGCGCGGCCCAGCGCGTGGGAATTCGGTACAAAGACCAGGGCCGGGCGGCACCTGGCGACGCTTTGCACCTTTGTCGAACGTCTTTGCGCAGTGGTGCTTGCACTGGACGTGCTCGTGGTGTTCACCTCCGTCATCCTTCGCTACTTCGTCCACCATCCAGTCGACTGGGCCGAAGAAGTGGCGCGTGGCCTGATGGTGCTGCTCGTGTTCCTTGGAGGCGCGACGGTGCTCGCGCGCGGGCACCATGTGCGAATCGATTTTTTTTGCGCATTGCTGCCACGAACGTGGCGTGCCCCGGCGCTTCAGATCGGTGGCTGGGTCGTCGCCGGAACAGCGGCCGGACTTGCGTATTCCGCCTGGCTGCTGCTGGAGGACGCGGCCAACGTGACCACCCCGATGGGCCTGCCGCAATGGCTCAACGTCCTGCCGGTGCTGGCCGGTGCAATTCTGATGACCGCCGTGGGCGTGGCTAACGCGATCACCGGCGCCACTCGGAGCACATGGCTCACATTCGCGGGATGCGTCATGGCTGCTTCCGCCGTATGGGGCTGGAACACTCTTTTCGATCAGTTTTCAATCGCGCCCTGGGGGCTGCTGCTGACGGGTTTCATCGGCGGGCTGGTGCTGGGCGTACCGATCGCTTTCGTGCTCGCACTGGCGGCACTCCTTTACTTCATCAGCGATCCGAGTCTGCCGATGATCATCTACTCGCAGCAGGTCATGGCGGGGATGGACCACTTCGTGTTGCTGGCGATTCCGTTCTTTGTGCTCGCGGGACTCGTCATGGAAGTGAACGGCATGTCGACGCGGCTCATCGAGTTGCTCGTGCGCATCTTCGGCCGCGTACGCGGCTCGATGAACCTGATCGCCATTCTCGCGACTGCGTTCTTTTCCGGCGTTTCCGGATCGAAGCTTGCGGATATCGCGGCGGTCGGAGGCATCGTCGTGCCGGCCGTGCGACGCACGCGTCAGGACCCGAACGAGACTGCGGCGGTACTCGCCGCGTCCGGCGTGATGGCGGAGACCATTCCGCCGTGCATCAACATGATCATCATTGGCTTCGTCGCGAATATTTCCATCGGCGGGCTGTTCCTCGCGGGCATCGTGCCGGCGGTCGTGATGGCGCTCGCGCTTGCGATCATGGTCGTGATCTTCGGCAAGAAAGTCGATCCGCGCACGGCATTTGCCACCCGCAAGCCGCTGCTGCGACTGCTCGGAGGCGCGCTGGTCGCGCTCGTCATGGTGATCATGATTGGCAAGGGCGTGACCTCCGGGATTGCGACGTCCACCGAAGTTTCCGCGTTCGCGGTGGTGTATGCGCTGGTTGTCGGCGGGCTGGCGTTTCGGGAACTCACGCCGCGGGCGATCGCCGGTCTGCTCGTGCGGGCAGCCTCGATGGCGGCAGGCATTCTTTTCATCATCGCGGCGGCGTCAAGCGTGGCGTTCGCTCTTACCATCCTGCAGATTCCCGCCATGATGTCCGCGGGCATGCTGGCGCTCGCTCACGACTATGGCCGCGTGGCGTTTCTGGCCGTGTCGGTGCTGATCATGATCGTATTCGGTGCAGTGCTGGAAGGCGCGCCCGCCCTGATCATATTCGGTCCGCTGCTCGTGCCGATCGCCGTGCAGGTTGGCGTCAACCCCCTCCACTTCGGCACGATCGCCGTCACGGCCATGGGCCTCGGCCTCTTCTCGCCGCCCTTCGGACTCGGACTCTTCGCCACCTGCGCGATGACGGGCACACGGGTGGAAGACGTCTCGCGCCGCATGATCAAGTATCTGGTGCTGCTTGCGATCATGCTGGTGTTGCTGATCCTCGTACCCGAGGTCTCGCTTTGGCTGCCGCGACACTTCAACATGGCCTGACACTGACAATTCATCCGACCCATGGCTACGATTCACGATGTTGCCGCGCTCGCTGGCGTATCGACGAGTTCGGTTTCCAACGTTCTCAATGGACGCACGGAAAAGCTCAGCGCCGAAACCTTTTCCCGCGTGGAAGAGGCGATCCGCTCGCTCGCGTTCCGTCCGAACCGCGTGGCGCGGCAACTGAAAACAGGACACACGCCGATACTCGGGCTGCTCGTGCCATCGACGGCGAACCCGATGTACGGCCAGCTTGCACTGAATATCGAAGCAGCTGCGCAGACACGCTTCGACTACCGGCTTCTGCTTGGCAACACACACCGGGACAAGCAGCAGGAAGCGCGAATGTTCGACGACCTGCTTTCGTTTGGCGTGCGGGCAGTCATCGTGGTGTCGTCGCTCGATGACGAGCGGCATCTGGAAGAAGCGGTCGCACGCGGGCTCGCGGTCGTGAGCTACGACCGGGGCGCGGGGAGCGATGCGCACTCGCGCGTGGACCATGTGTCACCCGACAACTACCAGGCGGGCTATCTCGCCGCCGACCACCTTATCGCGCATGGTCACAGACGCTTGGCGTTCCTCGTGCCGGGCGGCAAGACGGTCAGCCGGGGCGAGAAGATTGCGGGCTTTCGCGACCGTATTTCGCGCGACGGCGGGCGCTACAGCGGACATGTGGTGCAAGGCCAGGTGTCGCAGGCATTCGGTGACTCCGAACTGGCCGACCTTGGCTTTGCGATGGCCAGCCAGGTTGCCGAAATGCGGCCGATGCCGACCGGCGTTGTGACCGTCAACGACATGCTTGCGATCGGCCTGATGTCGGGTCTGAACGGCCTGGGGCTGCGCGTGCCGGAGGACGTTTCGATCGTCGGCATGGACGGATTGCCGATCGCCGCGTTCGTCAACCCGGGGCTCACGTCGGTTGCGATGCCTCTCGCAGACATGGCGAGCGCAATGGTCGAGCGCGCGATCGAACGCTCTACCCAGCCCGATTTACCACCCGCCGATTTCCTCTCTCAACCTGCTTTGATCGCGCGCCAGTCGGTCGCCGCGCCGGCCCGTGCGAAAAAGCCAAGAAGCCAAAGAACAGCCCCATGACAAAGATCTACCTGACACACACGCCCGAGGCGCTTAAAAACTACTATGGCGAACGCGCGCTCGCGCAATTGCGCGCGCTCGGCGAGGTGACGCTCAACAACCATGATCGGGTGCTCACGCTCGACGAGTTCGTGAACGAGGTCCGGGATCACGAGATCGTGGTGGCGAGCCGGGACGCGGCCGCGCCAGCAGGATTGTTCGAACGTTCGCCCGGACTCGTCGCGTTTTGCCGCGTAGCCGTGGATATCCGGAATATCGACGTCGATGCCGCGAACCGTCATGGTGTGCTCGTCACGCGCGCTACGCCGGGGTTCGACACGTCGGTGGCCGAATGGATCGTCGGCGTGATGATCGACCTGAGCCGCGGTGTCAGTTCGGCTGCCGCGGCCTATTGGCAGCAGCGCACACCCTCAATCGCGATGGGGCGCGAGTTACGCGCGTCGACGCTCGGCATTATCGGGTACGGATTCATCGGACGGCGACTCGCCGTGCTGGCTCGTGCATTGGGTATGGGGATCGTTGTGTGCGATCCCTTCGCCTCGATTGCCGAACCGGACGTTCACCGGAGATCATTCGAAGAAGTCCTCGAATGCGCCGACTACGTGGTCTGCCTCGCTCCGGCCATCCCGGAAACAGCCGACCTCTTCGGGCGAGCCGCGTTCGCTCGCATGAGGCGAGAGGCCTATTTTATCAACGCGTCACGCGGCGAACTTGTCGACGAAAGCGCGCTGCTCGATGCCCTCGACAACGACGTCATCGCGGGCGCGGCGCTCGATGTCGGCCGCGCGGCCGATCAGATGCCAAGCCCGATGCTCGCCGCCCATCCGAAAGTTGTAGCGTCCCCCCATGTGGGTGGTCTGACACCGCCCGCCATCGAACATCAGGCGATGGACACTGTGCGTCAGGTCAAGGCACTCCTTGACGGCACCATGCCCGAGAATGCGGTAAATCCCGGATACGCCACGAGACTCGCACGTTTGCCGGGCTTTTCCGGCGCATTCGAAGGAGCACGCACGTGATCGACACGCCAGAAGCCACCGTGAACCATGCGTGCGATTGCCACGTGCATATTTACGAACTCGAGCGATATCCACTCGCAAGCACATCGACGTTCGGGCCGCCGCAGGCATCGTGGCAGGACTACACGGCCGTGCAGCGCCGCCTTGGCCTGACCCGGGCGATACTCGTGCAGCCAACCGGCTACGGCTACGACAACCGCTGCATGCTCGACGCACTGGCGCTTTCGGACGGCGCGGCACGTGGAATTGCCATTGTGCGTTCCGACGCGCCCATGGCCCAATTGCAGGAGATGCACGATGCCGGCGTGCGCGGCGTTCGTTTCATGATGATCCCCGGCAGTGGCGGACTGCTCGGCTGGGACGACCTCGAATTGCTTGCCCGGCGCATCGCAGAATTCGGCTGGGTTATCAACCTGCAACTCCACGGCCGCGACCTTGCTCAGTTCGAAGCGCGCCTGCGGGCGCTGCCCTGCCTGCTGACCATCGATCATATCGGCAAGTTTCTGGAGCCTGTCGGGACGGACCATCCCGGCTTTCAAAGTCTGCTCCGCCTCCTTGATGCGGGACGCACATGGGTGAAGGTTTCCGCGCCCTACGAAACGTCGCGGATCGGACCACCGAACTATGACGATGTCAGCATGCTTGCCCGTGCACTCGTGGCGGCGAACCCCGAGCGTTGCCTGTGGGCGAGCAACTGGCCGCATCCGAATCGCAAGCCCGTGCCCGACGACCGGGACATGCTCGAGCTTCTCTCGCTCTGGGCGTCCGATCAATCCGCGCGTCGGATGGTCCTCTCGGACAATGCTGCGAAACTGTATGGGTTCGATACGTGAAGACTCCAGCATCCCGCAAAGCGGCCTCGCCTGGGATTTTCAGTCTCGACGATCGCTGCCTGCGCGAATGGCACGCCGGATACCATTGACCGGAAGAGGATCGCCGGTTCGACTTGCCTGATTCAGCCGGCGTCGCCGGCGCTGATTACTGTCTGCATGCTCCTCAGGAGATTCGCCAGATAGCGCAGCAAGCCGACCGTATCGCCCAGTTCCATGAAGCCGGGCTTGACTCCATCGCCGAGCAGCAGCGTGCCGTTGAGCTTCTCATCGACGATCAGGCCACCATACGCGGCATGCGGCAGGTATTCATCGGTGCTGATCCGGAACGTATTGTCGTTCAAAGCGGCGTCGCGCAGACGCATCAGAAACTGCACCTCAGGCGTTCTCGAACTCGACATCTGATGAACTTCAAAGAAGTCGGCCACCGCGATAATCGCGTTGGTATTCGGGACGCGCAACGCGAAGGCCATGCGCTGCGAGGCGTCGCCGAACTCCGGCCACGAAAGCGAGAGGGCTGGCGGAGCGCTCTTCGTCGGCGTGCCGTCTTCGCTGTGCGCGTGACGTTCCGGATGAGCACGCTTCACAGTGAACAGGCGTTGTGCCGCGCTCGGGTCTGGCGTCTTTTCGCCTTTCTCGATCCAGTCAGCCAGCAAACTCGCGTGGGTATAGAGGGTCAATAGTTGCGCATCGATAAAAGCGATTCCAAGTTCGCATGCATCTCGTGATTTGCTTTTGGGCATGTCGTCTCCTGCGTTTCCGTGAGGGTTACGTTCAATCGATTCCGGAGCGCACCCGCCGCGGCCCGGTCCAACCACGTTTGTCACGCAACACTCGTACCCGCTCGCAAATTTGCCCGTTGGGTGGCTGCTGAGCCGCCCCACCGCGATGTTCTGGGGAAACGCGCGGCTTTTACTCGTCCGCTTCTTTTGTATTGTCCAGCATCCGCAGCGCCGCCTTTTCAGCGTTGGCGACATGCAGCCGCGCAGCCGCTTCCGCAGCCTGTGCATCGCGCGCCTTGAGGGCCTTGTACAGCTTGTCGATTTCGCGCAGGCTCGACGGCAGCCGGTCGGGATGCATCAGTGAGGTCGCCCGCAGCAGGTTGACCCGCGAATACAGGCTCGTCAGGATGTCCTTGACCAGCGTGTTGCCGCAATTGTCGAGCAGGATGTCATAGAGATCGGTCTTGGCCTTGAGCACGCCGCTTTGATCGCCGGCAAGCGCCTGGGCCCGCAATGCCTTGGCCGCTTCGCCGAAGCGGGCGATAGCGCCATCGTCGGCGATGCGCGCGAATTCGCCCGCCGCGAAGCCTTCCAGCAGGCCACGAATCGCGTAGAGTTCGGAGGCCTCCTGCTTCGAGATGACCGCGACCATCGGCCCCTTGTGCGGCACGCTGCATACGAGACGCTCCGCCTCGAGTCTGCGAAGCGCTTCACGCACCGACGTGCGGCTCACACCCAGCGTCTCGCACAGCTCGCGTTCGATCAGCCGCGCGCCCGGCGCGAAGCGCCCAGACATGATCGCCTGGCGAAGCACGTGCTCGACCTGGTGGCGCAAGGTCTCCGGCCGGACCAAACCCATATTCTCTGCCATTATTGTATTCCCGTCTGACAATCCTGCCCCCTATGATACTAGATGTCACGACTCGAACAGAGGCCTGGTGCGTCGTCCGTGCGGCTTTACAGGCGACCCGTGTATGGTGTCTTCCCTTAACCTGAGCGCGCCGCCGGCGCTTCCGCGAGCGCCTTCTCCAGCATCGGCGCCGCGACGGCGGCACCGTGAATGCCGATCATGCTGACAATCTCCAGCACTTCCATGATTTCTTCCGCCGTCGCGCCATAGCGGATCGCATTGCGCATATGCAGCTTCAAACCGGGCACGTACAGATGTGTGGCCGCGGCGTCGAAGGCGCAATACATCAGTTCCTTGATTTTCGGCTCGAGCACGCCCGTCTTCCACGGTACCGATGAAAACGCCACGTATGCATCGAACAGTTCCGGATCGAGTTCCAGCAGCCCTTCCCACGAGGCATGCCAGTAGCCGCGATTCTCGATGAAGCTCTTCTTCAGCGCCTCGCGTCTTTCGTCGAGCGGCTGGGGGCCCTTGCGCAGTCCTTCTTCCTCGAGCACTTCGAGCAGCACCGGCACGCCGACATTCGATGCGTGAATGCCGACCGTGCTCGCCAGTTCCAGCACCTCCATCAACTCTTCACGCGTCGCCCCGAAAAGGATCGCCGCGCGCAGATGCTGCGCGATCCCGGGCGCATACAGATGCGTCGCAGCGGCGCACGCGGTGATCGAAACGAACGCCTTGACCTTCGGCGACAGATGATTCTTCTTCCACGGCACCGCCGAGAACTGCAGATATGCTTCGAGAAAATCCGCGTCGAGGCGCAGGATGCTCTCCCATTGCGCGTCCCACGTGTGGTGAACGTGAACGAAGGCATCCTTGATTGCCTGCTCCTTTTCCGTAAGACTCATCGTCTTTTGCTCCTGCTGCGCGACGTCGCGCGCGACGACAGGGCAGCCGCGCACCGGTAGGTCCGCAACCGCCATTGACAGACCGAACGCGAGCCGGCGCTCAGCGCGACGCACGTCGATACACCTCCTCGGCAACCTCTTCGGACCACATCGTCTTGCCGAGCGATGTCGCGGTATGGACCATGTACGTATCCGATCCCGCGCCATGCCAGTGCCGCTCGTTCGCACCGATCCACACCACGTCCCCCTGGCGGATCATTTGCGGCTCGCCGCCGTCCACGCAGATCCAGCCGCATCCCGACGTCACCTGAAGGATCTGCCCCTGCTCATGCGCGTGCCAGTAGGTGCGCGCGCCCGGCGAGAAGAACACGTTCGCGACGGTCACCTTGTCGGTCGTCGGCATGATCGGATCGGCCCACACCACACCGCTGAACGTATCCGAGCGTTGCTCGGAAACCGTGCCGTTCGCCCTGCCGTGAAATACTTTCATTGCCTGCCTCCTGGTTGATCAAGCCTGATCCTTGAGCCGCACACCGCCGGACACGTCGCCGATCGCATCGACGACGCGGTTGCTGATCTGGTCGCCGTAGCCGAGCGCCGTCGCGAGGCCGAAACTCGCCAGCGGTCCCGACGCATTGAGCGACGACACGCCGAGCTCGCGAATGCGGTCGATATACAGCACCACATCCTTCGTCATCAGCTTTGCGGTGAGTCCGCCCTCCAGATAGTCACCATCGACGATCTTCGGAAAACGGTTCTGCGTCGCGAAATTGACACCGCTGCTGCTGTTGAGCACGTCGAGCAGCCGATGCAGGTCGAGCCCGGCCTTCTTGCCCGCGACCATCACTTCAGCGGTGGCCGCGAGGCTCACTGCGTTGAGAAAATTGTTCAGCAGCTTGGTGGTGTGTCCCGCGCCGCTCTCACCCATGCGCTGCACTTTCGCGGCGATCGGCTTGAAGACCCATTGCACGCTCTCGATCGCGGCCGCGTCGCCGCCTACCATCAAGGTCAGTGCGCCCTTCTCCGCTGCCGCGGCGCCGCCGGAAATGCCGGCGTCGATATACTGCACGCCGCGTTGACTGAACCGCTCGTTCAGCCGGATCGTCGAACTCGCCGCGGCAGTACTCAGGTCGATCACCGTCTGACCCGCACGACAGTGCGCGAGAATGCCGTCATCACCTTCCGCCACCGCTTCCACGACACGACTGTCCGGCAACGACAGCAGCACGATGTCTGCATGGACGACTACCTCACGCACCGATTCAGCCACCCGCGCGCCGGCGGCTTCGGCACGCGCGGGCAGCGGGTCGTAGCCGAGCACGTCTATTCCCGCTTCGACCATGCGGCGCGTCATGCGCCCGCCCATGTTGCCGAGCCCGATAAATCCGATTCGTTCCTTGTTCATGGTTTCCTGCCTGAGTATTGGAGGCTGAGTACTGGTTTCAGAAATCGACGTCCTTTGTCTCCGGTCCCATCCACGCGCCGATCATGCCGATCACGCCGCCGATACACAGCAGCACCACGGGCGTCATCCGCAGCGGCATGAACGCACCGAGCCAGTTCATATAGAACGCGTAGAACGAGGGGATGATCACGGACAGACTGAAGCCGACGCCGAAGCCGGTTGCGCGCACGTCGGTCACGAAACGCTCGTTGATGTACGTGACGATCACGCCCCACGGCGAGGTCACGAGCACCGCGAGCACGCAGACGAGCAGCATGATCGTCGCAAGCGACAGGCCGTCGACGTTCGACAGCACATACAGCAGCGCGGCGCCGACGGTAGCGATCAGCGGCCCGACGATCACGAAGAAGCGGCGGCGGCCGATCTTCTGCCCCAGCATGCCGGCGCCGATATAGCTGAAGAACAGGACGAAATACGACAGCAGCAGCGTCGAGGTCATCTGGAAGCCGCTCAGATGCAGCGTGTGAACCAGCAAGCCGGTGGGAAGGAAAATCGTGATGATGTTCTGCGTGAGCCAGAAGCCGCTCATCATCAGCAGCACCTGGATCAGGTTGCGGCCGCTCTTGCCGCGAATCAGGTCCGACAGCGGCAGCTTTTCGCTCTTCTCGCTGCTCTCTCCGGTTTCACTCTCCCAGATTTCTGATTCCGCGACCTTGTGCACGTAGTACAGCGCGAGCACGCCTGCCAGCAACGCGCCGATAACGAATGGAACCCGCCAGCCCCACTGCGCGTAAGGCGAATTCACACCGTTGAGCGGAAAGAGCACGAACATCAGCATCGCAACCAGATTGATCGTCACATACGCGGCCGGAAACCCGGCGATGATCAGCCCGCCGACAAAACCGCGCTGCTCCTTCTTCGAATACTCGATCGCAAGCGGCATGGCGCCGGTATAGCCTCCGCCGAGGAAGATGCCGTCGACGAAACGCAGCAGTACCAGCAGCCAGTACGACACGATGCCGATGCTTTCATACCCGGGCAGAAGCGCAATCAAGAGCGTGACGACGCCAAAGCCCGACACCGAATAGATCGACGCCTTGCGCCGGCCGATGCGATCGGCCACCATGCCGAACATCAGGGCGCCGATCGGCCGGCCGAGCAGCGTGGTGATAAACACAAGCGAGGCAAGAATCGCCTCCATGCCGCCAGAAAGATGCGGCGGCTGGAAGAAGAAGAGCACCGGCGAAAGGACCACCACCGGCAGATAGATGTCGAACATGTCGATGAACTCGGAGAAGAACGCGCCCTTGATCGCGTTACGCCTCTTCGCATCGACTGCACTCTCGCTCCCGTCCCGGGCGACGTTGTCTGCTGTCAGCGCTTTCATGCATGTCTCCAATATCGTTATGCCGCATCACTCGCGGATGCGTGCTGTCGCTTTCCGGTCCGCGGCATGCTGCGAAACGGTCCGGGCATGGGCGTCGCCTCTTTACTTGATCGCTTCAGCCTCGTACGCCTTGATCGCTTCCGTCGCCACACGAAACGCCGCAAGAGCGAGCGGCATACCGCAATACACCGCGGCCTGCAGCAGCACTGCGCGGATCTCATCCTTCGTGACGCCATTCTTCAGCGCGCCCTTCACATGCACCGACAATTCGTGGTGCTGGCTCATCGCGGTGAGCATGCCGATGTTCAACATGCTTCGCGTCCTGAATGGCAATGTCTGGTCGCCCCAGATGTCACCCCAGCAATACTCGGTGACAAGCTTCTGCATGGGCCGGTTGAAGTCGTCGGCGTTGGCCCACGACTTTTCGACGTGCCCCGCGCCCAGCACTTCCTTGCGGTTCGCGAAGCCTTGTTCAAAACGGTTGTTGTCTTCCATCGTCTGTTTCCTCTGCAGTTCGTGATGCAAATCTGAATATTCGTCTTCGTGACCGATTGTCCTACAATCCATTCGAGCAAAATTTTTTAGACCGCGACACGGGATGCGTCAGTCCGTGCCGTAGCCCACCATCGACTTGATTTCGAGGTATTCGCGCAGCCCCGCTTCGCCCCATTCGCGCCCGTTGCCTGAACGTTTGTAGCCGCCGAACGGCGCGTTGAAATCGACCACGGGGTAGTTCAGGTGCACGCCGCCCGCGCGCAGTTCGCGCCCCACCTTGCGGGCGCGCTCAATGTCGCTGGACTGAACGTACGCGGCGAGGCCGTAGTCGGTGCCGTTGGCGATCTCGATCGCTTCTGCTTCGGTGTCGTAAGGCATCATCGAAAGCACGGGCCCGAAGATCTCTTCACGTGCGATAGTCATGTCCGGGGTAACGTCGGCGAAGATCGTCGGCTTGACGAACCAGCCTTTGGCCAGGCCTTCCGGCCGGCCGGTGCCGCCGGTAACGAGCCGTGCGCCTTCATCGATGCCTGTCTGAATCAGCGTCTGCACGCGCTCGAACTGATTGCGGTTGACGAGCGGGCCAAGCTGCGTCGTGACCTTGTCGGTCGCGCCGACACGGTACGCCTGTGCGGCCCGCTTCGCGATCTGCGCGGCATCGTTCATCAGATGACGGGGCACCAGCATGCGCGTCGGAATCGAACACGACTGTCCGGAGTTGGTAAAACACGCCGTGACACCGCGCGCGACGGCTTCGTCCAGGTTCACATCGTCGAGCAGGATGTTTGCCGACTTGCCGCCGAGTTCCTGCGCCACGCGCTTGACCGTATCCGCAGCCGTCTTCGCGACCAGAATGCCGGCGCGCGTCGAGCCGGTGAACGAGACCATATCGATATCCGGATGCGCGGCGATCGCAGCGCCCACGCCGGGGCCGTCGCCGTTCACGAGGTTGAAAACGCCCGCCGGAACGCCAGCCTCGTCGAGCACTTCGGCGAACAGGAGCGCGCTGAGCGCCGAGAACTCGCTCGGCTTCAGCACCATCGTGCAGCCCGCCGCAAGCGCCGGTGCAATCTTGACGACGATCTGGTTCACCGGCCAGTTCCACGGCGTGATGAGCCCGCATACGCCGACCGGCTCCATTCGCAGACGCGTGCTGCCGCGTTGCTCTTCAAACGCGAAGTTCTCGAGCACGCCGATCAGTGCATTCAGATGCGCGGGTCCGCGCGCCGCCTGCCCGTTGCGTGCAAACGTGATCGGCGCACCCATTTCGATGCGCATCGCCTCGGCGAATTCGTCATAGCGGCGTTCGTAGATCTGCAGAATCCGCTGCAACATCGCAATGCGATCGGCGACGCTGGTCTGTGCGTTCTTCGGGAACGCACGCCGCGCCGCGGAAACGGCGCGATCGACATCCGCCGCGTTACCTATCGCCAGTTGCCCGACTTTCGCTTCAGTAGACGGATCGATCAGATCGAACCATGCCGACGACGACGACGGGTCGACCCATTGTCCATCGATATAAAACTGTCCTGCACGAGACATCGCAGACTCCATCCAGAGTTGATTCAAGCGTGCTTACTCTTTCGCCAGCAGCCGGTACATCTCCGTGTGATCGGTGGCCGGCGTAGAGCGTTGCGAAACCTCATCCCATAGCGCGGTGCAGGTAGCGCCGAGCTTCATCGGATAGCCCACCGTTTCCGAGAGCGCACGAGCGATCTTCAGATCCTTGTTCATCAGATGCAGGGCAAAACCCGAAGCAAACGAGCCGCTCAGCATGAACTGCTTCACCTTGTTTTCCGACGTGTTGCTGCGGCCTGTCGACGCGTTCAGCACGTCGGTCATGGCTTCCGGATCGATGCCGAAGCGTTCGGCAATATGCAGCGCCTCGACCGTGGCGATCAATCCCGCTGCCGACACGTAGTTGTTCAGCGCCTTTGCCGCGTGCCCGGCACCGGCGGTGCCGATGTGCAGGACGCTCTTGCCCATCGCTTCGAGAAGTGGCCTGCAGCGTTCCAGCACCGCCGCATCGCCGCCTGCAAGGATCGCAAGCGTGCCCTCCTTCGCCTTCTTCACGCCGCCCGACACCGGCGCGTCCAGATACGCCAGCCCGTGTTCCGCGAGCGTCGCGGCGAGCTTGCGTGACCGTTCGGGCTCCGACGAACTCATGTCGATGATCACCGCGCCTTTTGGCAGCAGACGGCTCCAGGCCTCGTCACCGCCGCCAAGCAGCACGGTTTCGACGACGTCCGAATTCGGCAGCATGGTGATCAGCGCGTCGAGCGACGATGCGTTTGCCGGGCTGAGTGCCGCTGCCCCGAGCTGTGTCCTGAGCGCCGCCGTGCGCGCTTCGTCGACATCTGCGATGAACAGCTCGAAGCCGCCATTGGACAGACATTGCGCCATTGGCGCGCCCATCATTCCGAGCCCGATAAAACCAATTCGTTGTGGTGCTTTCATCTCACTTACCTTCGTGAATCAAGTGGATCGCATGCGAGTTGAAGGCGGCGCGGATGCTTCTAGCGCAGCTTCGAAAACGCGGTCGGTGTGAGGAAATGGTTTTCGATGCGCTCGACGATAGCCTTTTCCGCCTCGCTTGCCGCGCGCTTTGCGATCCACTCCTGATCCGCCTGAAAGGCATTCCATTTGGTTTCGCGTTCAGCGAGGCTTTCCCACTTCAACAGGTACGTCAGCGCGTGATTGCTCGGCCCGATCAGCGTCGTCCAGAAGCCAATTTGTTCGATGCCGTATTTTTCGAAAAAGCCCAGCGTCGTATTCGTAAAGCGCTCTTGCAGCGCCGGCAGCCGGCCTGGTGCGCAGTGATAAATCCGCATTTCGACGATCATGTTTTCAATCCCGTTAAGTGAATCGGTAAGCCGCTGCATGAACACGCGGGGTTCAATCCGTCAGTCCCTTTCCTTCCGACCAGCTTTCCACGTATCTGACCAGTTCGGTCATGTCGCGCGCCTTGCCGTCTTGCATTGCCGCGACGTTCCAGATCTGCCGCACGGTGTTACCGACCCACATTGGCACACCGAGCGCCTGACATTCGTCGACGGCAAGGCCAATGTCCTTGCAGACGCTGCCGATCGGAAAGCCGAAATCGAACGTGCGCGGCAACACCTGCTTTGGAAACTTGTCGAGCGTCGCGCCGTTCTTGCCGCTGCCGGCGTTGATCACCGCCATCATGACTTCGGGGTCGATACCGCCCTTTAGCGCGGCCACATACGCCTCCGAGGTGATCGCGAAGGCCGTGGACGACAGCATATTGTTCAGGAGCTTGAGGAGTTGGGCTTGCCCCGCCTTTTCGCCCACCACGAAGACCTTGCCGAACACATCGAACAGTTCACGCACCTGGTCGAGCGCCGCCGGCGTGCCCGCCGCCATCACCGCGAGCGTTCCCTTTTGCGCGCCGGCCGCCCCTCCGCTGACAGGCGCATCCACGGTTTCGATGCCTTTCGCCAGCAGGCCTGCCGCGACTTCCTGCTCAGCGCGCGAGCCGACTGTCGAGAGATCGACCAGCACCCTTACCGTTTCTCCGTGAACGATACCGTCTGCGCCCAGCGCAACCTCCTTGAAGATTGCCGGCGTAGGAAGGCTCGTGAAGACGATCGTCGCCGTGTCGGCGACTTCACGAACGCTCTTCGCCACGCGCGCGCCGATCGCCGCAAGCTCCGCCATCGCCTGATCGTCGCGATCGAAGACAACCAGCGTGTGACCTGCCTCGATGAGACGACGGGCCATCGGCCGCCCCATGACACCGACGCCGATGAAACCGATCAGTTTCCTTTCCGCCATGACCTTTCCTCGTCAATAAAAAGCATTCGCTCTGCCGGGCACGAATCAATGCCCTAAGCGCCACAGGTGCGCGCAAGCCGCATCGGCGCGGCTGCATCACCTGCACTGTCGAGCGCCCAAAGCGCGTCGATCAACGGTTGGGCCGCCACGCCCGAGCCGCCATAGGCGATGAGCTCCCGCAGCTTCGCCTCGAGTTCGGCATCCGCAAGCGGTGCCTCGAGGCTGCCGCGCGCGGCGTCCACCTTGCGCGAGACGGTGCCGCCCGAGCGCAACGTGACGATGACCTGGGCCGACTCGACAGGGAAACGCGGATCGTCGATGAACACGACGCGACTGCCGAACGCGCGTAGCGCCGGGTCCATCACGCTCGCATCGCTGAATTCCGCAAGACCCGCCTTGCCCTTCGCGAGCGCGACGGCGACCGCATGCTGCGCGCTCACCTGCGATTCACGCCCCGACCGGATGCCCGGGCGGTCGGTTCGCTCGCGCAGCAATGGATGACCGACCAGTTCGATACGCTCGATGTCGGCAAGCGCGAGCTGCGCGCCACGTGCGAGATCCAGACACGCTTCGATCACCGGGTTGAGCACGACGCCGCACGGATAGGGCTTGTATGTGTTCGACAGCAACGCCCAGTCGCGGCCGAGGCCTTCGCTGATCGCGCTGAAATCGGGTCGTTCTGCGGTCACCCGCAGGAAGCCGCGCTCGCCTTCGAGGGGCTGCCCGGGGCCCGAAAACCCTTCCGCCGCCAGCAACGCGGAGAGCAATCCGTTGCGTGCCGCATTGCCCACGCTAATGCTTTTCGACATGCTGCCCAGGGTCTCGACCAGCCCCGACGCCTGCGCGGACGCGTTGCCGAACGCCCAGGCAATATGCTGCGCATCCAGTAGCATCGCCCGCGCGGCGCCCGCAGCCGCGCCGAACACGCCGCACGTCGACGTGATGTGCCAGCCGCGCTGGTAATGGCCTGGCGAGACGGCGTTGCCGAGCCGGCACTCCACTTCGACGCCGAGCACGAATGCGAGCAGCAACTGCTCGCCGCTGAGTGGCGCGGACTGTGCCAGCGCGAACAGCGCGGCGGCGACAGGCGCCGTCGGATGGATGATGGTCGGCAGATGCGTGTCGTCGAAATCGTAGACGTTCGCGCTCATCGCATTGAGTGCCGCGGCGTTCAGGATATCGGTGCGTTCGGGACGGCCAATGAGACTGGCTTCCTCCGCGGAACGGAAGCGCCCGTATACCGCTGTGGCCTTTTCGACCGCCGGATCGGCGCATCCCGCCAGCGCCACCGCAAAATAGTTCACGAGCGCGCGCTTGGCTTCGTGGCGCACCGCGGGCGGAATGTCGTCCCAGCGTGTACGCGCGATGAATTCAGCAAGCTGCCGGGTGAGCGCCGGGGCTTTCCCCACCGGCATGTCCGCTGTCTGTGGTTCGCGTTCAGCTCGCAAGCCAGCCTCCCTCGATCGGCATCGTCGCGCCGGTGATCTGGTTCGCCGAGGCGCTGCACAGAAACACGAGCAAGTCGGCCACATGCGCAGCTTCGACAAGCTCGCCGGTGGGTTGCTTGCCGCGGAGAAACTCGCGCACGGCATCGTCGCGATTGAGTCCGCGCGTATCCATCAGTTCGCCGATGCGGCCGTCGATACTCGGCGTCAGCACCGAACCAGGACAGATCGCGTTGCACGTGATGCCCTGATTGACCGTTTCGATTGCAACTGCGCGCGTCAAACCGAGCAGCGCCGTCTTGGTTGTCACGTAGTCGACGCGATTTGCGACCGCGCGCGATCCATACACGGACGTCATGTTGAAGATCCGGCCCCATCGGCGCGAGCGCATGTCGGGCAATGCAAGCTGGATCGCACGAAACGCCGCACTCAGATTGACGGACAGCGCCTCGTTCCAACGCTGCTCCGGAAAGGTATCGATGCTCGCAAAATGCCTGACCACCGCGTTGTTCACCAGCACGTCGATCGATCCCATCTGTTCACGCGCGGCGTTCAGAAGCGTATCGACCGCGTGCGTGCTGCGCAGATCCGCCTGCAGATAGACCGCCACGACGCCCTGCTCCTTCAGCTCGCTGACTGTGCGCTCCATGGCCGCCGGCCGTTCCAGGCCGTGCAGCACGATATTGCAACCCGCCCGCGCAAGCCCCTGCGCCATCGCGAGACCAAGGCCGTTCGACGAACCGGTGATCAGCGCGGATTTTCCTTTCATCGTCATGTGCATGGCGGTTAGCGCGGCACCACGTCGAGGCGCGCGATCCATCCTTCCGTTTCGCGATCGTGCGGCGCGTAGCGCTTCAGCACATCGGGGTCGTGGCCGGGAATCACATGTTCCGCCGAATCCGCGAGCCGGTGCGCAGCAGCGTACCCCTCGAGCATGTCGCCGACGTTATAGACGACTGGAAACGGACGGCTCTGCTGCATGTTCGCGTAGAAATGCGACGCGTCCGACGCGAGCACCACCCAGCCGCGCGCCGTATGCACGCGCACGACCTGCAGGCCGTTCGTATGACCGCCGACCCAATGCACGCTTAAGCCCGGCGTCAGCGACGATGCGCCGTCGTGAAACTGAACGCGGCCATCGAATACACGACCGACCATCGACTTCACGTCTTCGGCCTCGAAGGGATGGCTCAGACTGCCGTGACACATGCAGCGCCCGGTGCAATAGGCCATTTCGCGATCCTGTATGTGATATCGCGCGCGAGGAAAAAGCGAACGGTTGCCCGCATGGTCGTAGTGCATGTGCGTGATGATCACGTCTTCCACGGCGTCGGCGCGAATGCCGATTTTCTTCAGACCGTCCTCGACGGAATGCGTGATCGTGCGCCCACGCTTGCCGGCCATCTCGGCGTCGAACCCCGTGTCCACGATGAATGCGCGCGACTCGCCGACCACCGCCCAGACGAAGTAGTCGAGAGGCATCGATACGTCGTGCGCGTCGCCGCCGAGAAAGTTCTCGGGCGCGCGACGGTCGTGGAATGCATATTTGACGGCGAAGATACGGTAGTTCTCTATCGGCGAAGACATGTCTCGATGTTCCTGTTTTCCTGATTGATTCGGTTTGCGTCGGCAGATGGACTCAACTTCTTATCGACCCGCTGTAGCTGTTCGCGCTTCAATGCCGCCGCCTTCGACGCTCGCGGCCTGCGCGGCGATCTCTTCAAGCGAGCGGTTCTTCGTTTCCACTCCGAGCACGCCAACGATCAACGCCTGCAGCAACAAGGTGCCGACAATCAGCGTCACCACGCCCGCTATACCGAAACCGCCGAACGCGGCCGCTACTGCATACGGCACAAGAATGTTCACGCCGCGCCCGATGGTGTTGCACAGGCCTGCACCGCGCATTCTCAACGCGGTCGGAAAGAGTTCCGGCACATAGCTCGCCACGCTGAACGACGACAGCACATAGATGCAGCAGGTAATGGCAAAGCCCGACGCGATGATGGCGGCCTCCGAT
>Ga0163162_10001352_pt1 | contig 22820 bp, 24 predicted proteins | sample S55metaG_FD_115310 | JGI IMG/M metagenome (GOLD analysis project Ga0163162, IMG submission 115310) | Switchgrass rhizosphere microbial communities from Kellogg Biological Station, Michigan, USA - S5-5 metaG | ecosystem: Host-associated > Plants > Roots > Rhizosphere > Soil | place: USA...
CCGCCTCGCCGCACGATATCAAACGCGGTTCGTATGGCGCTGGGATGCCCCGCCATTTCGAGCACCACGTCGGCACCAAGTCCGCCAGTTTGCTCCATCACGATGGCGCGCACGTCGTCTTTCGATGGATCAAGAGCGAAGTCAGCCTTCATGTCCCGGGCCAGCTTGCGGCGATGCTCATTTACCTCGATGGCAAAAATCGTAGTCGCGCCCACCGCGCGTGCCACTGCGATCGAAAAAAGCCCAATCGGGCCGCAGCCGGTGATGGCAACCGTTTTCGCTGCGATTTCCCCCGCCAGCACGCTATGGACCGCATTGCCCAGCGGATCCAAGATCGAGGCGTACTCCTGCGGAATGGCCGGATCGAGCTTCCAAATATTCGATTCCGGAATCACCACGTATTCGGCGAAGGCCCCGTTGGCATCCACACCGATGATTTTTACGTTCTGGCAGATGTGCGCTTCGCCAGTGCGGCACTGCACACACTTGCCGCAGGCGACGTGCATCTCCGCGGAAACGAAATCGCCTTCCTTGACACTGGTAACTTCGTCCCCGAACGCCGCCACTTCGCCGCAGAATTCATGGCCGGGAATCAGGGGAGGATGAATCCGGTTCTGCGCCCAGCGGTCCCACTCATAAATGTGCAGATCGGTGCCACAGATGGACGCAACTTTGACTTTGACCAGTACATCCGTCCGGCCAAAGGCTGGAACCTTGACCTCGCGGATTTCCGCTCCGGGCGCGGCTTCCGACTTCACGACCGCGAGCATGGTTTTCTGCATGTAGGGTGACCTGTTAGTCCAAAATGATGAGCTGAACCTTTGATTTTAGCATCGCAGTCGTTCAGCAGAGCGCGAAGGGATCTCGCGGCGTTAGTGGCTTAGATTCGGTTCCTTAACGTGAGGTGCTTTGGGAAGAGAGCAGGGGAAGGGCGAGGAAAGGGCACGGCTTTAAGCCGTGCCACGAGAACATCGCACACCTCGGCTTTAGCCGCTGGGGGCTGCTGTTTGGCTGGGCCACAAATTGACGCTGTAAAAAAAGCCAACCCCCAGGGGCTGAAGCCCCCTAACAGGGGCAGCGCTTCGCGGCACGGCTGAAGCCGTGCCCTTCCCGTGGCCAGATCAGGAGCGAGGCTTGATAGCACGGCTGAAGTTATGCCCTTCCCCTTAGCGCGATCAGGGGCGGCGTTTCAGGGCACTACTGAAGCCATGCACCTCCCGTGGCCAGATCAGCGAGGCTCGATGGCACGGCAGAGGCCATGCTCTTCCCTCATAATTTTCAATCTTGCCTTGATAATCCCCAGCCGCCGCCGCCGGGAGTTTCAATCCGAATTCGCTCTCCCTTGATCAATCGGACATTGCATTTGCCAGACAATGTTTCCACAGAGCCATCCTTCCGAATTACCGAAGCATTCCCTGGCGAGCCCTCCGCGCCGCCACTTAGCCCCCACGGTCCGCGCTCGCGACGGTCGGCCAGCAACGTGACCTCGGCGTCAGTCAAAACTTCGATTTCGCGCGCGATGCCGTCTCCGCCTCGCTGCCGCCCCGCGCCTCCGCTCCGTGGCCGCAAAGAATACTGTCTTACCCGCAGCGGATAAGAATATTCCAGCGCTTCTGCCGGCGTGTTCAGCGAATTCGTCATGTGAGTGTGGACGCCCGATACACCGGGCTTGGTAGGACGGGCGCCCATCCCACCTGCGATGGTTTCGTAGTAGGCGAAGGGCTCGCCGGTGTTTGGATCGATTCCGCCGATCGTGAGATTGTTCATAGTTCCAGAAGCAGCCGCAGGAATGCGCTCGGGAATCGCCTGCGCCAACGCTCGCAGCAAGACATCTACGATGCGCTGCGAAGTTTCTACATTCCCACCCGCTACCGCAGCCGGAGGGCGCGCATTCACGATTGTGCCTGAAGGTGCGATCACCCGTATCGGCCGCATCAAGCCCGCGGTTGCCGGCACGTCGTCCTCCAGCAGGCACCGGAATACATAGAAGCAAGCCGAATAAGTGATCGCCTCTACGGCATTGATGCTGCCCTGAACTTGAGGATCGGACCCGGTGAAATCAACTGTGACCGTGTGGCCGCGGGAGACTCGCCCGCGCTGGCCTTCCACCTTCACCGCGACCGCAATCCTCACGGGCCCGTCGCTGATTCCATCGCCATCCATGAAATCCTGGGCCGCATATGTGCCCTTTGGCACGCGCGCCAAGAACGCCCGCATCATCTGCTCGGAGTAGTCCAGCAAAGCTCGTGAGGCCGATTGGGCTCTCTTCAATCCATAGCGATCGCAGACTTCTCGCAGCCGCGCCGCGCCAGTGTTACAGGCTGCGATCTGCGCCCCCAGATCGCCCTCGCGCTCATCCCGCGTGCGGACATTGTTCAGAAACAAGGCCAGAACGTCGCGTTCAATCTTCCCCGCACGCATGATTCGCACTGGAGGAATGCGTAATCCTTCCTGGTAAATTTCCCGGCAAAGACCCATCGACCCGGGATAAGTTCCGCCCACATCGGCGTGATGGGCGCGTGATGCCACGTAAAAGTCGGGTTGAACCCGCTGGTTTTTTGTAGCGACCGCTTTCGCCGGGGCTCCCTGCCCTTCCTGTTTTGCCCCTACAAACACAGGTGCTACCAGCGTAATGTCCGGCAGGTGTGTCCCCCCGCGAAAGGGATCATTCAGAATCACCATGTCGCCGGGCCCCAGGGGGAAACTGGCAATAGCCGCCTGGACCGACATCGGCATCGAACCCAGATGCACCGGCATGTGGTCGCCCATCGCGATCACCTGGCCGTGTGCATCGAAGATGGCGCAGGAGTAGTCGCGCCGTTCTTTGATATTGGGGGAAAAGGCGGTACGCCGCAGGGCGGCTCCCATCTCTTCGGCAATGGAGTGGTAGATATTCTTGAAGATTTCGAGCTCGATGGGATCGGGCTGCATGGTCATTGGTTGTTGGCCCTTGGTCGTTGGCCAAAGATCAAAAGCCAATGCCCAACGACGGTTCTCCCGCAGTGTACGACAGCTCTCAATTCATGTGCGATGGGGGAGAAGAATCCGGATCGTACTCATGATTTCTCGGGTCGCCGAGGTGAATAATTAAAGGATTGCTTTAGAATGTGGTTGTCCCGGACGCGTAGTCATGCTAGAAACGCGATGGGGACGCATCGCAGGGACTGAACACGGCTTCGGACAATGTTGACGCAAACTTCGGAAAACTCAAGATGAGCCCACGAACCAAGACCAACGCCAAGCTCGCGACCACCGACGTGTTGATTCCCGAAAAGCTATATTTCCGCATCGGAGAGGTTTCCCGCCTGTGCCAGCTGCCAGCCTACGTGCTGCGCTTCTGGGAGACAGAATTTCCCCAGCTTAAGCCGATCAAGAGCAGCACCGGCCAGCGTATGTATCGTCGCAAGGACGTTGAGAGCGTGCTGCGGATCAAGCAACTGCTCTACCAGGAAGGATTCACCATCCCGGGAGCGCGGCAGCACCTGCGGGCGGAGATCAAGACGGACAAGAAACAGGATCCCCTGCCCTTCCCGGTTCGTCCGACGACTGACCTGAAATATATTCGACAGGGCTTGAAAGACATTCTCACCATGCTCTCAGCCCGGCGATAACGCCAGGCTGAGAACACTGGATTCGACTACCGGCTGAAATTTCCCGTAAAGCTGTCTCGTCCCATCCTCCCGCTCAGAGTGATCGATTCAACCTCGTTACGATCGCGGTTGAGGCGGGCTTGCGCCGTCCCTCGCGCGTCTCCCCGATCCGAGCCGGTGATCCGCATGGTGAACCCGCCGCCATCCGAACGCTCTACCACTCCGTAGAAAGTAACCTGGAAGTTTCCGCCCCGCAGAGAAACCGACGGACGCGGTCCCGTGCCGTCCACAAAACCACGAGTGATTTTGGTGTTGCCAGAGGCTCTGCTGTTGAAAGTTCCTCGTCCCGAGGTGTCAACCTTCACCCGCGGATAGTTTGGAACGCCCGGGCCGCCCGGGTGTCCGGGACCGCCGGGGTATCCAGGGCGCGGCGGAATGCCGGGACCGCCAGGCCAGTTACCGCTGCTCGCCCGAGGGCTGTAGGTCACGTGTTCCACGCGATTGCGGCGAACGTCGACTACACAGTCGTAGGTCGCGGTTCTCCAACCGCTCGAACCTCCAATTCCGTAGCGCAACCTGCCGCGCAGCCTTGCCGCCCATTGGACGGGGAGTATTCGCTTTGCGAATCAAGATTGAGATTTACCCTCCGACCTGCGTCGGCATTTACCCGGTTCACCAACTCGCTCTGGCACATAGCGCCGATCGGTGCCGGACGTCCCGGCGGATATTGGCCCATCTGTCCCTGGACCTGCGGATAAGGAGCCTGCGCCCACGAGGCTGGCGAGACGGAAATGAAAGCGAGAATCAGAGCGCAGATCGATACCGATGACAGACCTGCAAAATTCCGAGACAGAGGATTACGGCACATAAAAAATTCTCCGGAAGCGTTATTTACCGAAGGGTGAGATCCGAGGCGCGAAACTATATATCAAAATCGGGTCTGCGACGAGCCTGCGTCCCTTGGCGGAACCACCAAGGTTGAACGATGAAGGCTCTTCACCCCGGAATTCCTTCGTGTACCTTCGTGTCCTCGGTGCCTATAGGTTTTCGAGCGGTCGGAGGGTTTAGAATCGGGACGAGGAACCAATGCCAACCCAAAACGAACCTAAACCAGACTCCGGCCCGCACCCGGCGACGCAACATGTAGCTGGCGCGCATACTTTACTCAAGACTCTGCAAGGCAAGGTCGCTGAACATCCTGAAATCGGGCAGGCCATTCACAAGCTTGAGGAAGCCCTGGCGATCCTCGAAGTGCAGACTGGAGGAATGCTGTAACCGCTTAAGGAATCGTCACCAGTGGCAGTTCGACAAAGCTAGCTTCACCGGCCGAGTGGTAAACCCGCTGTACAGCCTTCCGGTAGTCTCCTGGTTTCGCCCAGAAAATATTGGTAACGAACGTCTGCGGATTCCGGTCATAGAGCGGGAACCAGCTCGACTGGATCTGCACCATGATCTTGTGTCCCGGCAGAAAAACATGATTGGCGGTCGGCAACGCGAAGTGGTAAGGCAGCGCTTTGTCGGCGGCGATGGCTTTGGGAGCCTCAAAGCTTTCGCGGTAACGGCCTCGAAAGATGTCGGCTGAAACCATCAATTGATATCCACCCATGGCCGCCTGACCGGCCACCTCGTCGGGATAGACGTCGATCACCTTCACCACCCAGTCCGAATCCGTTCCGCTGGTGGAAGCCACCAGGTTGACCATGGGTTGCCCGCTGATTTTTACCGGCGCTTGCAATGTGTCAGAGACAAATGCCAGCACATCTGGACGTCCCGACGCCTCGCGCTGATCGTCAACCAGCCAGTCTGCCCAGGTGTATCCGGTCCCGTAACCTACAGGCTGAATCGGGCGTGCGCGGAACGGCACGGGCTTGGCTGGATCAGAAACGTACTCGTCGAATTCCGCGTCACCGGATTTCGGACCAGCGAAGCTCAACTTCAAACCCGCATCGAGATAGAGCGGCGTCGAGTGCACAGAGCATCCGCTTGAACAACCTGCCGGCCACGCCGCGAGACGACGCCAGGTGTTGGTTCCGGTTTCGAACGCACTGACAGGCGGCACATCGGCCTTGGGAGCGCCATCTTTTAAATACTGATCAAGGAATGGCCGCAGAATATTCTGGCGGAAGTAAAGTCCGGTATCGCTGTTGAACTTCAGAGCGCCCAGAGTGCTGGCGTCGTCGATCTCCTGCCCGTGATGCCAGGGCCCCATCACCAGGAAAACCTTGTCGTTGTTGGCGTCCTGGGGCTTGATCGCTTTGTAAACTGCGATCGCACCATAGATGTCTTCCTGATCCCAGAGGCTGTGTACCAGCATTACCGGCACCTTCAGCGGTTGAGCAGCCAGAATTTCGTCCACTGCCTGGTCGCGCCAGAAGGCGTCATAGCTGGGATGATCAAGAATCTTGCGCCAGAATCCAAGCTGCTCCAGACCGCGCATGCGGCCCAGTTCCCCGGCTGATCCGGCCTGCATGAACATGTCGTAATCGTCGTAGTGGCTGCTCCACCACTTGGCCTCGTTATTGCGCGTTGCTTCCTGTTCGTAAATGTACGACCCGCTTTGCAAGCGGTAGGCGCCATTATGAAACCAGTCATCGCCCATCCACCCGTCGACCATTGGATTCATGGGCACGGACACTTTCAATGCCGGATGAGGATTCACCAGCGCCATTAACGGCAAAAATCCATCGTAGGAAATTCCCAGGATTCCAACTTTGCCGTTAGTCTCGGGGATATTTTTCACCAGCCAGTCGATGGTGTCGTAGGTGTCGGTTGAGTGATCGACAGGTGTGGGATTCTGTGGCCCATGCAACGGGCGGTTCATCACGTAGTCGCCTTCGGAGCCGTATTTTCCGCGAACGTCCTGCACCACGCGTATGTAGCCGCCTTCGACGATCACTTCCGTAGCATTGTCGTAGCCGGTCAGAATCGACCCGAGATGAGTACTGGGGGCGGCGTTCGTTGTCTCTCCACCCCGGGGATCGTGGCTGGTAAGTTCAGCCGCGCTGTAAGGAGTTCGTGTAAGAAGAAGCGGAGCATTCTTCGCGCCCTTGGGCACGAGGATGACAGTGAACAGCTTCACACCGTCGCGCATCGGGATCATGACTTCTCGCCTGACGTAGTCGAAGCTATCGGTCTTCGCTACGAACTTATCGGGCATCTCGCTCGGAAACGCCGGATATTGCGGGGAAGGCACGCCTTGCGCCAGTGATGGCGGGACCGACAAGGAACTGGCGAGTAACAGCAAAAGACATCCAGCAATCGCAGAGGGAAATATGCCCTTGACGCCTGATGACTTCATCACAGAATTGCCTCCCAAAGATTCGTAAAAGACGGAGCTTCGAAAATCTGCGGACTGTTCACTCCGAGCGCGCGGTTCCGAGGTCCGAGGTCTGAAGTCCGACGTCCGACGTCCGCTTTACGTCAGCGCCCGATCCAGATGGCTGTAACCGCCGTCCACAAAGATGTGCTGACCCGTCGTGTGCCCAGACTTTCCAGAGAGAAGGAAGACGGTCATTGCCGCAATTTCGTCCACGGTGGTCATGCGTTTTCCGAGAGGAATTTTCGAAAGTATGGACCTCAACTTTTCCTCGGGATTCGGAAAAGTATCCAGCCAGTCGCGGTAAAGCGGAGTCATGACTTCCGCCGGGAGAATAGTGTTGACACGAATCTTGTAAGGCAGTAACTCGGCTGCCCATTCGCGTGTGAGGGCCATGACAGCGCCTTTTGAAGACGCGTATCCGGAAGTATCGCCCTGTCCGGTCACCGCGGTCTTGGAACCGATGTTGACGATCGTCCCTTGCGCCCGCTTCAGATGCGGCAAAGCGTAATGGGCCATGCTGTAGTAATGCACCAGGTTGCGTTCAAGCGACGCTACGTATTCTTTGGGATTGCCGTGCTCGAGCCCCACTTTGTCATTGCGTCCGGCATTGTTGACCAGCGCATCCAGCCGTCCGAATTTTTCCACGGTCTGATCAATCGCCTGGGAACACAATTCCGCGGAGGAGAGTTCGATCGAAATCATTCCACAAGCTGCGCCCGTGCCCTGCAATTCCGTCCTCAGTTTGTCGGCAGCCGCCGCGTCACGGTCCACGATCACCGGCACCGCGCCCTCGCCGGCCCAGGCCCGCACAATGGCTGCGCCGATACCCTTGGCTCCGCCAGTTACGATGACTACCTTGTCTTTTATTTGAAGGTCCATTGATTTCAGGATACGTCGATTTCAAGTCTACGATTTCAAGATACCGGTCAGCCATGAAGGTTCAGAAAGCCGCCGTCGATCGGATAATTCGAGCCGGTAATGAAAGAGGCCTCGTCCGAACACAGATAAACCGCCAGTGCCGCCACTTCGCGAGGTTCCGCCATTCTTCCAATGGGCTGGGTTTGCGAAAGTTTCTCAAACATCTCCGCCTCTTGCCCCGGATAAGTCTTGTGCAGGTAGTTATCGACAAATGGGGTGTGCACCCGGGCCGGCGAAATGCAGTTGCAGCGGATCTTGTGGGCCAGACAATCCCTGGCGACAGAGTAGGTCATTGAGATCACGGCGCCCTTGCTCATCGAATAGGCAAAGCGGTCAGCTAGGCCAAGCAAGCCGGCGATGGAAGCCATGTTCAAGATCACGCCCCCACCATTCGCTTTCATGTGCCCGACGGCAGCCAGAGTACAGTTGTAGACGCCTTTCACATTCACCCGGAAGATCCGGTCGAAGTCAGCTTCGGTTGTGCTCTCGACTGTCCCGATGTGCGAGATTCCCGCATTGTTCACCAGAATCGACAGCGGTCCCTGGGAGGCCAGCTTCGCGAATATTTCCTTCACCTGATTTTGGTTGGTGATGTCGCAGACGTAGGCCTCGGCATTGCCCTTGGAAGCCGCGATCTCCTTGCAAGTATCTTCCGCGTCACCGAGATTAAGATCCAGCACCCGCACCGAGGCGCCATGGGTTGCGAACTTCAACGCAATCGCCCGTCCAATACCACTTCCCCCACCTGTAACCACCGCAACTTTGCCGTCGAGCCTGAAGTAAGTATTGCTTTCCGGATGACTCAGAGTAGAACCCTCTTTCCGATGAAATTATGAAGTCATGATCAGCAAGTCATTGTAAAGCAGGCAGCTCATAAACCTTGCACCGGCGACTGCGGCGGCTTCAACTTCCAGAATCGTTGCGCATTGCCGCCCAGCACGGCCTCCTGGTGGGCCGCCGAACAACGTGCCAGATAATCCTTCACCACACTCATCGCACGAGAATACGGCGCAGCCACGGAACACACCGGCCAGTCCGAGCCAATCATCAGACGGCCCGGTCCAAAGCATTTGAAAGTAACGTCTAAATATTGCGCCATGTGCTCAGGCTTCCAGTGTTGCCAGTCTGCTTCCGTCACCATTCCGGACAGCTTGCACATGACATTGGGGGACGCTGCAAGTTCCCCGACTCCGCGCGCCCAAGGCTGCAGGCTCCCATCCTTAATCGGCGGTTTCGCCAGATGGTCGAGCACAAAACGCTGCCGTGGAAATTGCCGAACGAAGTCAGCCGCTACCTTTAGGTGTTTGGTATAGATCAGAATGTCGTAAGCCAGATCAAACTCTTCCAACGCAGCGATGCCACGTAGAAACTCTGGCCGCACCATGAATCGTTCGTCGGGTTCACCCTGGACCATGTGGCGCACTCCAACCAACTTGGGATTTTGCGAAAACTCCCGCAACTGTGAGCGGACATCCGCCGACTGAAGATCGACCCAGCCGACGACTCCCAAAATGAATGGAGATGACGCAGCCAGTTGGAGAAGCCATCGCGTTTCCTCGATGGTCTGACGGGCCTGCACCGCAACGGATCCTTGAAATCCGGCCTGATCGAGTTCGGGCTTCAGATCGTGCGGAAGGAAATCGCGGCGTAATGCCGCCATGGAATCATCGATCCATTCGTATTCGCGCGAATCATAGATCCAGAAGTGCTGATGAGCGTCGATGTGCATGGCTGAAGGTTTTTTCTATCCTGGATACCAGACCCGGCGCGGATCGGCTTCGCCTCGCTGATAAGACCAGGCTTCATCGATCAGACGTTTCAGGTCGAACTCCGGTCTCCAGCCAAGCAGGAACTTGGCTTTGGCGTTGTCCAGCCAGGTAGACCAGAATGGAGTTTCGATCTCGACCGCAGGCAGCCCTCGTGTTTCTTTCAGATGATCCGCCACTCTCTGATAATCCACTGGTTCGTCCATGCAGATATTGAAAGTCTGCTGGTGAGCTTTGGGATGATCAAGTGCGAGCAGGATCGCGGCCACCAGATCGCTGACGTGCACGAAATTGCGTTGCACAGGTTTTCCCGTGGGATCAAGCATCACCGGCACAGCGCCACTTTTCACGTACTGATCAGCCCGCTCCGGACCCACCAGTTCGCGCCAGCGCGGTCCTCCGAAAACATCTTCTCCAAACGACAGCGAATACTTGAAGTCGTCTTTTTCCATGATCCACGGCGCTCTCAAGCAGCAACCCGAGAGGTCATACTGGATGAAATATTGTTCCAGCATCACTTCTTCCAGCACCTTGGAGAGTGCGTAGCACCCAGGATAAGCGCTGTGTTTCTGCTGCTCGGTGACAGGCAAAGCGTGAGGATAGAAAAAATGCCCGAGAGCTGCGTCTCCGCCAATGAGAATGATCTGCTCGAAACCCGCGCTCGAGCGGCACTCTTCCAGGAGCCAGAACAGGCCCTTGACCGTAACATCCATCACGTCATCGGGAGTGTCTTTGCAGGTGGCACAATGCAGAACATGGGTGACTCCGTGCATGGCCGCGCGCACGACAGTACGATCGGAAATACTTCCGCGGGCCACCTCGAGGCGCTCGTTCGGCTCCAGAAGCCGGTTATGACACAGCGCGCGAATTGTCACATCCGGGTCGGTCTGCAGAATGCGGTCGATGAAATGGTTGCCGACCTTACCGGCTGCTCCAGTAACCAGAATGCGCTTCATGGGCGTGATCAATTCTAACCACTAGATCATATGTCCGCTCAAATTTTGGAGAGCAATCAGGTTGGTTTGTGCTAGGCGGGGTCTATGTAACTCTGTCCTCCGGACGCCCCGATGGACGGGACGCCGCTACGAACTTCAGTTCGACGACTGAACCTGCATGTTTTCGTCGATCCAAAGCTGAGCGGGTGAACCTGCCGTGTCCCGCGTAGCGGTCACGCGGAAACCAGTGGAGGTGGTTTCAACGTCGTAAGTATAAGGAGGCCGCTGTCTCTCGATCGTGATGTAGTGCCCCGAAACCAACTCATCGAGAGACACATACTTTTGTTCCGTGGCAAAGTAGCCACGCTCGGCATTGGCAATGCTGATCAGATCGTTCTTTACACCGACAATATTTGCCGTCCCAGTTGGAGTCGTGGCATTGCCAGGCGCAGACGTATCCTTCAACTGGATCGAATAAATATACATACCGACAGCCATCACAATGACGGTGCCTAAAAAACCAAATGCGCGACCCATGACTCCCTCCGCATGCTTTAATTGCATCGCGAAACAAGCCGGAGGGCAAATTACCAGAGTTTGGAGATGCTTGGCCTCAGGTTGAGTACAAGATCAGGGATTACCAACCGTGCGCTGGCGTGCTGACGGCGGAATCTCCCCGAGTACCATTACCTGCATCATGCCTCGCGCAAAACATCCGCTCATGATTCCGACGCCTCCAAGAAGCGTCACCTGCTCATTTTGTGCGGCACGTCCCGGCAAACCTTGTAAGTCCACTTCCGGTCGCAACCTTCGCAACGCTCTCGGCATCCGGGTCGCACTTCTTCATGTGGCGAGGATCGAGAAAGTTGCAAGCCTCGAAGTCTAGCGTCCTGAGAACACCCGCGTTAAAGACGCTACCTGGGCCGCTATGACCATCCTTGAAATACTCTGGTTCAGCAGCTGTCAATTCCTCAATTCGCGCCCGCATCTAGTTGCAACAGCTTCAAAAATCATCCTGGACGAGCGGCGGCCCTCAACAGTTCGCTGAGTTCGCGAATATCAGACGGACTGGCATCGCCGATTACCACGTACCGCAATCCGCCTTCGCTCCAGGTTTCGGAGTTAAAAGCCATCTCACGAGTCGCGGTAACGCCGGATTCAAACGGGACCACGCCCGGTTGGTCTTGCAGAATAAAAACCGACATCTGGTGATTCCGAAGATTGAAGAGAAGCTGGGCGCCCGCCGTGTGCTTAAAGTACATCACCCTGCCGCCCACCAGCTTGAACGGAGAATTCTGCAGCTCCGGAAGATTAAAGGTGAACGGGAGCTTGCCCTGGAACCACGGCTTTACAGTGTGCCGGTCGGTTGAAATCACATCGACCGGGTTTGCGCTCGCCATGGTCGAGACATGCAGGTCGAGGAGCTCTGCAAGCGCCTGCTCGCGAGCCGAATGCCGCGTCCAAAACACCGAAGCAACCATCAGCACCAGAGCAGCGACGACAGCCAGCCTTGGTATCCAGCCGAATGCCCAGACTGGTTTCGTGCTCGACCGAACGTTCTTTTGAATGCTTTTTTCCATGCGCTGACGAAACTCCGGCGACGGAGAATATCGCGCCGCAGCTGCTTGCGTCATACGCTTCATCTGCAAGCGGCTGAGCGCATCGGCGGCACAGGACGGGCACGTCCGCAGGTGCTCGCTCATGCCTGCAATTTCTCCCTGCGAGGCGTCGCCATCGACGTATGCGTCCAGTTTGTCCCGCCACGGATCGCAGGTCATTACGATGCCCCCTGTAAATTCGCCGCCAGCAGTTCGCGCATGGCTTTTCGCGCGCGAGAAAGCCGTGACATCACTGTACCGATCGGAATTCCGAGAGTCTGGCCGATCTCCTGGTAGCTCATCTCCTCCAGATCGCACAGCAGAATGATCTCGCGAAACTTCACCGGCAACTTCTCCAGAGCGCTCTGGATCGTCTCCACCTCGACTCGTGCGAGCAGAACTGACTCCGGAGTCTCGGTAACTGCCGGTTCGGCGGGCTTGTCGTCGCCGTCACTGTCCAGCGAAACGGACACTTTCAAACCAGCCTTCGTGGTCAAGAACGTGTTGCGCAAAATCTTGTACATCCAGGCGCGGAAGTTTGTCCCCTGCTGGAAGGAGGAAAAACCTCGCAGCGCCTTCATATACGTTTCCTGCACCAGGTCCTCCGCCGCGGCGCGGTCTTGCGCAAGCCAATGGGCAAAGTTGTAGAGCTTGGCGAAATGCGGCATCGCCAGTTCTTCAAACGACCCGAAATCACCAGTTCGATCGGCCACAACTCCAATAGTGTAACTCCGGTTAGTTTCGTCGCGTTCCGGTACCTCGATCAGGCTGGTCACTGGATATCCAATGACGATTCAGTACTGAGCGGCTGCCGGTAGATTAAGCGGCCAGCCCGAACGAGCGGGTTCCGAGACGCCGCCCTTTCTCCATTTACGCTGTAGTACGGCATCCAACGACCACTTTCCAGGCCCGTTCACCAGCAGGAAGATGACGGTAAGGATCTGCGCGTACTCAGAGCGTACTTCGTGCAGGACAGCCCAGAACCCAATCGTCGGAAGCGCCGGCGGCAAAGGCAACGGTGATGTTCCCAAGTACAACGAGATTTTCGTAGAAAGCACTGCCACCATCATCTCGCCGACAAACGGGATCGCAATCGCTCTCGTCATCAGCCCGGTGATCAGAAGCAGCCCGCCGAAAATCTCGAGGTATCCGATGAAGGCCACGGTGAAATGTGGAAACGGTATCCCCAGCTTTGTAAAACGCCCCACACCCTGGTTGACGTACACGAATTTCAGCAGTCCTTCCCAGAAAAACACGCCTCCTGCCATCAGTCTCAAAAGTAATGTGGATTTAGGGCCGTCGGTTGGAGGATTCAAAAGCCAGAAGAAAAATTTGTTCATTGGAGTTGCTCCTTTCACCACATGTAACTGGAGCAGCTCAAGATTATTCCCAAAGAAACAAACTTTTTTCCGGGGACTGAGATAAAGCCGGGTGCCCCACCCTCCCGCGGTTTTGCGGAGGGTGGGTAACCACTGACCTCAGAGCTTGGTATTCGAATGTGAACTCACCCAAGCTACGGCGCGCTATGCCCATCACACTTCAACACGCCGAGATAGACGCCCCACGGACCCACCGCATCCCGATACTGGTGTGCCATGACGCGAGATAACTGATGAAGATGCGTGAGGTCATGAACCACCCAAGTCGCCAGAAGCTGCGAGAGCGTCACCCCTCCCAGCGACGGATGTTTTCCCCGCCGCTTCAAATCTTCCGGCTGCAAATTGAGTTCCTGCAGCGCAGCCAGATTCTCTTTCCGCAAGCGAGCGAATTCGTCGAGGAGCTGTTCCAGCGTCTTGTCTTTAACCTCTTTCTGCGCGAACCGGTCAAAGGGATCAAATGCCCGCGTTTCGCCATGCTCCAAAATGATCCGAACCCGTGGCAGCCAATCAGTGCGCTCTCCGACGATCAGATGGCCCAGGATGACGAACGGGCTCCAGGTGTCCTTTCCTTCGTTGCCCAGCACCCAGGTGTCGGATAGACCGCGCAAGAGCACATCGAGAGCTGCTGGAGTACGGGCGAGAAGTGCAACGGTTTCGGGCAGGCTGAATTCGGTTAGGTTTGCCATGCCTCATTAACGCATGGCCGGCGCTTCACACTCAAGGGAGCTTGCGAGAGATTCCGCTGGATGACGTCGGCTTGAAAGTACGCAGTTTGCTCAGCAGCGTTAAACTAGAGCCTATGGCATTGATGAAGACCTCCAATCCAGCGTTAAGTGCGAACGCGTTCCGGTTTGCCCATGCGGACACGGGCGAAAGCATGTCGATTTCGGGCACCGTGAACAAAACCGGCATTCTTCTGATTTGTGCGGTGGCAACGGCAGCCTGGAGCTGGAACCGGTTTACTGTCGCTCCCGAAACAGCTGCGCTGCCCCTGATGGTCGGGGCGATCGGCGGATTCGTCGTTGCGCTGGTCACCATTTTCAAGAAAGACTGGGCGCCAGTGACAGCTCCTTTGTACGCGCTGCTAGAGGGCCTGGTGCTAGGCAGCGTCTCGGCAATGTACGAAGCGCGCTTTCACGGAATTGCGATACAGGCAGTCGGACTGACTTTCGGCACGCTATTCGCGTTGCTCCTTGCCTACCGCGCCGGTGTGATTCGTGCCACGGAGAAGTTCAGGCTTGGCGTGATTGCGGCGACGGGAGGCATTGCGATCTTCTACCTGGCGCAGTTTGCGCTGGGCTTTTTCGGTGTTCACTTTGCTGCCATCAACGGATCAGGCGCTATTGGAATCGGATTCAGCGTTGTGGTGGTAATCGTCGCCGCTCTGAACCTGGTGCTCGATTTCGACTTCATCGAAAGTGGCGCAAGTTCGGGAGCGCCGAAATACATGGAGTGGTACGCGGCCTTTGGGTTGATGGTCACGCTGATCTGGCTGTATCTCGAGATTCTGCGGTTGTTGTCAAAGACTCGCGGCCGGGACTAGTTCGCAGTTTCCCGAGCCCCGGCACGGAATCCGTTAGTTCTTGCTGGGCTTCTTCGGTGTCAAATCGCATGTCTGCTTCACTCGCGCGAGATCAAGGCCGGCGGGTGAAAATTCCGCGATTTCAGGTCCCTTGCGGCCGCGGATTTCGATCTTAAACACGTGGGCCCCGATTAATTCACGAGTCGTGCCCTTGTCCACGGAGAGGAAGCGCCCGCGAATCCAGTTCCATCCGTGATTGCTGCGCGTGTCATCGACGCGCACCATCACTTCCATTTGAGGCTGTCCCCAAAAGCCAGGCCGGTTGGGCGGTCCCAGCCGGATGCCAGGATTGAAATCCGTGTAGGTGTATTTGCCATTGGTGCACATGAGCTCGATGCGAGGTTTGTAATCCGGATCCTCGCTCAGGTAGTTGTCCGACAGAAGCTCCAGCCGCACCTTTTTGGCTCCAGTCATCTTGTCTTCGGAACGGAACACCATCCACTTTCCGCCCGCGCTGACGCCGTCACTTTCACCCTGATAAGGGCTAAAGGATCCGCTTTGCGCGCGCACCGAAACAGCGGCGGCAAGAACCAACACGACAACTGCAAAAAGGCATACAGCTTCGCTCGAACGCTGCCGCCCGTTAAAAAACTCCGATGTTTTCAAGCTTGTCCTCCGGACCCACAATTACTATCACCTATATTGAACCCCCGAGAGCGCACAAAAGTTGCCTGCCAAACACAGCACGCCGGTAACGGGAAAGACTCTCCCAAATCACGCTGGCCGAAAACCACCACCCTTGGTGGAATTCGGCCAATAGCGCCGCGCAAGGTTTTGCCTATCTACTCTCCGGCGCCGCAGAGTCATTGAGAACAGTGGGTTAATAAAATCGCTGCGATCGGCCGCCAATTGGCAATCGGTGTGCATCCTTGATGGTGGCGGGTTCCGCGCCTGCGCCGTTCTTATGGGCAGGAGGAAGAATCTGACCGGATCCAGGCCTTGCTGCACCGTGGGTTTCCCGATCGAAGTACGCCGCCACGGTCGAAGGGAAGGACAGGTTATGCGTAGATTTAGTCTTACAGGATCCCTTATCACTTTTGCCGCTTTCACGGCTTTTGCTCTCACTCCGAACCCAGCGTTCGCTCAACACGGCGGTCATGGTGGTGGTGGAGGAGGCGGCTCCCACAGCGGCAGTGGTGGGGGCTTTCACGGCGGTGGTGGTGGGGGCGGGGGCTATCACGGTGGTGGCGGGGGCGGGTTCCATGGCGGTGGTGGCGGGTCTAGCCGCGGTGGCGGTGGTGGCTATCGCGGAGGAAGCTCCTATGGGAATTCGCGATCCTTCAGTGGAGGAAATTCTTACCGCGGCGGAGGTTTTCGCGGAGGATCATCCTACGGAGCCAGCCGAGGTTCCTACGGCGGATTCGGCGGATCACGCGGTATGAGCAATGGCAATCGCGGGTTCAGCGGATCACGTGGCATGAGCGCAGGCAACCGAGGGTTTAATTCCGGACGCAGTTTCGGCTCATCCGGAAATCGTCCTTCAAATTTTCATTCCGCGGTTCGTGACGGCCAGTGGCACTCGTTCGGGAACGGCGGCAGTTCGGCACGCTTCAGCGGGGGACGCAATTCCGGACACTTCGGTGGATCAAACTTCTCCGCGCATAACGGCGCAGCGCCGGGCAGCGGTTGGCACAGCTTTGGCCCGTCGAGAGGCGGTTCATCCTCAGGCACAATTCGCGCGGGCGCCGGTGGCTCACATTTTGGCGGATCGACTTTCGGTAATTCCTCTTTCGGCGGGTCGCATTTCGGTCATTCCACCTTCGGATCGTTTTCTGGCGGACGCTTTGGATCGAACACGCACTCGTTCGGTGGCTCACGCTTCAATTCATATGGCGGCTTCCGCGGATATGGGAATCGCGGGTTCGGCAGCAGCTGGCGCGGAAATGGCTGGGGCGGATATGGCCGTGGGTACGGCTGGGGCAGAGGCTTTGGATACGGGAGAGGGTATGGTTACGGCAGAGGGTATTGGCCCAGCTACGGTTGGGGCAGTAGCTTCTTCTTTGGGAGCGGATGGGGTTGGGGCTTCGGCTTCGGCTGGCCGTATTATGGAAGCTACTGGGGCTCAGGCTGGGCCTACGGTTGGAACCCCTGGTGGTACAACCCTTACTGGTATTCCCCCTGGCCGTCTTATAACTACTACCAGCCGTACCCGGACACCGGGTACAACAATCCGCCACCTTACGATCCGGACGCGACGTATGACAATGCGTCGTATGACTATGACTCGCAGGCGAGCTACGCAATCACGCCGCGCGTGGATTCCGAAGCTCTACACTTCAACTTCGATAATAACTCTGGCGCAGGCGTGAATAGTCGCCGTTTAGATCAGGACAACCAGCAGGCACAGCCCGAACCCGCGCCGAATCCGCTGCCGGCTCCGGCGCAGACCCGTCTGATCTCGCAACCAGGATCTGACGGACCAAAGATCTGACCCGCGCAGGCACGTCGGTCTTCATTGGGGACTCAGCGTCGTTTGGCGCTCCAGCAGGGATCGCGCGGATTCTAATGCGGCGGTCCCGTTGGAATTGGGCGCAGAGAACGCAACGTAGCCATCGGGCCGGACAAGAGTAGTGTGGTGGGTATTGTGGAGTCGCAACTCCACAATATCTCCCAGCGATTCCGAAATCTGTCGGGCGGCCTCTTTCGAACACAAGTCTGCGTCTTCATGAAGCATTAAAAGGAATCGGCTCCGAATACCGGCTCCCCCACGCAAAGAGTCGTCGAAATACCTCTCTCCCGCCCCTTCGACTATGGGGCTTCCTCGATAGGCTACCCCGAGTTCGGACAATCGCTGAACAAAAGCATGCTGAAATGGCGCTAAGCGCGACACCATCGGAATGACGGCATTGCGCAGAACCTGCGCCAGTCTGTTTGGAGTTCCCATGGCCTTCGTCAGGAAATGCGTGGTCTCGATGACCTGTTTGATGACGGGAAGCCGCTCTTCGGTATAAGTTTGCAGCAACCGCTGGTCGGCGTGACCTCGCACGACCAGGTCGAGTTTCCAAACCAGGTTCCAGGCATCGTGCAGTCCGGTGTTCATGCCTTGCCCGCCGAACGGGCTGTGTATGTGAGCCGCGTCTCCTGCAATGAACATGCGTCCGATGCTCAACTCTGCCGCGTGACGATGATGGATACGGAAATAACTGCTCCAACGGAGAGCGCGTGCTTCCAAGCCGGCGGGTGCGCGTTCGGCCAGTATCTTTCGCACGAGTTCAAGCGACGGAGCGGTTCCCGTTGGAATGCCTGTCCTGAATTGTCGCTACGATGCGGCGGCGAGTGGCGCTCATGGGAAAAATCGCGACCGGGCCCAATTCGTTAGGGCAAAGCTGCAACTGGTCGCTCGGAAGGCTTTCGTTCGTATCGATGTCGGCCAGAATGAACGAATCGTTGTATTGCGCTCCATCGAATGGAATATTTAAAAGATGCCGGACAGCGCTGTGTGCGCCATCGCATCCGACGACGAATGCGACATTAAGCTCGATCGGTTCGCCTTTTCGGTCGAGCGTCACGCTCACAAAGTCGCCCTGATCAACCGCCGAGACGAAGGTCGTATCGTATTCGACGGCTCCGTTCTTGCGGCGCAATTCTTCCGCCAGCAGCTTTTCCGTCACATCCTGGGGGACCATGGCGACGAATTGATATGGGCTCTCTTCCGGCTTAAAACTCATGTTGGCGAGGGTGCGCCCATGAGTCACTATGGCAGCCGAAGTGACGCGGTTCGCTGCGGCCAGAAACGGAGCGGCGACTCCGGCCATATCGAAGATCTCAAGCGTCCGGGGAAAAATCGCCGGCGCCTTGGAATGCTCTGACTGCGATGAGCGAGTTTCGACCAGCCGCCACCGCAAGCCACGCCGGGCACATTCGTTGGCCAGAAAGAGCCCGACGGGCCCGGCGCCGACGATCAGAACGTCAGTGTCAATTGCCGCATTCGACATTTAGTCGCTTCTCCAATCTTGTTTTTCCCCGGAAGTTTTCTCCGGATGGCGCACCCCATTGCCTGGATCGAACAGCCTACGCACGCTTTTCAACGCGAAATGGTTTGGCCGGTTGATAGTCGCCGGGAACGTTGCGTGCCGAAATATTCAGACGGTTCCAGCCATTGATGACCACTACGGCAAGGGTCAGGTCCGATAATTCCTTGTCGTTAAAAAACGGTCGCACTTCCTGATAGACTTGGTCTGTCACATGCCCGTCGCTGAGCACAGTCACAGCCTCCGTCCACTTCAAAGCCGCGCGTTCACGATCGCTGTAAAAGGGTGATTCGCGCCAGGCATCGAGTGAATACAATCGCTGCTCGGTCTCTCCGCTCGCCCGCAAGTCCTTCCAATGCATGTCCAGACACCAGGCACAGCCGTTGATTTGCGATGCGCGCAAGAACACCAGATTAAGGATTGATTCCGGCAGTCCACATTCGTGAACATATTTTGAAAACGCAAGCATGGCTTGAAATGCCCCCGGAGAGGCCTTCGCATAATTAAAACGGGGTTCCATAAGCCCTCCTATTTATTTGTTTTAGAAATATTTAGTCCATCTATCCAGTTTCATCGTCACTCCATTAGCATGTTCGGGACAATGGCCATGATGGACATTCAATTTGCTTTTTCGGACAATAAAGAGCGATGCCCGCCGAATACGTCCATGAGCGAAGTCTCCATGCTCTCGCCTCAGCCGCGCGATCGATCGGAATCGAACTTGACCTCTCAAAACTGGCTCCCACCAGGCGGTGGATTGAGAAAGATGCACTAGTCCCCGATGCAGAACACATGGCGGTGGTCTGTGCCATGCTGCAGGATCCTCGCGAAACCCTGGGAATTGACATTGCTCAGGCTTTACCTCTGGAGCCGACCGGGCTGTGGGGTTTCCTGCTCCGTACCAGCGCCAACTTCGGCGCCATGCTGCACCGCGCCGAGCGTTACATGCGACTGGTAAACCGCTATCAGGAATTCGTTCTGAAAGACCGCGGGCGAGAAATGGCGCTGGTGAGTCCGCATCCTGATCCATCGCCCTATCCCCGCCGTGAGCAGGTTGTCTCCGCACATCTGGGGCACTGGATCACCTGGGGGCGCCAACTCACCGGTCACGCGATCCCGGTAAAGGAAGCCAGGTTCCGGTGGCGTGGGCCGAGCGATGCATCTCCGTTCGAGAGCTTCTTCGGCGGGCGGGTGCGATTCGGAGCTCAAGAGGACGTTTTGCTGCTGGACCGCGAAATGTTCGACCTGGTGCTTCCGGAAAGCGCTCCCGAACTCGTGCCGAAGTTTGAGCAGTACGCGGCCGCGATTATCGAGAAGATGCAGCCCGCATCTTCTATTGCAGATTCGGTGCGAAACGCTTTGGCGGAAGGGATCTTGAACGGGCGTGCCAGGCAGGAAGACATAGCCCGGCAACTGAATCTTACGGTTCGCACCTTGAACCGGCATCTTGCGAATGGTCAAACTTCGTTCCATCGAATCCGCGATGGCTTGCTCCGCGAGCGGGCAGAGACGCTATTGCGCGAAGGCAATCTTCCGATTGCAGAGATCTCTTATCTGGTTGGGTACGCGGAACCATCCAACTTCCACCGCGCGTTTCGCCGGTGGACCGGCCGAACTCCTTCCGAATGGCGCGCGGACGCTGTTTAAAAGTTCTGCGGCGCGCACTCGAGCCATTAAGCCGTACCGGGGGTTCCGCTGGTCGGCGCTTCAAAGCCGCCGCAACGCGAGCGCATTCCCTGTCGAAACTTTTCGCGTTCCTCGGGCGTCATCCGGTCCCAGCGCTCGGCCATTCGCCGGCGATAGTTGGAGCGATGAAAGCCGCGGCCACTGACGCCTCCGAAGAGAATCCGGCAGAGAGCCAGCAACCCGACGGCCTGCCAGAAAGTAATTTGCCGCCATCCGAACAACGCGGGCAGCAACCAGTTCCACAGATGCAGCACGACCTCGCCACCAATCACGACAAAAATCGCGATCATCACCGGGGCCAGAACGATCATCCATTTCCTTCTCATGGCAGGTTCCTCATTTCTTTGTGAACTCTTCGTAAATGCTCTGCAACCGTTCGCGCAGATGCAGCACGGCGTAGCGCTTCCGTGAAAGTAATGTGTTGACGCTTACGCCGCTTTCCGCCGACAACTCTTTGTAACTGCGTCCTTCAAGTTCGTGAGCGACGAATACTTCGCGCTGTTCATCGGGCAGTTCTGCGAGCGCGAATTCCAGTTCCTCGATAAGCACGTGACGCACATAAAGCGCTTCAGGTCCGGCATCAGGTGACGGCAACAGATCTTCAATCTGCAGCACCTCGCCAGCTTCGTCCTCGACCGCCGTCTCGCTAAAGGTCTCCGCTTTCTTCTTACGAAAAAGATCCGTGATGCGATTGCGCGCAACGCGAAAAAGCCAGCCGGTCACGTGCTCGATCGGCATCAGCAGACGATTGGCTTCCACCAGTTCGTAGAAAACTTCCTGAAGAAGATCTTCAGCATCGGCTTCGTTACTCACTCGCTTGCGGATGAAATTGCGCAGCCGGGATCGCTGTTCCGTAATGACTTCGGAGATTTGCCGGTCTTGCTCGGTCATCAAAGCGACGCTCGACGGCTCATCCATCCATTCGTGTAGACGGATGGGAGCTGTAAATATTGTAGAGATTCAGGTCGGCGGCTGGAGTACGGCAAGCCTTTGAAAACAGGTAGAAATGATCGATTGAGCCGCACGGATCTTTGGTTCCGTGCAGCGATTCAGGAAAAGCATGAACCACGAAGGACACGAAGGTACACGAAGGAAAGCCCGAGATTAAGGCCTTCGTGATACTTCGTGTCCGTCGTGGTTTACGAGTTGTGGTTTGATTAGCCTTTCGGCCGCGTATCCATGCCGAAGTCGCTCTGGATGCGTCTGTACCAGGTTTCGTCGTCACTGGCGTTCAGATCAACCCATTGCTCATCCGTCATGCTGCCACGCCATTGCAAGAACGGAGCAGCATCGGGTCCGACGGGGTGGCGGAGTTGCCAGGTTCCGCTCTCTGCGATCTCCAAGATTTTTTGTGCCACCAGCGAAGGCGGCGCCGGGTTTCTCAGGGAAGCCTCAAACAGAGCAGCAAAGCGTTTGGTCTGCCGGTACGGCGAGTTGTTCGGTGGCTCTCCAATGCGTCGTGCCATTGCCGTATCGATAATGCCGGGTTCGACAATCGCGACCCGCACGTCGAAAGTTTTCATCTCCCCCGCCAGGCCTTCACTCAACGCTTCCAGCGCCCACTTCGAAGCCATGTAGGACGTGAGCGGAGTACTGGCCAGGCGTCCCGCTACGGAACTCACGTTGATAACGCATCCGCTACGGCGTTGCCGCATTTGCGGCACCAGCGCCTGTATGCAACGGAGCGCTCCGAAATAGTTCGTCTCCATGACTGCCCGGAAAACGGCCATGGGAAGCTCCTCCACCGAGCCCGATCCTTCGATGCCGGCGTTGTTGACCAGCACGTCAATCGGACCGTGGTCTTTGAGAATGGCTGCGATAGAACGAACCACCGACTGGTCGGAATCCACGTCCATGACAGAGACAGTGATCGGCAATTTCTCCCGGGTGGCCGTTTCCGCAAGCTGCGGTGACTGCGCAGGGTTGCGCATAGTGGCAAACACTTTGTAGCCCGCACGGCCAAACGCCAGCGCCGACTCGAGACCGATTCCTTTACTTGTTCCAGTGATGAGTACCGATTTCATATGTGACTCCTGGGCAAAATGGGAGCTTCGATTTTATCGCAGTCACTTGCAC
>Ga0163162_10001356_pt1 | contig 22801 bp, 14 predicted proteins | sample S55metaG_FD_115310 | JGI IMG/M metagenome (GOLD analysis project Ga0163162, IMG submission 115310) | Switchgrass rhizosphere microbial communities from Kellogg Biological Station, Michigan, USA - S5-5 metaG | ecosystem: Host-associated > Plants > Roots > Rhizosphere > Soil | place: USA...
CCCCGAAGTATGAGGGCTACAGCGTACAGCAGGACTACAGCAAGCGAAACGCATTAAACCGTTCGTTTCCAAAAACCTTAATTAATTAAACCAAAATCACGCTACCTAATCATTAACTCAACCCTTTAATAAAAACTTATCAACCACCCCGGCCTATGGGCACCCCTCCTTAACAAGGATGTGAGTAAACCGGCCCAGGAAAAACCAACTAACCCAAGCAGCACCAGCCCTGGTAATTAAACCTGATGGCAGCGGCAGCCCCGAAGTATGAGGGCTACAGCGTACAGCAGAACTAAATAGACCCCAGAAATACTACAGCACCTTTCCAAAAACTTATTATTTCAAATGTGCTAAAATCATTCCTTAAACGTTATTTTTAAATATCTGAGGTTTTGTAAACCTGTAAGGTTTGACTAACTTAGCGGCCTAACCAAAAATTCATAAAATTTAGTATACATGAAAGAAGTTGTAATTGTATCAGCTGTGCGAACGCCTATTGGCAGTTTTGGAGGTTCATTGGCTCAATTTTCTGCTACCCAGCTTGGCGGCTTCGCTGTGAAGGCCGCTATTGAAAAAGCCGGATTAAAACCGGAACAGATCCAGGAAATATATATGGGTAACGTTTTATCTGCAAACCTCGGACAAGCGCCGGCTACACAAGCTGCAAAATTTGCCGGTTTACCAGATTTACCTGCCACAACCATCAATAAAGTATGTGCTTCTGGCACCAAAGCAATTATGCTTGCCGCACAAAGTATTGCAAATGGCGATAACGAAATTATTGTTGCCGGTGGCATGGAAAGCATGAGCAATGTTCCCTACTACCTGGATAAAGCAAGAAATGGCTATCGCTTAGGCCACGGACAAATTACAGATGGTTTGGTAAAAGATGGTCTTTGGGATGTTTATAATGATTACCACATGGGGTCTGCCGCTGAACTTTGTGCTACTGAATGCCAAATCAGTCGCGAGGCGCAGGATAATTTCGCCATAGAATCTTACAAAAGGGCACAAGCTGCACAAACCTCAGGTAAATTTGCCAATGAAATTGTTGCCGTTGAGGTTAAAGACCGTAAGGGTGAGATTACTTTGGTTGATGCTGACGATGAACCCACGGCAGTTAAATTTGATAAAATACCTTCATTAAAACCAGTTTTCAAAAAAGACGGAACAGTAACCGCTGCAAACGCATCTACTTTAAACGATGGTGCAGCGGCATTGGTTTTAATGAGCGCAGATAAAGCAACAGCGCTAGGCTTAAAGCCCCTGGCTAAAATTTTAGGCTATGCTGATGCACAACAAGCACCAGAATGGTTTACAACGGCACCTTCAAAAGCAATTCCTTTAGCTTTACACAAAGCCAATATAAATATAGAAGAAGTAGATTATTTTGAAATCAACGAAGCTTTTTCTGTAGTTTCCATTGCCAATAACCAACTTTTAAAATTAAACGATAGCCAGGTTAATGTTAATGGTGGCGCAGTTTCATTAGGTCACCCACTTGGAGCATCGGGTGCGCGGATTGTAGTTACCTTACTTTCGGTATTGGCACAAAACGATGGAAAAATCGGTGTGGCCGGAATCTGTAATGGTGGCGGCGGTGCAAGTGCCATTGTTATCGAGAAAATATAGCTTCGATTTTGCCCGCATTTTTTTTGTGCATTTGATCATATGAAAATTATCAGATTTTATATTCTTTTCATCTTTACAACGCTAAGCTTTAGCTTAAGGGCGCAGCAAGCCCCAAATGCTTTAGATGTTTTTCAGGATACACTGATTAAAATATCGGCCAGGGTTATTGCTGCGCAGAGCGATGCACAAAAGTTGGAGATAAATGGCAGTTTTGTAAAAACATTGGTTGAGGCTTTAAAAGTCTCCAACTCTTTTTCTTATCCTTTCGATTCGCTTAAAAATGTATCGGTAATTAAATCACCCGATCAAACTTTTAGGATGCTGAGCTGGTATGTACTGCTCGAAAACGGTACATACCGCTATTATGGTGCCATCCAGATGAATACCAAAAGCGGTCCGTTAAAACTTTATCCATTAATCGATCAGACCGATAATATTGGCGATCCTAACGGCATTACCAATAATCAGAAATGGTTTGGTGCCAGATATTACGAGGTTATTCCGGTTACCAGCGGAAGCCGATTGCCTTATTATGTGATCTTGGGTTGGAAAGGAAATACACAGGTAACCACTAAAAAGGTAATAGAAATTCTTTCATTTGATAAAGACAAGCTCACCTTTGGTGCGCCTGTTTTTGACGGTAAAGAACTAAAAGGAAAAAACAGGATCATATTTGAGTATGCCAAATCGAATGCCATGACTTTGAAAACTGATATGAAAGCAGGTATGATTGTATTTGATCATCTGGCATCTTTTGATCCGGAAATAAAGGATAAATTTGAATATTTTGGGTCAGACGGTACTTTTGATGGTTTCAAAATTATAGGCGGAAGATTAAAACTGCAAGAAGATATCATCCTTAACAATGATGCAGACTCAAATGATGAACTTTACGCAGACCCGAAGAAAAATGTTAAACCCATCAGGAAGTTTTAATTTTTAACAAATCATTTACCTTGCTCCTGGCTTAAAAATTTGTGAGTTTGCCATTCGCTCACTATATTGCGCCCTGCTAACTAGCTTAAACAACACACAAATTCTGAATTCATAAACCAAAACCAACAAATGTTTTATGCAAACATCTAATGAAACCATTAGTATTGACCAAGATAAGGAACTAGATCTCCACCTAACCAGTCAAGGGGTTTCTTCTGAAAAATTATTTAGCCATCCGGTTGGCCTTTTTGTACTCTTTTTTACTGAAATGTGGGAGAGATTTAGTTATTACGGAATGCGCGCCATTTTGGTTCTGTTCCTGATTAGCGATCTCAGCAAAAATGGTTGGGGCTGGCCACGGCCAGAGGCCTTGCAGCTTTATGCTATTTATACTGGTTTAGTATATTTCACACCAATATTAGGTGGTTTAATTGCCGATAGATTTACAGGTTATAGAAAAGCGGTGATTATTGGCGCGTTTATTATGACACTTGGCCATGCAGCCATGGCACTTGAAGGCTTTAGCAACAACTTTTTCTATGCTGGTTTGCTTTTACTGATTATCGGTAATGGATTTTTTAAACCAAATATTTCTTCAATTGTAGGTAAGCTATATCCTCCCATCAGCGATAAAAAAGACAGTGCCTATGCCATATTCTACATGGGCATTAACTCTGGTGCCTTTATTGGAATGTTAATGTGTGGTTACATTGGCGAAAAGGTAGGTTGGCATTATGGTTTTGGTCTTGCTGGTATTTTTATGCTCTTCGGTATGTTGCAATTCTATTTCGGCCAGAAAATTTTTGGAGTAATAGGCGCGTCTGTAGATAAAACTAAAGCAGTTGAAAAAGCAGATCCAACAGTTGAAGAAATTCCAAGAAAAGTAAGAAGCCAGCGTTTATGGGTTATTGCCATCTTATCTATTTTCACCATTTTCTTCTGGATGGTATTTGAACAGGCAGGTGGTTCGATGACTATTTTCGCCAAAGATTATACGTTAAGAAATTTAACCGGCGGTGCAGCAACAACTTTTAAATGGGTAGACAGTGTGCTTACTATATTCCCGCTTGTAGCCGTAACTTTTGTTTTGTTCTCATTAGCCAGAAAAATATTTAAGAAATATCCGGCTACCATTTTATTTACCTTATTAAGCTTCGCTATTATCTGGGTTTTAGCCATCTGGAAAGTGAGCCGCGAACTGGGTTCGGTAAGTACCGAAGTGCCTGCATCATGGTTCAGCGTACTTAACTCATTCTTTATCGTATCCTTAGCCCCAATTGTTTCAAAAATATGGGAAACTAAATTTAATCCAAGCGGACCGGTAAAATTTGGATTTGGACTTATATTCGTGGGCATTGGTTTTGCGGGGCTAGCTTACGGAGGCTCTGCTATTCCACAGGGTGCTACATCGGCGCAAGTAAGTCTGTTTTGGCTTGTTTTCGCTTATTTCTTTCATACTGTAGGTGAGCTTTGTATATCTCCGGTTGGTTTATCATACGTAAGTAAACTGGCACCAGCTAATTTGGTAGGTTTAATGTTTGGTGTATTTTTCACCTGTACAGCCATCGGTAACTATCTGGCTGGAGCTACCGGATCATTAATTGACAAAATCAGCTCCGCTTATTCAATTTCCACTTTCTTCCTGATATTCACCATAATACCAATTGTAGCAGGTTTAATTATGTTTGCCATAAGCCCAATTCTGCGTAAATGGATGCACGGTGTTCACTAATTAAAAAATACTTTTACCCAAAAGCCCGATATTTGTCGGGCTTTTCATTTTTAAACCAATTTAATGGAAAAAACAGTTTCAATAGAAGAAATTCAAAATTTTGAAGGCAAATACCCGAAACAACTCTGGCATTTATCATTGGTAGAAATGTGGGAGCGTTTCTGCTTTTATGGAATGCGCGGCGTTTTGGCTTTCTTTATGGTAGAGCAACTGGGTTTAAGCGACCAAAAATCGAACCTACAGTATGGCGCTATACAAGCTTTTGTTTATGCTTTTACATTTATAGGCGGCATTTTTGCCGATAAGATTTTAGGTTTCAGAAAGTCTTTATTCTGGGGCGGAACTTTAATGATTATCGGAAACCTTATTTTGGCTTTCTCTCCACATGATTTATTTTATATAGGCATTACCTTATCTATTGTAGGAACCGGTTTCTTCAAGCCCAATGTCTCATCAATGGTTGGCGAATTATACCACGAGACAGATAACCGCAGAGATGCAGGATACGGCCTTTTTTATGCGGGTATTAATGTTGGTGGTTTACTGGGCGGTGCCATGTGTATCTACCTCGGTAAATACTACAACTGGCATTTGTGTTTCTTATCAGCCGCATTGGTCATGATGTTCGGTTTAGGCACCTTCATTTTCACTAAAAAACACCTGGGCCCGATCGGAAGTTCGCCATTGCTGCACCTTAAAAAATCAAAACAGCAGCTATGGGAAATAGCCGTTTATGCAGGTTCGATATTGTGTATCCCGTTGATTTATATCATGGTGAAAAATACCGATTTTACGGATTATTTCATGTACACGATTGGCATTATTGCCCTGGTTTATTTCTTGTACGAAACCTTTAAAATAAAAGATAAAAAAGCACAGTATAAATTATTGGCTGCTTTTGTTTTTATCTTCTGTTACTTCATTTTTATGGCCATCTCTGAGCAAAGTGGCGGTTCGCTATCGTTATTTGCAAAAGATAATCTTGATCATAAAATCCTCTTCTTCAATATCGACCCGAATGTGGTGAACAATAGCGTAAACTCATTTTTTGTTATTGTTTTTAGCCCGATTGTAGGCATTTTATGGTTAGGGCTATATAAGCGTAAAATTGAACCAAATACCGTGGTTAAATTTGGAATTGGTTTCCTTTTATTGGCTTTAAGTTTTTACGTATTTTATGCCACCAGGTTCTTTGCCAATGCACAGGGCATTAGCTCCTTAAATGTATTTACATTAGCTTATTTATTGTTAACACTAGGCGAACTTTGTTTAGGGCCGATAGGTATGTCGATCATTACAAAACTATCGCCAAAGAAAATGTTCGGTATGATGATGGGGCTTTGGTTTTTATCAAGTGCTTTTGGGCAATTGGCCGCCGGAAAATTAGGTGCAGAAATGTCGAGTATCGATAATGCTTCTTTACAAACCAAGTTAATGGCTTATACCGAAGGTTATAAAGCATTGGCTTTATATTCTTTAATTGCAGGTTTTGCATTGATTATTTTTTCGCAACTGGTTAAGAGATTAATGCAGGAAGTGAGGTAAAGAAAGAATCGTCATTTGGACCGTAGTGGAAAAATCTATTCTATAAAAACGATTATTTATTGGCATACCTTAAGATTTGGAAAGGAACGGACTGGAATTCTTGGCATCTTCAGTCCCTCCATCCGCTATAGTCCCTCTTTTCAATTGGGAGCTGCCGCTGCTGTCTGGTTTAGAACCAGTGGCTTCTGCCTTAAATATAGATTCTGAAACAAGTTAGGATGACGAACGGATGGTTTTAAATCAATTCCATCTGTGGTGATTTGCGAGATCAGCGGGAAATATCTAGACGAGGCGCCAAATTTGTGTCTACAATGACATTATTTATGAAGAAGCATATTTAATAAATTTGGAAATGAAAGGACTTTCGCTCTTGGCGGCCTTCTCTCCCGCTCTTTGTTTCAAGTCCTCGCCCTCATAATCGGGCTCCAGGCTTTACACGTAGTCCTAGACTACGCTCCAGATTGTACTGTTAGAAGAAGATAAAACGAGTTGAATTATTGAAAATTGATAAAGGTTTCATATTAAATATTTACTTTCGCACATTAAAAGCAATTACACAGCATAAGTAAGCACAATAGACCACCATACAAGAGTTAAAATCTTATCTTATTATAAAACAACCACAACAAACGTGTTAGATAGTTTAGTCATCATTCCCACCTACAACGAGAAGGAAAACATCGAAAAAATCATTAGAAAGGTTTTTTCTTTAACACAGCCTTTTCATGTTTTAATTATTGATGATGGTTCTCCTGATGGAACTGCTGAAATTGTAAAGTCACTACAGAAAGAATACGAAGGGCATTTATTTATTGAAGAGCGCGCTGGTAAACAAGGCTTGGGTACAGCATATATTTATGGCTTCAATTGGGCATTGCAACACGATTATGCTTATATTTTTGAAATGGATGCAGATTTCTCTCATAACCCGGAGGATTTACCACGATTACGTGAAGCCTGTGTAAATGGTGCTGATGTAGCCATTGGCTCCAGGTATGTGAAAGGTGTAAATGTTGTAAACTGGCCAATGGGCAGGGTTTTAATGTCGTATTTTGCATCCATGTATGTCCGCATTATTACCCGGATCAATATCCAGGATGCTACTGCAGGTTTTAAATGCTATCGTAAAATTGTCCTGGAAACCATTCCGCTTAATAAAATTAAGTTTGTTGGTTATGCGTTTCAGATCGAAATGAAGTTTACTGCCATTAAATTTGGCTTTAAAGTAGTTGAAGTTCCCATCATTTTTACGGATCGTACAGAAGGAACATCAAAAATGAGTACCCGCATCTTCAGGGAAGCTTTTTTAGGCGTAATCCAGATGAAAGTTTCGAGTTGGTTTAGGAATTATAAAAAGGAGTCAGGAGTCGGGAGTCAGAAATCAGGAGTCCAGAATCCAGAGTCTTAACTTCACATTGCCTAGTTCTATTCACTTCCGACTTAGGACTAAGGACTTACGACTAATCATTAGGACTTCCCTTGAGATTCTCTGATCATCGTTCCAAAATCCTGTCCTTTATCCATTGCCTTGACAGTCATTACTATCCTTTTGGTACGCGTAGGTTCGGTTTTAGCCTGGTTAATCCAATTGATATAATAGTTTTGGTGTGATTTAGGCTGTTTTAAAAAGTTTTGGATTAAATGCGTCTCTTCTGACAAGCAAATTTCAAGATCTTCGGGCATTTCTATTTTAAAATCCTTATCTTCTTCTAAATAAAGTTCAACCACTGCTCCGGCTTCTTTTTTTAATTTTTTACGGACTTCGCCCTTTAAGGCAATAATAAAATCGCCCTCTCCCATTGGCATAACTGCCATACCGTTAATATCCAACTGATCTATCATTCCCTTTACCCGGAAACTCTTTTTACAATCGGGTTTAATTTCATTGGCCAAAGCAGCTGGAATAAACACATAACTCCAGCCGGTTTTTTCGCCCATGGTTCCGAAACGTTCTATTTCTGCTTTTAAGTGGATCATGAGTTTAAATATAGAAATAATGTTGAAAAAAGGCATTAGCGATATAATCGTTGAGTTACTATACCGTCGTTTTAAACGCTCACAATTAAAAAGCAGTCACGATTAATCAGTTATAGGCTTAAAATTTCTTTTAACCATACCAGGCATTTAAATGATATGTAAGCTTAATTAACTTCACTTTTCAACATGGTAATGATTTTTATGTGGTTTAAAAAGATTCTTCACCAGGCCCAGAATGACAGATTTAAATAAAATCATAAAAATATCCCAAATATTATTCGGCTCAAAAAAAAGCCAAATCATGAGCCGATTAGTAAACTTATTCGGCTCATGATTTTAAAAAAATCCAATTAAAATGGTAAATATTGAGCATCATTTAAAGGATTTTCTAAAAACCTAAAGGTCTTAATTACTTCAAACTGTCCTTTAGTTTCAATGAATTTACGAAGGGCAACCGTGTCGCAATTAAACCTTAAATTAATACTGCTGAAAAGATTTTCAGCCTGGTCTAGCTGCATTGAACTTAGTTTGCGACCAATTGAGATATGTGCACTACTGCCATGTATGGTATAGCTTGTTTTGAGCTGCTTCCTTAGCCTTCGCAAAAGATCTTTTAAATAAGGTTTGGACGATTCATCTGGCAACAAAACAGCAGCATGGCTAAATTTCGATAAACTTAGCTGATCAAAACCAACTTCCTGCTGTTTTTGGGTATAACAAAATTTTTCAATCTGTTTGATGTAAAAAGCCAGTTCATATTGGTCTGCCATAAATTCATTAACCGTAATATGTGCTATCGAATTCCTGCTGGCATACCACCCAATTCTGTTGGCCAGTTGCGTTTTCAAGTCAGCAACCTGATCAATCATTTTTGCCTCAGGGTAAATCACTACTGAATACCAATCTTTCGCCAATCTCAAACTCATATCGTCATTTAATTTTTAATTCATCGCTACAGGATTCATCTGAATATCTAATTTGGCAAACTTTAACACCTCAATACTCTGGAAACCGAAATCTTCTACCACTTTACCCAAAATAAGGTAACAGCCTTTTCCTTTAAAAGGATACATAGGAGTGGTATTTGGAAAGTGGGTGGTATCAAAAAAATCGCCCTTTGCATCTAAAAAAGTACCAAACCACATTTTGGTATGCTTAATGGTGTGTACTGTTTTTTCGCATACATAATTACCGACTACCCTTACCGTTTTACCTAAATATTTGTGCATATCGGCTGCCATAATATCGCCACGATAAGGGGTTTTTAGAAAATCGAACATTTTATAGTTGAGCGGATATCCCAACAGTTCCAACTCTGTGTAAGCATTTTCCAATTCAGAATCTGCCAATGCAGGGAGCTGATAGGTTTTATAACTTAATTTAAAAAGTTCGGCATGATTTATTTTTTTCTGTTTAAAACCAAGGTAATTGTGCACATCCCAAAGCAGGGTTTTACGATCTTTGCCGGTAAACCGTAATGCGCCGAGCCGGATTAAAATAATTGCCTGCTCTAATGATATACAGGTCCGTTTCACGAAATCTTCCAGATTGAGATACAAACCATTTGCCGCACGTTCCTGTGGAATAATTTTAATTATTTTTTCTTCCAGTCCCTGAATGGCAATAAAGCCGAGATAGGCATCTTCGCCCTTTATATTCACCACTTCATCACTGTGGTTAACACAGGGTAAATGCACCCTGGCGCCTGTTTTTTGTAGTTCGTGCACGTAAACCCAGCGACTATAAAAACCGCCATAGTTATTGAGTACGGCTACCATGAACTCCATGGGGTAATAAGTTTTAAGGTAAAGACTCTGGTAACTTTCAACAGCAAAGGAAGCCGAATGTGCTTTCGAAAAACTGTAACCGGCAAAAGATGAAATCTGGCGCCAAACTTCGGTAATGAGTTCTTCTGAGTGTCCTTCTTTTCTGGCTGAAGCAAAAAATTTATTCACCAGTTCATCAAAAGCCAGTTTTGAACGGTATTTTCCACTCATGGCTTTACGTAGGATATCGGCATCGGCCAGATCCAAACCTGCAAAATAATGACATACTTTGATCACATCTTCCTGGTAAACCATTACCCCGTAGGTTTCGCTAAGCCGCTCTTTCATCACCTCACAGAGGTACACCACCTTATCGGGCGCATGGTAACGCTCGATATAAGATTTCATCATACCTGAACTGGCAACACCTGGACGGATAATAGAACTCGCAGCCACCAGGGTAAGGTAATTATCACATTTTAGTTTTTTCAGCAATTGCCGCATGGCTGGAGATTCGATGTAAAAACACCCAATGGGTTGCCCTTCTTTCAGCATACCGTTCAGTCTCTGATCCTTTTTAAAGTTTTTAAAATCGTGAATGTCGATATCTATATCTTTGTTTTTTTTAATAAGCTGCACCGCCTCGCGGATATGCCCAATGCCTCGCTGACTTAAAATATCGAACTTTTCGTAACCTATGGCTTCTGCTTCGTACATATCCCATTGCACCGTCGGAAAACCTTTTGGCGGCATATCCAAAGCAGTATAATAAGTGATCGGATCTTGAGAAATCAAAATCCCCCCGGCATGAATAGAACGTTGATTGGGCATGCTTTTCATGTATTGGTGTACGGCCAATAACTTTTGGTAAGTGGCATTAAGTAAATTTTCGCGCTCTTTGGTAGGGTCGGTAAAACTATCTATTTCGCCTTTTGGCAAACCTAAAACCTTACCAATCTCCCTGATAATTGCCCGATCTTTAAAGGTGCTCATGGTACCCAAAAAAGCAACATGCCATTTGGGATAGCGCTTAAAGATGTACTTTTGTATGATTTCTCTTTCGTCCCACGCAAAATCGACATCAAAGTCAGGTGGACTGGTCCGTTTTTCATGTAGAAAACGTTCGAAATAGAGATCGAGATCAATCGGATCTACATCAGTAATGCGCAAGCAATAGGCCACAATACTATTGGCACCCGAACCACGGCCAACGTGGTAAAAACCACATTTATTCATGGCATACCTAACAATATCGAATGTGATAAGGAAATAAGCGCAGAAGTTTTTTAGTTCGATAATACGAAGTTCTTTTTCTAACCTTTTAAGAGCCTCTTCATTGTTTTCGCCATAGCGATATTTAAGTCCTAGTATGGCCAACCTGCGGAGCATTTTTTTATCGCCTTCTACACCTGTTTTGGTGTAATGAAACTTGTTTTTTGAGCTGGGTATTGCGCTATCTTCAAAATAGGCACTTAAATCGCAACTATTGATGAGTTTTTGGGTATTTTGAACAATAAAAGGGTACTGTTCAAACTGCTGCGTAAGTTCAGCCTCGGGAATCAGAAATTCATCGGGATCGCATTTTTGTTCCGCAGATACTTTACTTAAAAGGGTATTAAGTTCTATTGCCCGTAAATATTCATGCAACCGATAAGTAATTTTGTCGCCTACCGTAACAGGGTGCCAAACCAGCAGTTTTTCTTTTTGGGCCAAAAGCGGGTGCCTGTACAAGAGATTCAGCTGTTTCCCACGGATCCCTACATATTCATTTGCCTTTAATACTGGATTAAAAGATTTTTGAAAGGGATAAATGATATATACGTTTTCCATCGCTGGCGGCATTTCGGGCAGCGGAATGTTATCGATATTATGGCGACTTAAAAACGCATTGAGCTCTCGCATGCCTTCTTTGTTTTTGGCAATGCCTACATACAGTAACCTATTACCGATCCTGAATTCGATCCCTGCTACAGGCTTTATCTGATATGGAATATTGCCTTTATGTATATCGTCGGCTTCTTTGGCAACACCCTGTTTATAACACTCACGAATAAACTCTACAGCTCCGGTTGAGTTGTTGATATCAGTAAGAATCATTTGATGAATGCCCAAATGACGTGCAGTAGCAATGAGCTGATTAATGCTCTGTGTACCATATTTCAGGCTGTAAGAAGAATGAATATTCAAAAACATAACTTATTCGTAAGATTTGGTGCCAGTTGTCCCTTTTTCGCTCATAAAACTCCTGATTTTGGAGCGTTTTCTTACTTCAGGATCTTTTTCTGCTTCTTCGGTATTTTCGATCAGTATTTTCTTTTTGCGTGGATTGTATTTGATCACTTTTCCTTTTTCATCGCGGGGTGGCTGGGTAACAATGCAGGCTTTTACCACTGCTTCGGCACCATAGCTGTTACGCACTTTATCCATAGCCTGGCAAAGACTATACTCTTCTTCAGCGATATTATAAAGACCAATCTGTTCGTAACCACTTACCAAATGCGAAAGTTTTACGCCTACCAACCGCAACAGCATCCGCTTTGAATATACTTTTTCGAACAGGCTATGTGCTTTGCTAATCAGAAATGAATCGAGTGAGGTATAAGGAATCTGCTCCTGCTGGGTAACGGTTTCAAAATTGGTATAACGCACCGTTACGGTAATACAAGCGGTTAGTTTTTTCTGATTACGCAACTGAAAGGTTAGTCCGCTAACCATTCCGGTTATAATAGACTTTAATTTTGCCATATCCATGGTATCACTTTCGAAAGTGGCCTGTGTACCGATTGATTTTCTCTCGCGGTAAGGCACCACGGGCGAAAGATCGATTCCGTTTGCTTTTTGCCACAAACTTAAACCATGCTGGCCCAAAATTTTAAACATAAGCTGTTGTGGAATCTGCGTAAGTGTAAGGATATTACGTACCCCCATTTCGCTTAATTTTTTATAGGTAGCATGACCAATACCCGGAATTTTATGGATGGCCAAAGGATCAAGAAAGGGCCGTAATTCTGGAAAGGTAACCTGCCGTTCGCCATCAGGCTTAGATTCGTTCGTAGCTATTTTAGCTACGGTTTTATTAATCGACAAGCCGAAAGAAATAGGCAATTGCATCTCTTTCATAATGGTTTGCCTAAGTTCTGATGCAAATTTCATACAACCAAAAAAGCGATCCATACCCGTCATATCGATATAATGTTCGTCAATACTGGCTTTTTCAAAAAGTGGGACTTTATCGGCAATAATCTCAGTAATATCATGCGATGCTTTGGAATATTCTTCCATATCGCCTTTTAAAAATATAGCCTGGGGGCATAGTAATTTTGCCGTTCTGCCGGGCATTGCAGAATGTATGCCGTACTGGCGTGCTTCATAACTACAAGAAGCCACCACACCTCTATCTCCGCCACCACCGATAATTACCGGTTTACCCGATAACTTAGGATTTTTTCTAATTTCTACAGATACGAAAAATGCATCCTGATCCATATGAATAATCTGCCTGTCTTTATCCATTTTCTTATTATAAGGATGATTGAAAACCAAAAATACTAATATTTTTAGTTTTAATAAAATTTAAGAGATATGAGTTGTAAAATAATACTAATTATTTTAGTTAAAAATAAAGTATGCAAAATGATTGATTTAAAACATTCGAAATGATGAACATTCCGGAGAAACCACCCTATTCAAGTACTGGATGATCAATTAGAGATACGATCTTTTCGGTAGTGTGCGAAGATACGAAACCATAGCATAATTTATTGTTTTACAACTAGTTATATCAAAACAACTCCTTATCACCTGAGTTCAATTATGCTTTAATTCGGGTTATTTGGTGCCTTGCATGAACGGTCGTCACCCTGAACTTGTTTCAGGGTCTTTATAGCAAGATGGTTTAAGAGGAAAGATGCTGACCACGAAGTAGCTACAAGGCAATTGAAAATACTAATTCTCTACTTGTAAAATAAATCCAATAGCTATCGGATCAGCATGACGAAACGGCTAGCCAATTCGTCCTAATAAAGTACATTGATCGAACTCAGGTTTGCAGGCAAGAATGACGACATTTAAAGATTCTTCACTACGTTCAGAATGACAGGAAGTGAGGATTACGCAATCCTATAAACAAAAATGCCCCCGATTTTCATCGGAGGCAAATAATTAAAAAATTAAATATTGTTAATCTCAAATTGGCTTACTGCTTAACAATTTTGAATTCTGTCCTTCTGTTCAGCTGATGTTCTTCCTCACTACACGCTACTCCATTGCTGCATTTGTTTAATAAGTGGGTTTCGCCATAACCTTTAGCCGTAACACGGTTTTTATTAATACCTCTCGAAATGATATAGGCTACAGCAGATTCAGCTCTTTTTTGTGAGAGATCCAGATTGTAAGCATCCTTACCCCTGCTATCCGTATGCGAGCCCAATTCGATCCAGATCGTCGGATTATCAATCATGATTTTAACCAGTTTATCTAATTCTACCGCAGCATCCGGGCGGATGTTCCATTTATCAAAATCATAATAAATGTTTTCCAGCTTAATTTCCTTATTGATTATAATAGCTTCTAAATGGAGGTCTTGCGTTAGTACACCCGAAGTTGTTAAGCCAATAGTGGCCAGGTTTTCTACATCGGATCTGTAATTTGTTTTTTCTGCTGATACGTTGTATTCAGATTCTTTCGATAAATTAAATCGATACGCTCCATTTTCATCAGTTTCAGTTTTTAAAGTCGATCCGTTTACTTTTGCCAAGGTTACTAATGCCCCTGTAATGGGCTGGTTGTTGCCTTTATCGAAGACCCTGCCTTGTAATTTGAAAGCCAGGATCATTTTCTGATCGATAGTATAGATATCATCGCTACCCAAACCACCCTCGCGGTTAGAAGAAAGATAAACAATACCACCTTTTTCGTTTAAACTAAAGCCAAAATCATCCTGTGGAGAGTTGAAAGGATAGCCCATATTTTCAATCTGGCCAATGCTGCCACTTTCTCTCAAAGCCTGGTATACATCCAATCCTCCCATGCCAACCCTGCCATCGCTCGAAAAGTAGAAATTATCCTTTTCGTCAAAAACCGGACTACGGTCATTGCCTTCGGTATTTACTTCTTTCAGGTTAATGGGTTTGCCCCAATCACCCGCATCTGTTTTTAGGCAAACATAAATATCGGTTCCACCTAACCCACCTGGCATGTTCGACGCAAAATAAAGGCTATTTCCATCGGTAGTAATAAAAGGATCACCTACAGAATAAGCATTTACATTATTATAAGCAAATGAAACCGGTTCGCCCCAAACACCATCGCTACCTTTTGTGCTGCTAAAAATCTCTACATTAACAGTTGTTGGCTGTTTTTTTAAGCGTTCCAATTCATCGGTAATACGGGTTAACGTAAAATACATGGTTTTGCCATCGGCTGTAAAGCTGGCAGAACCAACGTGGTAGCTGGTACCTGCTTTTATGGGAAATAGCTTAAGGCTATCGTTTGATGATGACTTGAAGTACAGTTTAAGGTATCCGTTACCGGTCCAGCCATATACTTTTTTATCGGGTTCTTTAGATCCGTCGAATTTTAAAAAGGGCCTATTTTCTGAACCGTTTAATTTACTGTTTGATCTATCGGAAGTAAATACAACACCTCTTTCATACTTTACAGCCCCCCAATCTGACTGTGCGCTATTTAGCGCTTTCTGATTGATGAGCTCAATCTTTTTTGGATTTTTGATCCATTTCAAAGCCGAATCGCAAGAAGCAATCCAAATGGCTTGCTGCTTTTCTGATACATTTTTATTCTTATCAATGTAATTCAGGTACTGAACTTTTGCTTCGCTATACTTCGAATTCTGTTGTAAAGCTTTGGCATAGCTCAACATATTCTCAGTGCTGCTCCCATTCATTTTAGTGGCAATGGCATACCAGCTTTCTGCCTGTTTGTAATTATAAACCAGTGCATAAGCATTTGCCAACCGCTCTGCGGCATGTAAAGTTTCTTTTTTTTTAAAGGCCTGTTCATACAAATCTATTGCCTTACTGTAATTAAACAGTTCGTATTCCTTGTCAGCATCTTTTAGTACATACTGGGCATTTGCCGAAAAACTGAATGCACATAAGCAATATGCAGAAAGGCAGATACCTGTTAAAATTTTATTCATCGCGTTGTTTGGATAGTTGACCAAAAATACTAAATATAGTTAACTTAAAATACCCTGGGCGCAGCAGTCTTGTATTTTGTTTAATAAATAAATCAGCAATGGAAATCTTCTAATTTCCGCGCTGTAGCCCCGTAAAGGGCCAATTGAGAATTCGTAACCATAACCAATCCTAAGCTTTTCAGATGGAAAAAACGGCATCGCTGCCACAGCAGAATTACGCGGATTAAGATCGCGCTGCACATAGCTTTTATCATACAGTTTGGTATACAGAAACAGTATATAAGAAATATTTAGTGCAACTGATTGATGCATTTTAAGCAAATCGAATTTATTAAGTCAGTGTCTTTATTTTTTTTCCCGGGAATTAAATAAAACTTTGGCTGCTTTATCATGTTGATTAAATAATAAACATGATCAATATGAAAACTACAGACAATAAAAAAGCAGCTGAAAAAGAACAACAAGTAAAAGGAAGCTCAAAAGAAAAGGCCTCCTTTGATCAGAATGGGGATGGTGCTTCAGATCAATTTGGCCAGGCCGGCTCTACCCCTAATGAATCAGGAGAGAGTGGACCTGGCACTGCAAATAAAAACAAAAAAGCTTAGAAAAGATAAAAAGAGTATTACACTCTTTTTATCTTTCATAGATACTCATCTTTTCAGCCAGTTCTATAATACTTTTTATTTTGAGTTTTTGAAAAAGTCTCAGCTTATATGTACTCACTGTACCCATCTGAAGATTTAACTGATTGGAAATTTCCAATACACCGATACCTTTTGTTAAAAGTTCTGCCACTTCAAGCTCTCTGCCCGAAAGTTTAGTAAAAGGATTATCGGCATCGTTACCCAATATGCTGTTAAACATATTTTCTTTAACATTTCTGCTCGAATAGCGACTGCCAGCAAGAATAGTAGTGATTGCAGTTACAATTTCTGATTCTTCGGCATTTTTGGTTAAGTAACCAGAAGCACCTGATTTTAAATAAGGTACAGCATAAATATTTTCATTAAGAGAAGAAAATACAAGAATTTTAGCATTGGGCTGAACCAATTTAATCTGATCTATTACCTTAAGGTTGTTACCTCCAGGTAAGTTTACATCAATGATGATTAAGCTAGGTGATTTTTCTACTTCGACAAGAGCCTGTTCAAGGGTTGACGCGTGAATGATTTCAACACCAGGCCAGAAGTCTGATATTAAACCTTTTAAACCACGGCGAATGATCTCGTGATCATCGGCGATGAGCACTGTAAAAGTGCTTACGGCATTTTTTGTTTTCATTATATTAAGGATATCATGCAAGTTAATAAAAAGTTATTTTTTCTACGCAATTGTAGTGAATTTTTCTTTAAAATGTGTAAATATTATTATACACATTTTAAAAATTTTGTTAAAATACCCGGGGTGTTGCCAATCTTATATTCTGTTTGATGAACGAGTAAGCGATGGAAATCTCATGTGTGCCGCTGCTGTACCCCTGTAAAGGACCAATTGAAAAATCATAACCATACCCAATCCTTAGCTTTTCAGATGGAAAAATCTGTATCGCTGCTACAGCAGTGTTACGCGGTGTCAGATCGCGCTGAAGGTAGCTTTTATCATACAGTTTTATACCAGTGCGGTACGAACCGCCAACCCAGATAAAATCTTTGATCATCAAAAAGGCATTCAGATCCAGACTCGTCGGTCCGCCACGGTCGTCTTTCAACAGGAACGATGGTTTTACCTGAAAATCTTCAGAAAGTGGAAGCAATACCCCTGCAGTTAGGTAATAATGTGGTTTAGGCTGTGGGATAAATGCATAACGGTCTATATTAATATAGGTGGCAATCAGGTTATCGGCCGAGAAACCGGCATAAATCTTATCGTTTGCGAAATAAACGCCTGCCCTGGCATCTGGCACAATGGTACTCTGCATACCTACAGGCTGGTTGGGTTCAGGGTTGTTTGGATTTAACAGCGAGCCATCTATGCCCAACTGCACCATGCCCACACCAAGGCCCAATGCCAATCTCGAACTCCCATCATCGTTCATCCGGATGCGGTAGGCATAGTTACCGTAAATGCTCAGGTTGGTCTGTGCACCCAGTTTATCACTGGCCACCTGAAGGGCCAAACCCACGTTACCGCTGTTGGCAATGGCATCTACAGCCAGCGACATGCTTCTCGGTGCTCCGGTAATGCCTGTCCACTGGCTCCGGTAAAAACTGTGCACATTCAGCACTTCTTTATAACCCGCATAAGCCGGGTTGATATAGATCCCGTTGAACATATATTGGCTATACTGTGCATCCTGTTGTGCAGATACGGGCCGCGAAAACAGCAAAAACGAACCTGCCAATAATACGATTAGTTTCTTCATCATACCTTTCTTCACCATTAATTTTTAAATGCCCTGATCAGGGTGATGTAACCTTTAAATACTTTCCACTCACTACTTCCGCCCTTTCTGGCGCGTAACAGGTAATAATAAGTTCCCTCATTTAAACCTTCACCCGTCCAGTTATTCTGGTAACCTTTGGCACGGAACACCTCGTTACCCCATCTGTTTACAATCGTAATGTCGTTTTCAGCAAATTCTGCAAGGCCATTAATCTCGAATGTATCATTAATGCCATCGCCGTTTGGTGTAAACAGATTCGGAATCAATAAATCACTACCAGTTATCATGGCCGCATTTGCTTTCATCAAGTTATTATTTGATATTGGGTCAGGCTGATCTGCTTTTACGCTTGCAGAATTATTCAATTCACCTGAAGCCAGTGTTCTTGCTTTAAAGGTTAACGTTGCGCTCTGATTTAGATCTAAACTTCCAACCAACCACACTAAATCTCTGCTGGTAGTCGTATAACTTGTTGTACCAACAGCAACCGTGATTTCTTTAGGTGCATCAATAATTGTCGACAGTTTATCTGTAACGGTAACTCCTGTTGCCCTGTTCGGACCTTTGTTGGTTACCGTAATTTTATAGGCCACATCATCTCCTGTCTTGATATCGGTTTTGGTTAACAGTTCTTTTGTAATAACCAAATCAGCCGATTGATCTACATCCATCAGTACCTCTGGCCTAATTGTTGTTCCGGTTGCGCTCGTCATTGCAACCACATTTTTTATTTTATTGTATCTGTTTACATCCGGTGCAACTTTCGCATCAAAAGTTAACACGGTGCTCGAATTGGCCTGCATGTTAATTTTCCATTTCAGGGTATTGCCCGTCACGGTACCATAACCGGAAACCGAGTTAGGAACATAAGTTAAACCTGCGGGAAGTTCATCGGTGATGGTTACTCCATTTAATGCAGAACCACCTGTATTTTTTACCTGAAGCGAATAAGTCAAAATCTCGTTGGCCTGTGCTTTGCCATCTTTATTGCCTTTGTTATCCGTAACTGATTTGCTACCTTCCAACATTCCATCAGTTGGGATGGATACAGACGGATTCAATGGCGTTAACGCATTTGCAGGATCGGTTACAGTAGCGGTGTTATTCACGCCTAATACGCCTGAAGGAATAACCGCATTTACAGTTACTTTGAAACTCACCTTTACCTGTCCGTTGGCTGGAATGCTTAAATTGTTCCAGTTTAATATATTGCCCACTAACACCCCACCATTATCTGCACTTGCACCTAGGTAAGTGGTATTAGCCGGGATTGCATCGGCAATTTTCACACCTGTTCTTGTAATATTTCCATTATTTTTAACGGTAATGGTATAGGTTAAAACCTCATTTGCTTCGGCTTTTCTATTATTATTGGCATCAGCAACGGTTTTTGAACTTACAATTTTTGGCAGTTCTAAAATAGTAGGATAATCGTTGTCCTCATCAGTTCCGGAAATATCCAAAATTGGCGTTCCACTTGGTGTTTTAGCCGTAAGTGTGGCTGTGTTTTTCACCAAACCTGCATTTTTCTCTGCCTGCGTAATGGTATACACCGCCGTGGCCACAGCTGTTTCTTCAGGTGCAATACTAGCTGGTGAGAAAGTAAGCGCTGATGAAATTTTTGGATCAAGCAAACTAAAATTGTTTAACGTAACATTACCGGTATTTTTTGCCGTAAAAGTATAGGTAACCGAATTTCCATCGGCACTTAAAACACCTGTTTTAACCAAAGCAAGACCTGGTGCCTCTTTAATTAGGAATATGGTAGGGTCATCAGGAGCCAAAGTTCTCGGATCATCAGAAAGTTTACTTAATTTACTTGCTCCAGAGTATCTGGCAACCAGATTAGCCTGATTCACAAACCTGCCATTATCAATTTCTGGTTGTGTTAGGGTGTGTCGGGCTAAAATCAGCGCAGTTTCGGAAGGTTCCAATTTACTGATCATTGCAGGTTTAATACTACCCGCGTCTGCACCTTCATCGGTTACCACAATATCGGTTAGTGTTACATTACCGGTATTGGTAACCTGAATGTTGTACTCAATTACTTTAACTGTACCTGCAGCATCAGCAAATACTTTGGTAAACCTAAGTGATGGATTAGGCACGATAGGACTAAAAGTTGCATCATCTGTTGCAGGAGTCGATGGATCGTCTGATACTTTCGCAAGTGTATTCCCTTTCGGATCTTTTGCGCTTGCATTAACCTGATTACTGAAGCCACCAGCATTTACATCACTTTGTTTTACCGTATGCTTAGCTGTAATGTTCACCGCAGCACCTGGCAATATGGAAGCAATATTTGAAGGCATTAAACTACCAGTATCGGCATTTGCATCAACCAACACGATATTGGTTAAAGTTACATTCCCGGTATTTTTGAATGCAATGTTGTAATTGATAACATCGCCAGCCTTAGTTGCACTGTTTGCAGCAGATTTGGTCAATGTAAAACCAGGTGTTGGAATTAATTGAGTTACAGTAGCATCATTAGCTGCAGGTGTAGATGGGTCATCAGACAACTGGTTAACCACAACACCTTTATTATCAGTTAATTTTATCAATGCCTGGTTGGTAAATGAACCGAGGTTGATATCATCTTGTGTTAAAGTATGTTTAGCAGTAACCGTTACGCTGGCACCAGGTGCTAAAGTAGAAATATTGGCAGGATTGATCGAACCAGCATCTACAGCGGCATCAGTTACGGTTAAGTTACTTAATGTAACGCTTCCTGTATTGGTAACGGTAAAAGTATAATTGATTGATTCGCCGATTTTCGTCCCTGCAGCACTCGCAATTTTAGTAAAAGTAAATTTCGGACTACCTGAAATAGGAGTTTCAGTAGGATTATCATTCGAATAATCTGTTCCTGAAACATCTGTAATGGCATTTCCAACAGGTGTTTTTGCACTTACAGCAGCGGTATTGGTCACTATGCCTGCATCTTTATCGCTTTGGCTTAAAATATAAACCTGGCTATAGGTAAAGTTTGCCCCTACTGCCAATACGTTAGGGAAAGTTTTATTTAAACCTAATTTGGCATCAGTCAATACAATACCACTTAATGCTACATCACCAACATTTGTAATCTTGAAAGAGTAAGTGATGTTATTACCATCAGCACTTAAAATACCTGTTTTAATCAGGGCGATCTTTCCTTTTAACAATTGCGTAGTAACGGTTGATTGATTGTTGGTATGATCTGGATCTGTTGATGTAGCGGTTGGACTTAATGATACACTATTTACAAGACTTGCCCCTGTAAATGTTGCTGCAACACGAGCATTTACCATTAAACTCACCTGCTGACCAGCCACTAAATCAGCTGTAAGATTAAAGGTTTTCCCTGTTGAACTATAGGTTCCGCCGATTGCATTGTAACTTATTTTTTCCAATCCTGCCGGAAGATTTTCTATCAGTCCTATAGATTCACCACTTAATACCGTCGCAGGTCCGTTGTTTTTAATTGTGATCGTATAGCTGATATCGCCATTGGTTTCAACACCTGTTACGTTGGCTGTTTTGCTTACCAGCAGATCTATTATCCAGTTCGGGATATTTACCGTTACAACTGCTGTTGAAATTTTCGTTACATTCAATTTATCTGTAATTTGATAAGTCAATGTATAAACTCCCGGAAGCGTACCGGCCGCAACATTTACCTTTCCAGTTGCTGCATCAATGTTGATTTTCGGATTTGAAGTTGAAATCTGATTGATTATTACAGTAGTTATTGTTGCAGTTAATATATCGTTATACTGATCATTAATCAGGATATTTTCAACGGCCACGCCGCCAGTAAAACCATTTGCTGTTCCCGTATCATCTTTAGCCAAAATTGTATTTGTACCAACCGTGATGGTTACCGTAGCCGTTTTGGTCTGACCAGGATTCAACTTATCTTCAATCTGGTAAACCAGCGTGTAAGTACCCGCAGGCGTGTTCGGTGCAACGTTAACCTTTCCGGTAGTTATATCCAGGGTAACATTAGGATTGGTCGTTGAAACCTGGCTTAATTTCACCTCGTTCAGCGTAACAGGGGTTCCGTTGTAGGTATCATTGTCAAGTACATTTGTAACTGCGGTTCCACCGGTAAAGCCGTTTGCATTTCCTGAATCATTTGTGGCAGCCAATGCTGGTGCACCAACCGTGATGGTTACCGTAGCCGTTTTGGTCTGACCAGGATTCAGTTTATCTTCAATCTGGTAAACCAGCGTGTAAGTACCCGCAGGAGTGTTCGGTGCAACGTTAACCTTTCCCGTAGTTATATCCAGGGTAACATTTGGATTGCTTGTTGAAACCTGGCTTAATTTTACATCATTTAAGGTTGGAGCCGTTGATGTTCCATTATAACCATCATTCGAAAGAACATTATTTACAGCTACCCCTCCTATCAAACCATTTACAGTTCCTGCATCATCATTAGCTAATAATATTCCTGTAGCAACGGTTACCTTAACCGAAGCGGTCGAAGTTTTAGAAGCATCCAGTTTATCGGTGATGGTATAGGTCAAGGTATAAACACCAGCCGGGGTATTGGCCGAAACACTTACCGATCCTGTGGTTGGATCAAGCGTTACTTTTCCGTTGCTGTCATTCGTACCATTGGTGATGGTTACATCATTTAAGGTTGGAGCCGTAGTAGTGCCGTTATAAGTATCATTGACCAAAAC
>Ga0163162_10001357_pt1 | contig 22799 bp, 14 predicted proteins | sample S55metaG_FD_115310 | JGI IMG/M metagenome (GOLD analysis project Ga0163162, IMG submission 115310) | Switchgrass rhizosphere microbial communities from Kellogg Biological Station, Michigan, USA - S5-5 metaG | ecosystem: Host-associated > Plants > Roots > Rhizosphere > Soil | place: USA...
ATTTTCATTTTGTGAATGAAATCCGACCGACTTTCTGCATGCTGTGCTTCAAAAATATTTGCTCCGATCGACGTCCCACATTTCAGAAGTTGATTGGAAAAAATATATTTTTTGCGCTCATTCAAAATCTCACAAAACCTGACAACAGACACCGAAAAATCCAAGGACTTTTTCAAGGATAACATTTCGTTTTCGCATTGAACCGTGTTTAAAAATCATAAAAATTTTCAATCCACAGTTCTCCCAATCTTTATTCTCACATTTTATCAGTCCCACCAATTCATCACATTCATCACATTTATCACATTCATCACATTTGCCTCACTTGTAGCTCCGTTGCGTCGGTTTCGCCACTTCAAATACCAATTCTTCTTTATGCAATTCCCAATCATGATCTCCCCTATATTCCCAGGCCGAAACATAACTATAATCCGCATCATCACGTTTCGCTTCTCCTTCTTCTGTTTGCATTTCTTCACGAAAATGTCCGCCACAACTCTCATTCCTGTTGAGTGCATCGAGGCACATCAATTCGCCTAACTCTATAAAATCTGCGACCCGATTTGCCTTATCTAATTCTGGATTCATCTCATTGATCTCCCCGGGAATTCGCAAATCACTCCAAAATTCTTTTTTCAGTTGTTGTATTTCAGTAACCGCTTCTCTCAATCCTTGCGCATTGCGCGCCATTCCGCATTTATCCCACATGATTTTTCCGAGACGCTTATGAAAACTTTCAACGGTTTGTTTCCCGTTGATATTTTTTAATTTTTGAATCCGATCTGCAACCTCTTTTTCTGCTTCTGCAAAAGCGGGATGATCAGTCGGAATTTCTTTGGTACGAATTTCATCAGCCAGGTAATTTCCGATTGTATACGGAATCACAAAATATCCGTCCGCCAAACCTTGCATCAGGGCAGATGCGCCCAGGCGATTTGCTCCGTGATCACTGAAATTTGCTTCGCCCAAACAATACAGTCCCGTAATACTCGTCATCAATTCATAATCTACCCAAAGTCCCCCCATCGTATAATGTACCGCGGGGTAAATGCGCATTGGTACCTCATACGGATTTTCACCGGTAATCTTTTCATACATGTCGAACAGGTTTCCGTATTTTTCTTTTACGACTTCCTTGCCATAGAGCAATATTTGCTCGACGGCCGGGTTATCGATCCCATGCTTGCCGCATTCAATTTTCCCGTAGCGATTAATCGCATCTGCGTAATCCAAATAAACTGCCTGCCTCGATGTACCAACTCCATAACCTGCGTCACATCTTTCTTTTGCAGCCCGGCTGGCAACATCTCGCGGAACGAGGTTACCGAATGCGGGATATCTTCTTTCCAGGTAATAATCTCTTTGATCTTCCGGAATATCCGTTGGTTTCCGTGTATCGTTTTTTTCTTTCGGAACCCAAATTCGTCCGTCATTTCTCAATGACTCGGACATTAGCGTAAGTTTCGATTGATAATCACCGGAGACAGGAATACAGGTCGGATGTATTTGTGTGAAGCATGGATTGCCAAAATAAGCGCCCTTCTTGTGTGCTTTCCACGCAGCTGTTACGTTACAGCCCATCGCATTCGTAGAAAGATAAAATACGTTTCCGTAGCCACCGGTACATAACAGTACCGCATGACCGAAATAACGCTCGAGTTGGCCGGTGATCAGGTTACGAACAATGATGCCTCTTGCTTTTTCATCTATCTTTACGAGGTCGAGCATTTCATGGCGCGCATACATTTTTACGTTTCCAAGCGCAACTTGTCTTTCCAATGCCTGGTATGCTCCAATCAATAACTGCTGACCCGTTTGTCCCGCCGCATAAAATGTTCTTTGTACCTGCGTACCACCGAATGAACGGTTACTAAGCAGCCCACCATATTCACGTGCAAACGGAACTCCTTGCGCCACGCACTGGTCAATAATATTCGCACTCACCTCAGCGAGACGATGCACATTTGCTTCGCGTGCACGATAGTCGCCACCTTTTATCGTATCATAAAATAAACGAAATACACTATCCCCATCGTTTTGATAATTCTTCGCCGCATTGATCCCACCTTGTGCTGCAATGCTATGAGCTCGTCGTGGAGAATCCTGGAAACAAAATGCTTTTACCTGGTATCCCAATTCCGCCAAGGAAGCAGCTGCAGATGCGCCGGCCAGCCCGGTACCGACAATAATTATTTCAAGTTTCCTTTTATTGGCAGGGTTAACCAACTTTACATGCCCTTTATATTCATTCCATTTTTGTTCTAACGGGCCCGAAGGAATTTTTGATTGAATCATAGTTCAATTTAAAAATTTGAAGATTGAAAGAAGTTTAATACAAACTTCATAGTTCTATGCACACGTCACATTTATTGCTGTTGTTCAACTAACCCACTCGAGATAAACAGATACCGGCATCATGGCAAATCCGATGGATACAATTAGCGAGAACCAAAATCCAACAATCTTTATAAGATCCATATATTTTCCATTGCCAACTCCCAAGGTGCGGAATGCACTTTGAAATCCATGCAACAAGTGATATAACAACGATGCACACCCTAAAAGATATAATATTACAACGATTGGATCACGGAATATTCGAAGGATATCGCCGTATTGATTTGGATAATCTTTCCCATCAATTGCTACAGGTGGGTACTCTGAAAATCGCGACGGGACCCAGAAATGTGAAAGGTGCATAACGAGAAATAGAAGCAGTAAAGTGCCAAGTAATCCCATACTACGGCGATACCATTTACTACCCTTGTTACCCAAATTGACCGCATACCCAACCTGGCGGCGACTTCTGTTCTGCACTTCAAGGACGAGTCCCTGAATAACATGCAGCAGAATTCCGATAAAGAGGCCCACTTCAAGTATCCTGATCACAACGGTATGCCCCATGAAATAAGACGCCTTGTTGAACATGTCGCCACCATCGCCGGCCCAAATACAGGCATTGATTCCCACATGCACCAAAAGGAATGCAATGAGAGAAATACCCGTTAGTGCCATAATAAATTTTTTGCCAATTGAAGAAGTGAAGAATTCGGACCATTTCATACGAAGATCAAATATTAGAAATTGAAACCAGTCTAGCTATCGCGCAAAAATAACACAGGAATGGTTTCAAAATTATTTTTTTTGTTCAAACAATGAAACGAAAGTCACAGAAACAAATTATCGAAGTTTGTGACGTACCTTTGCGAGGTAGTTTACGATTGCGGCCCCTGGACTATAAATTAGCGGCAAATCCACATTGTTTATTATCTTAGCCGCTCAAAACCTCTCTTGCATGAAACGAGATGACGATTTTGAAGCCAACCTGGCTGGTGAAGATGGCAATAGTGAAGAGACAAAAACCAGTTGGTTCAAGCGTATCAAAAAAGGCATTCTGACTAGTACGGCTGAAAAGAAAGAGACACCTGAAGGTCTCTGGACAAAATGCCCGAATTGCAATTATATCTGCACGGTTACTGAATTACGTGAAAACTTATTTGTTTGTCCAAAATGCAACCATCATCACCGGATCGGCAGCGAGGAATATTTTGAAATTCTTTTCAACGACAACCGGTATGATATCATGTTCGAAAATATTCGCGCAAAAGATTTTTTGCATTTTACAGATCTGAAATCATATCAAAAAAGACTGGAAGAAGCGTGGAGCAAAACTGATCTTACCGATTCAATTCGGGTTGCAACCGGTGATGTAAAAGACCATCACATGGTAGTGGCCTGCATGGATTTCGAATTCATTGGCGGTTCATTGGGTAGTGTGATGGGAGAAAGGATTGCCCGGGCAATTGATTATTCTATCGCACATCGTGCACCGTTACTCATCATTTGTAAGTCCGGTGGTGCCCGCATGATGGAAAGCGCTTTTTCTCTAATGCAACTGGCAAAAGTCTCTGGAAAATTATCTCAACTCACAGACGAAAAAATTCCCTACATATCACTGCTGACAGATCCATCTTTTGGCGGAATATCCGCCTCCTTCGGCATGCTGGGCGATTTGAATATCGCAGAGCCAGGTGCATTGATTGGTTTCGCCGGGCCACGTGTGATCCGCGAAACAATCAAAAAAGATTTACCTGAAGGATTCCAGCGAAGCGAGTTTTTGCTGGAACATGGATTTCTCGACTTCATCGTTAACAGGAAAGAACTAAAAGAAAAAATCGCTACAGTGTTGACCCTACTGAAGAATTGATCACCTTTTCTTTTCGTCCCTGACTCAATATGAAAAGAATTCTTCTGATTGCAATCCCATTTTTATTGCATGTGGCAGCATTTTGCCAATTCCGTCCATTGGATTTCGACCCGGCAAGTGATGGCATCGAATTTAGCGGTATCCCGAAAACCTGGACCTCGCATGCGTGTGTAAACACACGGCAGAAAAAAGTCTTAATTACATTTGTCACCAGTGATCGCGTCCTATATTATTTAGTCGACACAACTTTTAAAATTCTCGCTCAATATTCAATTGCAAGAAACTCACTGGCTGTCGATTATTTTGGGCAGAAGTATGAAGCCGTCTTACAAACCACATTTGATAATTCGGTAAAAACCTACGTGAGAAAAAAAGATGGAAAAAAAATCATTGTGGAAAAAATTGATTTGACGACTAAAACATCAACAACCTATGACTTCCTTAAGCTAAATTCTGACGAAAAATTTCTAACCGCATTTGAACACAATGAGCACAATTATTTTTTAACGCTTGTAAAAGACGTTCAAAAGCTTCGAGTTTACACGGATTCATCCAGCAATGCGAAAGAAATAGAACTTCATTCAGCAGATGGAAGCTTGCAAATCGACCTTGAAGCAAACTTGAAAGAAATACTCGTTATCAGGGATTCGAAGCAGCCTGAATTGTATGATTGCTTCAATCCCGCTAAACTATATATCCAGGAAAATGGGCAAATAACAATTACCCTTGATAGTAACTATCAATTCACAACTATTTTCAAAATAAATCTGAACGAATTTTCCTGCGAAACAAAATTTATGAGAAAAGATTTTTCTGTTTGTAATGGACCACATGAACCAGAGTCCCTCCAAACAGGATCGTTTATTTATCGCGATAAAATATTGCAGGGTGTTTTTTGTAAAAACAATTTGTTGATTCAATTGAAAAACATTTCTTCTGGTTCTGTAATTAAAAGGTTCTATGCAACGAGCGATTCCGCAATTGATTTTTCCAGTTCGGATCTTATGAGGCGGGAAAAAGGAAAAAAGTATCGCGTAGGACCCTTGTGGTTTATTGGGCTTGGCTTTCTCGATGGGGAAATAAGTTATGAAAAGGAAAATCAAAGCCAGTTTACCACAAGGGATTTTTTTAAGGCTGTTAAATACGCTAACTTTTCTTTTTTGATGACATCAAGCAGTGGTTATCTGGTTCTCAAAATAGGTGAGTCACACGGAGCAGAAAAGTCTGGGAAAAACAGTATGTCTTACGTGGATGGCGCCGGATATGTGACCACCCCCCTCAGGCCGACAATGAATACATTCTACTGGACCGGTTCCGGATGGGATTTTTCTTCGCAATTGGATCAAATCGACACATACTTTACGTCGGTCATGACATATGACTCGCTTGAACTTGTTCCTGAATCCAGGGTAAATACAAAATGTGATAAAATTGACAATGTAAAAAACAAACTCAAAGAAGTAGTCTTCGGAAGTGTTGCATTTGATTTCAACCACATGACCTATTTATTTTACCGAAACGTCAGCGACCTCAGATTTGAAGTCCTAAGGATCGAATAAGTCATCGAAAAAAAGAATGAAATACCTTTCTAACTATTAACTCCTATTCAGCATGAAAAATATCGCTTTAGCCGCAGTTTTATTGCTAATGACGACGATTTGTTTCTGTCAATCCCAAACCAATGCCCTTCTCACCATCGAGGCTGACACACTAAATTTAAAAGGCAACTCAGATAAATGGACAACTCACGTAAATTCAACAGGAGCACAAACTAACGCGCTAATCAGTTTTGCCGACAAAGACCGAGTATATTATTTCCTCGTTGATCCTTCTCTTCAACTGATAGGAAAATATTCAGTTGATAAAGATGCAATGCCTGCCAACTATTATGGACCGAACTACAATATCGTGCTCCAAATATCCGACAACACATCTTTTAAAAATTACGTGCACGGAAAAAAGGATAATAAGATCATTGTTGAACATGTAGACTTAAACCAGGGCACTTCATCAACTGCCGATTTCCTGCAGTTCGGAAAAAAAGAAAAATTCCTGACTGCTTTTGAGGATAACCATCATTTATATTTTATTACGCTTCCCGCCAAGTCGCACAAATTACATGTATATGTTGATTCATTAGAGGTCGCAAAAGAGATAGAGTTAAAAATCGAAGACTCATTGATGCATATCAACCTGGAAAAAAATCTTAATGATATTATGATTATTAAGAATTCCAAAGAGCCTGATTTGTATTCGTGCAAGAGCCTGACCAAACTTTATGTGCAGGGAAATGGCGAGGTTGTGCTTACGATTGATAGCAATTTTCAGTTCACCGCGCTATTTAAAATCGATCTTAACAATTTTACGAGCAAATCTAAATTTATAAGGAAAAGTTTTTTCTACTGTAACGACAATGAGTATGCGTCAGACTTGAAATCAAATTCTTTTGTCTACAAGGACAAAATATTGCAAGGCGTTTTTTGCAGGAATGATATGCTGATGCAGTTGAAAGATATTTCGACTGATTCGATCGTTACGGAACTTCATGCATCCCGCGATTCTTCCAGCATCGATTTTGCCAGTTCAAACCTTATTAAACGGGAGGAAAGTAAAAAAAAGACAATCGGCATCGTAGCGCTTATCGAATCCGACTTCCGTTTTGAATCCAATGTGCGAAAAGAAAAAGAAAAAGAACTAAAAACAGGCAGCTTCTTCCGGGCAGTTAATAATTCCTATTTCACTTTTTTGATCGTTCAGCAAGGAGAATTCATGATATTAAAAATTGGAGAGGCCCATGATGCTGTTCAGTCAAATGGAGTTTCTGTCAGCGCAGGCCCTATCGGCGGCGTACATCCTGTTGGAGGCGGATTCACGCCTTTCGGGAAGGCGAGCGCGGCTGGACTGCCTTCTAATCAATTCACGTATTTTTACACCGCCGGTCCAACTTATAGAAGGGAGGTAGTTGGCGAAATAGAAACTTATTTTAAAACTATTTTCAAATCGGGATTTTCGGAATTTGTTCCATCAACGGATATCGAAACAAAGTATGACAAAGTAGATCATGCAATTGACAAGCTGAAGGACGTAATCGTTTCTGAAGCAGCGTTCGAATTCAACCAAAGAACATGTCTGTTTTATCTCGACAAGAAAAAGAAAAAGTTTGTCATTGAACAAATTGAATAATGGAAATCAGAAACAAATCAGCATATCACGATTATTTTTTTGACGACAAGTACAACGCGGGCTTGGTCCTGGCAGGAACAGAAGTAAAATCCATTCGCGAAGGCAAAGTAAGTTTTGCCGACAGCTTTTGTATTTTTCAGAAGGGCGAACTCTGGGTAAAGAATCTACACATCGCGGAATACCGGTTTGGAACTACAAATAATCATATCGCAGTGCACGACAGAAAACTCTTGCTTACAAATAAAGAACTGCGTAAACTCGAGTCTAAGATCAAAGAGAAAGGATTTACGATCATCCCGCTGCGCATTTATTTCAACGAAAAAGGATTGGCTAAAATGGAAATTGGATTAGGCAGAGGGAAAAAACTGTATGATAAAAGAGAAACGATCAAGCAGCGCGACACGGAACGAGATATGAAAAAATACCTCAAACAATAACGGCCGCGTGCCCTGCGTAAAATATGCCGCAATCGACTAACATTCACCTGCTTAATTGGCATTTAAACTTAAAAAATAATCGCGCTCTTATATAATGATTATTGCAAATACGCGTTAAATAGTCCTGCACCCTCATTTTTCAACGTTGAAGGTGGTTTTGTTTGGCCCGATATTTTCTTTTATAGTTGTAACTGATGAAAAGATCACTGTTAATTTTAAGTCTGTTCGCCTTCTATTCCATCCAAGCCCAGAAAGTCACAGGCTATTGGTATGGCCAGGCAAATGTTGAAATGGCCGGAATCCAGAATAACTACCTGATGGAGCTGATCATCGCGCAGAAAGGAAATAAAGTAAAGGGCTTTCTTGGTTATTATTTCAAAGACGTATATCAGAGTTTCCTCGTAAAAGGTTCATACGATCCAAAAACAAAACAGGTCACGATTCGAAATATTCCCATCATCTATTTCATGACGAATTCAACAGTGAACAGTGTTGATTGCATCACCAGCTTTTATGGGACGATGCTTGTATCAAAAGTCAAGACTTCACTCACAGGCTATTTTTATCGCGACAAAAAATATCAATACACGTGTCCTGACCTTCGCGTAAGCTATACGTTATTTACCGAAGCAAAAGTCGAAGACAGCGTATTCAAAGATATGGCAGCTACCAGGAGATTCTGGAAACCACAGCCGGAAGAATTCTCCGCAGATGCTTCATCATCTACCACTGCAAAAAAGAACGATAAAATTCAAGTGAAAGATAAGATTGCAGTAAAAGTCGAGAATAAGGCGGACGATAATGACAAACAAAAAGAAAAAGATAGTCTCGAAATGGAAAGTGTTGCAGCGGCTGCAACCGTAAAAACATCCATTGAAAATACTAAAGTCAGTGATCCAGGTTCAGTAAACACAACGAATGTTCCGTTAGTCAGGCAGGACCTCGCAAAGATCATTGACCAGTTTAAAAAACGTAAATCAGTCTTTCAGAAAGAACTGCATGTCGAATCTGATTCTATTCGTTTAAGTTTTTACGATAACGCAGAAATTGATGGCGACAGCATTTCAGTTTTCCTGAATGGTGATCTTGTTGTGGCACACCAGGAATTAACGGAAAGAGCTTTCAACGTTTACGTAAAACTCGATAGTACAAAAGAAATCAACGAGGTCAGCATGTTTGCAGAAAACCTCGGTAAGATCCCACCTAATACTGCACTGATGGTCGTTAGTGACGGCGAGAACCGTTATGAAACCTTCCTGACCAGTGATCTCAAAGGAAACGCAACAATTCGGTTTAAGCGCAAGAAGTCCCAGGAGAATGCATTGAAGTAGGAATGTGGAAATGTGGAAATGTGAAGATGTGGAAATGGTTTGTGCGACAGAGTTTGGTTTCACACAAAGGCACAAAGAAAAATCAAGACACAAGGATCTCGCTGTGAAATTTGGCGCGAAGTTATTGGGACTCTTTGTACCTTGAATTTTCTTTGTGCCTTTGTGTGAAACCAAACTCTGTCGCACAAACCATTTCCACATTTCCACATTTTCACATTTCCACATTCACCATATTCCCCTCACTCTGTTCGCAGACTCTTCACTGGATTCGCCACTGCTGCTTTAATTGCCTGGAAACTCACAGTAAACAATGCGATGCAAATGGCAAGCAACCCGGCTAAAGCAAACATCCACCACTGAACTCCGACTTTATATGCAAAAGCGTCCAGCCATTTGTTCATCGCCCACCATGCAATCGGAATCGAGATGAGGATTGATATAATAACAAGTTTCAGAAAGTCTTTTGATAATAACTGTGTAATATTGAAAACACTCGCGCCCAGCACTTTTCTCACTCCGATTTCTTTGTTTCTTTGTTCAGCACTGAAAGCGGCAAGTCCAAATAAACCAAGACAGGAAATAAAAATCGCCATCAAGGTGAAAACATTTATAATGTTTGACAAAGTAATTTCCGTATCATATTGTTTTTGTACTTCCTGGTCGAGGAATGAAAATTCAAATGGCGCGATACTTACATCGTTTTGCCAGATCTTCTCAATTTTTGAAAGAAGCGTTTTATAATTATTGCTATTTAATGCGACGGTCACGTTGGATAAAAACCTTCCGTCTTTGTCATACATCAATGCAAAAGGTGTTACCTGATCGTGCAGCGAACTAAAATTAAAGTCTTTCATCACGCCGATGATCTGAAATGCATCGACGGGAGATGGTGCATATTGCGAATATACCATTGTACCTGGTGCTGTTTCAGGTTTCAATCCCAGGTTCTTTGCAAGTGATTCATTGATTAAAATCTTTGCGGAATCGGTCTTCCGGAAATCTCTCCCCGAGACCAATTTAATCCCGTTTGCAGGCAGAAAATTCTCATCTACCATCATATTCCGCGCATCAATTGAATGGGTCATATCACCACCTTCCAAATACCAGCCGCGGTCATTAAATACAAACTGACTTAAATAATTATTCGACTTACTTACCGCTTTCACTTCTGACAATTGTCGCAGATCACCCATGAACGCGCCCATTTTTGCCTGGCTTTCCTCCGTGTAGAACGTAAATATCAGACGCTGATTTTTTTCAAAACCAAGATCGAGATTCTTCATGTAGTTGAGCTGACTATAAATAACAATGATCCCTATAATTAACACGATTGACAATACAAATTGGAACACAACCAGCGCCCGGCGAATGCCTGCGGCAGAGATATGGTTTGTAAAATTTCCTTTGATGACTTTTATAGCTCTGAATGCAGACAAATAAAATGCAGGATAACTTCCGGCGACTAAACCCGTGATTAAAATCAATCCAAGCAACGCTGCCCATAATTTGGGATCTGCCAGCATTGAAAACTGAATGTTTGTTTGGGTGATTCCATTTAGATATGGCAACGCCAAAGCAAACAGCGGCAATGCAAACAACACACCAATAAACGACAGGAGAAATGATTCGCTAAGAAACTGGGTGATCAAATCGGCCTTCCCGGCTCCAACTACTTTTCTTACTCCGACTTCCTTTGCTCGTTTGGATGCACGTGCTGTTGCCAGATTCATAAAATTTATGCATGCGATCACCTGGATAAGAACCGCGATTAATATCAGCAGGTAAAGAAAGAATGGGCTCGTCGTTTTTGTCAATTCCACCTCGTATCCGGGAGTCGTATGAATTGTTGACAACGGTTGCAAGGTCAAAATTTTCTGCATGCCCAGGTTCTTTAACTCGGCCACTCCGTGTTCCTTCAATAAACCAGGGAATTTTTTCTCCAATGCAGCAGGAGTTGCATCGGTTCGCAATTTGAGATACGAATAAGTGAAATTACTTCCACCCCACGAATTGTTGGTGTATGCATACCCTCCTATTCCACCACTATTCATTGTAATAAAAATATTGCCGATGATATGCGTTTTACCAAGACTGCGGTCCACCACACCTGTCACTTTGAAATCATGCTTACCATACAGGTTACTTATTTCAATAACCTTTCCAACCGGGTCTTCCTTGCCAAACAATTTTTCTGAAGTTTCTTTTTCCAGCACAATGTCATAAGGTTGTTTTAAGACGGTCGACGGATTACCATAGATGAAATGGTAGGTAAAGACATTAAAAAAAGTGGAGTCCACATAGACTGCATCTTTTTCATAAAACGATTTTTCCTTATAGCGAAGTAAATGCTGTTTTAGTCCGATAGAAGTTACGAATCGCGTGAATTCTACCACCTCCCCAAATTCTCTTTTTATGGCAGGCGCGATAGGTGGCGAAGCAGTTGCATTATTATGAATATCCCCACCAATCTTCAAATAACTATTTAGGCGGTAAATATTATTTCCATCGCGATGATGTTTGTCATAGCTGTATTGATCTTTTACATAAAGTAAAATATACAAACAACACAACGTACCGATCGACAATCCAACAATATTTATAAAACTATACGCCTTATTTTTTTGAAGAAACCTGAGGGCAGTTTTGAAGTAGTTTTTATACATGACGATTGATTTTAAAACAAATGTGGAAATGTGGAAATGTGAAAATGTGAAAATTAAGAAGCTCTCATTGATAAAATATGGAAACGTAATTTCATTAAGAATGAAACCTCAATAGAATTTCCACATTTTCACATTCCCACATTTTCACATCTCCACATTTCCACATTCAAGAATCATCACATTCCCTCACTCCGTCCTCAACGACTTTACCGGATTTGCCAATGCCGCCCTGATTGCCTGGTAACTAACAGTCAGCAGCGTAATGAGCATCGCACCTGATACCGCAGCAGCAAAAATCCACCAAGACATACTTGTTCTATAATCATATTGCTGCAACCATTTCGTTAAAAAGTACATCGCTGTCGGAATTGCAATAAGACATGATATCGTCACGAGAATTAGAAAATCCCTCGATAACATCTTCCATAAATTAAAAACACTCGCACCTAAAACTTTTCTTACTCCAATTTCCTTTGTACGCTGTTCCGCGATAAAGGATGCCAATCCAAATAAGCCCAGACATGAAATAAAGATTGCCAGCACCGCGAAAACCGACGCGAGATTCCCAATCCGCTCTTCATCGGAAAATTTACGCGCATACTGCTCGTCTGCAAACTGGTATTCAAATGGGCTTCCCGGGTTGTGAAGTTTAAAAACAGCTTCGATTTTTTTGAGCGCCTCGTGCACTGATATAGTGGGTTTAATTTTCATGGTGATCACATTCGTCCAACCATATTCGAGAAAGAAGATAGTTGGCTTGATCGGCATATATGGCGATTCCATCACCATATCTTTCACGACGCCAGTAACAAGTCGATTCTTATCATTCCATTTTATAACTTTTCCTACCGGATCTTTGAACCCGGTTAATTTTACAGCAGATTCATTTAATATTAATGCTCCCGTATCCGTCGGATAGTTTCTTGAAAAATCGCGACCTTCTTTAATCTTCCATCCAACTGTACTTCCAAAATCATGTGTTACAGCAACAGTACCAAATAACGGAACTGAGTTCGGATCCTTTCCCTCCCATTCAAACCCGATTTGATTTGACCAAACACCCGTCGTCGGACTCGAAGACTCAGCCATATCAGACAACACATTTGTTGCGAGCAAATCCTGTCTCAAAGTATTATAATGTCCATATATTTCCGGCGTGTTGATCGACACAGTGATCAATCCTTCACGTGAGTAACCAACCGGGCGATTTTTTGCATGCTGAATTTGACGGAAGACGATGACTGTTCCAATAATTAAGGTTATCGAAACGGTGAATTGTACTACAACAAGAATTTTTCTTGGCAGAGATGAAAACCTTCCCGCGCGAAAAGTTCCCTTCAGTACTTTGATCGGATCAAAACCTGATAAGTAAAACGCAGGATAACTTCCCGAAATGAGTCCCGTAAAGAAAGTAAAGCCTAAAACAATAATCCAAAATATTGGATTACTCCATGGAATTCTCATTTCCTTATCTGCCACCTGGTTGAAAAATGAAAGCGATACCAATACCAGGACCAACGAAAAAACTAATGCAAACAAGGCGACCAGTACGGACTCACTTAGGAATTGTCCAATCAGTTGTTGACGCAATGAACCCACTGTTTTGCGTATACCAACTTCCTTCGCACGTTTTTCACTTCTGGCAGTTGACAGGTTCATGAAATTTATACAAGCCAATAACAATACAAACACGCCGATGATTCCAAACAACCAGACAAATTGAATGCGGCCGCCAACCACTTTGCCGTTCTTAAATTCGCTGTAGAGATGCCAGTTGTCCATTGGCTGCAAAATCACTTCTTCCTTTCCTTCCTTCACATTTTTCTTGGGGATGTCTTTGATTTTTGCAGTTGTCTTTTCAAAGTCGATGTTTTCATTTAATTGGAAAAAACATTGCCATGAGTGATTTCCCCATTGTGTCAATGAATTCTTCAACCAATCTTCGGTCGTGAGGTATTTGTCCCAAGGGATTAGAAATTTTGTATCATATAAGGTGGTATTGCGTGGAAAATCTTCGTATACGCCGCCGACTTTCATTTCCATCTTATTATCGAAGCGCACCGTTTTATTTATTGGATCGGCATCACCAAAAAGCGCCTTCGCGACAGATTGCGTTAGTAAAGCAGTGGAAGGATCCTTTAATGCATTAATATCTCCCCGGATCATTTTCACAGAAAGCATTGTCGGGAATTCCGGTTGAACCCATAATCCCGGCTTCGTCAATTTCTTATCACCCACTGCAAGAATATGATCGAAATTCCAGGATGACATGGACACATATTTGAAATCACTCGAATGATTATTCCGCAATTCAAGTCCCATGGGAATAGAAACCGCCGGTCCTGTTCCAATCTGGCCATTAAATGTTTGCGTGGTCATCAACTGACCCAACCGTTCATGATGCTGGTGATATTTGTTGTAGGTGAGTTCGTCCCAGATCCATAAACCGATAAGCAATGCCACAGCCATTCCTGTGGCGAGGCCAATAATGTTGATTGCACTATACCCTTTGTTTTTTTTAAGATTGCGCCAGGCAGTCTTGAAGTAATTTTTAAGCATAACTAGTTTTAAGATTTTCCGGAATAAAAAACAAAAGCCAGCAATGACATTATCCGGGCATAGATTCCAAAAAAATGCCGGATAATAGGCGACTACAAATCAACGATTTACTAAAGGAAATTTAATTTGAACTGTCCGCTTTTGATACGGTTTGTGTTCAAATATGATATCATTTTCAAATCAGCCGCCGGAGGAAAGACGGAGGCCGCGCTGGAATGTTGCATGGATTTGAATTGGAGAATGTGAGAATGTGAGAATGTGGAAATGTGAAAATGAGTCGGAGCCGTCATTTCGAACGGAGTCCGCCGGAGGCGGACGAAGTGAGAAATCTAATTGAATTCTTAGGCACTAAATCCTACAATTTATTTGCGGTACCAAAAAATAGTTCCAATAAATAGTTCGGGATTTCTTACTTCGTCCGCCTCCGGCGGACTCCATTCGAAATGACGGCTCCGACTCATCTCCACATTTCCACATTTCCACATTCTTTCCTTCATCACATTTGTATTACTCAAACAACTCGGTCTGATTACTCTTCTTCTTCTGCTCCCACTCCATTTCCGTAGTCTTGGTATAATCAGCGAGTTTCGCTCCGACGGCTTTCCAACCCATTACTTCAGTCAGTTTCGGAATTTTGATTTTCGCTTTGCGTACCTGGCTTCCGCGGCCCGATTGAATGACAAGAACCGGGTCGTCGTCTGTTGTAACAGCTTCGAGCCTGTTTCCATCACCGTCTTTGATAAAGAAGAATTTTGTCTGAAGCGTGGTAGTTTCAATCTTGAATCGCTTTACGTTGTATTGAAGTTTCTCATTGTCGAGATATACAGCCGTTACTATCTTTTCCGGGTCGAATTTTTCGATCAATAATATTTTTTCGTACTCAAAACGCTGCGTGAGTTCCTGATCAACGATTTCATAATTTCCATCATCGTAGATCACCAAAATTTTATCATCACCATCAAACGTACCCAAAAATTCACCCTTCTCCTCTGTATTCAATCTTCCGAATGTATTATCAAACCAAAGTTTACGTCCACTCAGTGTTGCCTTTCCTGCTTCTTTAAATTTGACGGAACGAATCGGATATTTTGTGACCTGGTTACCCATGCTTCCGCGCCCTTTGATCTCAAGCGTTTCAAAATAAAAATCAAATTCCTTGATACGCGCAGAACAATTCGGGCTCAATAATACTTTTACTGCTTCCGCCTCACCATTTGGATTTACAGAAAGATAATGCACCTTACTTTTTTCTTCGCCTCTCGTTAAATCATATTCTTTGTCGCGTGTAACACCCGTTACGTTAAAACGCTTTGCATAGCTGACTCCGCTCTTTCCATCTACGTAGATCATATTGTACGTAGTACGCTCGTCATTCTTTTTGAAAACGGCGACATGTATAATATCTTTTCCAATAAATATCTTATCAGCCACTTTTACAACCTTCATCTTTCCGCCTTTTGTAAAAGCGATGATATCGTCAAGGTCAGAGCAATCAGTAACAAACTCGTCTTTCCTCAATCCGCTTCCTATAAACCCATCTGCTCGATTTACATACAACTTCGTATTGGCAATCGCTACTTGTTTTGCCTGTATTGCTTCGAACAATCTGATCTCTGTTTTCCTTTCGCGTCCTTTGCCGTATTTCTTCAACAAATTTTCATAGTAAGCAACAGTGAAATCAACCAGGTTATTTAAATCATGTTTGATTTGTTTGATCTCAGCTTCCAAACCTTTTATCTGGTTATTTAATTCTTCAATATCCAGTTTGTAAATTCTTCGTACAGGCTTTTCCGTGAGTTTGATAATATCTTCCCGGATAATTGCACGTTTGAGTTGTTTACGAAATGGCTCAAATGCTTTTGCAATTGCATCTAATACCTTTTCCCAAGTCTCGTGTTTTTTCTCCAGCTCTTTGTAGATCTTTTCTTCAAAGAAAATTCTTTCGAGTGAAGTATAGTGCCATTTATCCTGCAGTTCACCCAATTTAATTTCGAGGTCCTTCTGCAGCAGTTCTTTTGTATTATCCACTGAATTTTTCAAAAGGTCATGCACGCCGGGGAACTCCGGTCTGTCATCATTGATCACGCATGCATTGGGCGAAATAGAAACCTCGCAATCTGTAAAAGCGTACAGGGCATCGATAGTGATATCCGGAGAAATTCCCTGGGCGAGATCAATTTCTATTTCAACTTCCGCCGCCGTATTGTCCGTAACTTTTTTGATTTTGATTTTTCCCTGGTCATTTGCCCGAATAATTGAATCGATCAATTGCGTCGTCGTAACTCCATAAGGAACATCCCGAACCACAAGCGTTTTCTTATCGACTTCTTCAATATGTGTCCGTATCCGCACCTTCCCGCCACGTTTTCCATCGTTATAGTTGGTCACATCAATCATTCCCCTTGTCTGAAAATCGGGATAGAGGTCAAATTTTTTATTACGCAGATACTTTATCGCTGCATCACACAATTCGCAAAAGTTATGAGGCAAAATTTTCGTCGCCAATCCAACCGCAATTCCTTCCGCACCTTGTGCAAGCAACAACGGAAATTTCATTGGCAATGTCACAGGCTCATTCTTCCTTCCATCATAACTCAATTGCCATTCAGTTGTTTTTGCATTGAACGCAACTTCAAGCGCAAATTTACTCAGACGTGCCTCGATGTACCTGGCTGCCGCTGCATCATCACCCGTCCTGATATCACCCCAGTTTCCCTGCGTTTCAATCAACAGATCCTTCTGCCCGATGTTCACAATCGCTTCACCGATTGATGCATCACCATGCGGATGATATTGCATCGATTGCCCGATGATGTTTGCAACTTTGCTAAATCGCCCGTCGTCCATTTCTTTCATCGCGTGTAAAATGCGACGTTGTACTGGTTTCAGCCCATCTGCAATAGCTGGTACCGCCCTTTCTAAAATCACATACGAAGCATAATCCAGGAACCAATTTTTGTATTGACCCGTAATTCCCGAATCCGCCTGCTGCATCATTTCACTTTTTTTCTTCGCCATAAATTATCTGTTATTGTATAGTGTCTGTAATCGTACGACAAAAATAGTCCTCAAAGGCTCAACTATCTTGGTGACACTACGATTGTTTACCGACATTCCCGAGATGTGTGAATTTAAATCCGTCAAAATATTTCAATCCATAACCAAAAATTCTGTCCATCGATGAATGTGCAAAAAGTATCACGCCAATCAGTGATGTCGTTTCGCTCCTGAAATAGATTCCTGCCAAATAGATAAGAACTGCCAGTCCCCGATGATGAAAAAGGTTATATATCACTGCTCCGATTCTGTCGCCTCCAACATACCCGAGAAAGCTGATATCAGGAGTCAGTAACAACACCGGAAACACCCACCATGCAAAATGAAGTTGATTGAATAAATACAGCGCCAACAAGAACATTCCCAATTCCTCGAGTTTTAGAACGGTTTTCATAATTCGTCATTTTATTTTTTTGCCTTCAACTTTGTCACCATCCTGGTACAATGCCATTCGCGTCACTTTCCCATTGGCGTCTTTAAAGAACTCTATTTGTAAGTTTATGATTTTTGTAAAGAAAAAATTATCAAGTTCAGGGTACAGTTCAACCTTACCCTGCCCCGCCGCCTCTACTAAAAGTTGCCCATCTTCAAAAGCGATTTTGACGATAAATTTTGGCCCCAATTGATATTCGCCAACATATCGTATCAAAGTTGCCGAATCCAAATCAATCTCCTTATGCAATGAAGGAAATTCGTACGGTTGATTATTGAGAATCGCATTTATTTCTTCGGCAACTTTTGCAAGTCTTTTGCACGAGTGATTATCAAGAAGGATAATGCAGATTTCATCTTCAGGGATTCTGACTACAAAACTTTCGAATCCAAAAATACCGCCATCATGCAGTAACACCTTTTTGTTGTATGCTGAATCAACGATCCATCCATATCCGTATCCGGCCAAGTGTGGGGTGAAGGCAGGTTCAAGCGCCGCCTTAGAAATAATTTCACCAGAATACAGCGCCCTGTCCCATTTGTTGAGATCCTGGATAGTCGTATATAAAGCACCTCCCGCGTATGAAATGGACGAATCCAGAATAGAAGCCGTCTGCTGGGTTTTTGCTGTCAGTCTCAAATAACCAGTTGCCTTATCCGGATTCTTCAACGATTTAAAATCGAATCCGGAGTGATCCATATGAAGCGGCTGCAAAATATTTTCCCTCATCACAGTGAAATAAGATTTACCGGTGACTTTTTCAATTATATAGCCCAACACCGCGTAGCCGGAATTACTATAGTTGTATTTTTTTCCAGGCGAAAAATCGAGTGGCTTATTTTTAAATAGCTGGAGAAGGCCATCCGGGGTCAACGGTTTATTAAGCCCGGTTTTCAGGAAGCTGCTATCATTCGTATAGTTGGATATCCCAGAGGTATGTGTCAACAGATTTTCGATCGTAATGCTGTCGCCATTTGGATAATCCGGAATGTATTTGCTAATCTTATCCTGGACGGATAACAATTTCTTTTCCTGGAGTTGCAAAATCAGAACAGCGGTAAATTGTTTGGTGATAGAGCCGGACTCGAAAATTGTTTTTTCATCATTCAACGAGTGATTAGCAAAGTTTTTGAACCCATATCCTTTTTGTAATAAGATGTTTCCTCTCTGCGAAACCAGGACAGAACCATTGAAAGCATATTGTCTTGCATATGCTTTCAACAACTCATCAATTGTTTCAGGAATTGTTTGTGAAAAAACGGAACTGGTGACGAAAAAAAATACTAAAAAATGAGTCAGTTTTTTCATTCGCGAATTTTATACCGGCTGCGGATCGCCGGCAGGCATTGCCGTTTTAGATTTTATTTCGAAATCTTTCATGTGTTTTAATTCACCCTGTACTTCCGCTTCGCCTGATTGTATGATTGATTTCAATCTCCATAATAAATATGCGTCACCAGTTGCGTATTTCGATTTAGATAGATACTGATGAATAATCTTACTTGCTTTTTGCCACTCACCGGTTATGAACCCTTTTAATTCACCATCGTAAAATGTATCGTCTCTCTGGACAAGTTTCTTTCCTCCTTCCAGCAATCTGACCGATTTGTCTTCGTTACATAGTTTTGTCCATTCGTCGCTATCGATTTCAAATTCTCCCGGAGTAATTGGACGAGCGAGTTTTTTTGCCTTGATAAATTCCCGGGGAGGAATTTGATATAAGTTGACCGGATAGAAAAGATTTCCTTTTTCACCGATGAATGGAAGATTATTTAAGTACAGAATAAAAATCCTTCCCTGGAAATCTTTCAACAGACTCATTAGCCAGTAATATCCGCTTACATCGTGTTTGTTTTGTGCCGCCCAGATCCAGATCGATTGCGCCGGATCGTTTTGTAATGCTTCAATTAATTTTTCAACGGTATTTCGATCGTCGGGCACTGATCCATTATCCACAATTCCGTCATAATCGCCACCGGATAATACTTCTCTCCACCATTGCCGGCGATTTTCCCACGCTTCATCGGTGTAAATATCTTTAATGGGTCCTACTGCAAAGTCGTCTGCAATCTGCACGATCTCCCCGTTCAACGAAGAATCAAGCTTTATCGCTTCTCTTAAAACATCTACGTCGCTGCGCTGAAACACGACATGAATCATGACCAATGAAATTTTTAATTGTTAGATATTAAAGTTGCTATTACGCCTCTGTTTCTGCAAGGTCTTTTTCAACTTTCAAATTATCGATGATAAATTCCTGGCGTTCCTGGCTGTTTTTTCCCATGTAATATTCAAGAATCTGCTGAAGGTGTTCCCCTTGTTCAATGATGACCGGTTCCTTGCGCATAGATGGTCCGATAAACCCGGCGAATTCATCAGGCGATATTTCTCCCAGGCCTTTGAATCTTGTGATCTCCGGTTTGCCCCCCAGCTTTTTAATTGCACGTTGTTTCTCGTTCTCATCATAGCAATAAATGGTCTCCTGCTTGTTGCGTACACGAAACAGCGGAGTTTCAAGGATGGATACGTGTCCATTTTTTACCAGGTCAGGGAAAAATTGAAGAAAGAATGTCATCAGCAAAAGCCGGATATGCATTCCGTCCACGTCCGCATCTGTTGCAATCACAATATTGTTGTATCGCAATCCTTCAATTCCATCTTCAATATTCAGCGCGTGCTGTAAAAGATTGAATTCCTCATTTTCGTAAACTACTTTTTTGGTGAGTCCAAAACAGTTTAACGGTTTTCCTCTTAAACTAAATACTGCCTGCGTTTCGACATATCTCACCTTGGTAATCGATCCACTGGCTGAATCACCTTCGGTAATAAAGATGGTGCTCTCTTTTTGTTTTTCGATAATGGAATCTTTATCCTTGCCCGTGGCTTCGTCGTTGTAGTGAAACCGGCAGTCGCGCAATTTTCGGTTATGCAGGTTTGCTTTTTTAGCGCGTTCATTTGCCAGTTTTTTAATACCGGCTAATTCTTTTCTTTCTTTTTCACTTTGCTCAATACGTCTTTTCAACGCTTCGGCAGTCGTGGGATTTTTGTGAAGATAGTTGTCGAGTTCCTTTGCCAGGAAATCGTACAAAAAGTTCTTCATTGTCGCGCCGCCTTCGGCTACATACTGGCTTCCCAATTTTGTTTTTGTCTGAGATTCAAAAACGGGTTCAACTACCCGGACGGAAACTGCAGCGACGATACTCTGACGGATGTCCGAATAATCGTAGTCTTTTTTGTAGAAATCGCGAATGACTTTTACAAAAGCTTCGCGAAATGCCTGTTGATGTGTTCCACCCTGTGTGGTAAACTGGCCATTCACAAAACTAAATATTTCTTCGCCGTAGTCGTTGTTATGAGCAAGAGCTACTTCAATATCTTCCCCGGTCAAATGGATAATCGGATAACGGAGCTCATCTTCGTTGGTTCGACGTTTCAGCAAATCGAGCAGCCCGTTTTTCGAGATATATTTCTTGCCATTAAAATTGATGACAAGTCCTGCATTCAAGTAACAGTAGTTCCAAAACTGGTTGTCGAGATATTCGTTAATGAAGTGAAAGTTTTTAAATACCGTTTCGTCAGGAATAAAAGTAACCAGCGTTCCATTAGGCTGGGTGGTCTTTGCTTCCTTGTATTCCTTTATTAAAACGCCCCTGACAAATTCCGCAGTTTTTTCTTTTCCTTCTCGAAAAGCAACGACTTTAAAAGATCCACTAAGTGCGTTCACTGCTTTTGTACCAACACCATTTAAACCGACTGACTTTTGGAAAACTTTGCTGTCGTATTTCGCACCTGTATTGATCTTACTGACGGCATCAACGACTTTTCCAAGAGGTATGCCACGGCCATAGTCGCGCACAGAAACCGTTTTCTCTTCAATCGTAATATCGATTTGTTTACCATAACCCATTGCATATTCGTCAATGCAGTTATCGATCACTTCCTTAATCAGCACATAGATGCCATCATCGGCACTGCTACCATCTCCCAATTTTCCAATATACATACCGGGACGTAGACGAATATGCTCTTTCCAATCGAGCGATTTTATCGACTCCTCGGTATACTCGAATAAATTCTGTTTTGTTTCAGCCATAATTTTACAAATCGGGCAAATATAGTAAAACCACTTCAGAAGCGATTTGCCGCAGTTATTCACTTATGTGAATAAAAATCAATGTTCTTTCGTTGTATTTTCCGATCAATAACAGTTGCGAATTTGCGTTTCAGGGTATTCGTATTTTCCGTATAAAACAGGGGGTTTTTATCTATAATAAAAAAGCCAACTTTGTCGCTATATATACAAATACTTATCCGTGAACAGTCGGCTTATAACCCTTCTTAATCCGTATATAGCGGCTATTGCCATATTGTTCAGCTTTTCTCCATTGTTGTTGATTCTGATCAAAAAACTCAGCAAGGAAAAAGCTTACACACTTATTGCAATTTACTGGCTATTGAATGGAAGTACCAACCTCCCGGAATGGTTAGGTCAGGCAAATAATCTTGCGCTGCTCAACGATATCACTCTTGTTTATAATTTGATAGACGCACCACTTGTTTTACTCATCTTATATTATTCATCAACCGGCACCAAAAAGAAATTGATCCTGTACGTTCTCATCATGTATTTGATTTTTGAATGCATGATGATATTTTGGAAAGGGCATAATTTCGATTCCAGTGCCATCATTATTGGAGTTGGTGGGGTGATTATTTTAGTCTTCAGCATTTGGGGCGTTGCAGATTTTTTCCAGAAGATCGAGCATTCGTCCTTTGAAACGACAATGGGATTTATTTACGCCGCATTTATTTTTGAATACAGCTTATCCATTGTTACATTCATATCAAACTATCTCAACTTCAAAAAAGAGACAGTTGATGTAAATCTTTTCGTATACTATTTGAGCGTGATTTCTGCTACGATACTTA
>Ga0163162_10001360_pt1 | contig 22758 bp, 21 predicted proteins | sample S55metaG_FD_115310 | JGI IMG/M metagenome (GOLD analysis project Ga0163162, IMG submission 115310) | Switchgrass rhizosphere microbial communities from Kellogg Biological Station, Michigan, USA - S5-5 metaG | ecosystem: Host-associated > Plants > Roots > Rhizosphere > Soil | place: USA...
AACTCTCGGAGACGCACACCCAGTGGGAGAGGTCGGCGGTGATCATCAGGTCCTCCCGGGCTTCGAAATAATCCTGCATGACTCCCGGATGGAAACCCACGCGGCCGCGATGTGTCTCATGCGCCACCACCAGGCCGTTCTTATCACTGAACTCGGCGGCGATGTCTATCAGTTCCAGGTTTTGCCGGAGAGAAAAATAATCCTTGCCCGTATGACTATTGATAAGGAGAGGTTCTCCCTGTGCGCTGAACTCTAAATAATGACGGAATGATTCCTTGAAAGCTTCGAAGTCAGCACCATGTGCCTGGTGCTGATGGGATATTAAGACCAGCTCTTCTTTCTGTAAGGCTTCGAACAGCTGTCGCTGTACAGCAGGATTTTCCGGTATCCATGTATCGATACCGTCATAACCGGCCTGTTTTATCTGATGACAAAAGACGGTAATATCTACGTGTTCGTGTCCCCACAACGGAGCCAGTATTTTTATTTCCATGCGTAAATATACTGTCGCCGACCGGTTTGGGTATAAAAAACACAAAAAAGAAACTGAAAAAAAATATCCCCTTGTTGACATCAAGGATATTTTCCGCGAAAGAGATGCAGACAATAATAAGGAGGAAGGCCAGCAGGTAAAGGTCTTTTCGCCGGAAGGCGTCCCTGAATCCCAGTATCAATATCGCCATATACCACAGCATACCGAATATTCCCGTCCTCAGCCAGAAGCTGAGGAACTGATTATGTGCATTCAGGCTGTATGTGTAGGATATGACCAGGTTATGGGCTGCATATCTTTCCTTTAGCTTACCTGTCTCCGCCCCTGTCCCATACCCTATCCAGGGCGACACCTGTATCAGCTCCCAGGCGCACTGCCAGCGGGCCATCCGCGGTTCCGGATCCTCTACAGCGCCCGTGTCGGACCTGAGGTCCTGTTTCAGCTGCAGCATATAGCGGGAATGAAGATGGCTGTTCCGTGACACCGCAAATGCTGCGATCACGGTCAGCATAAAAGTTGCGATAAAAAGACGCAGGCGCGTTCTGCCGTTGGTCAGCAGAAAAGGAATTAGGATATTGACAATGACGACAACAGCAATGCAAACGGCCCTGGACGCGAGCTGCAGGATCGCAGCGAGGCAAACCAGGATGGCCATGCCGTAGATGCACTGTACAACCTTCTTTTTATTTCCGCGCAGGATCTGGTCGGCAAACACCACCAGCGACAATGCCAGGTAAGCTGAAAAATAAGTGGCATGCAGGTCTATCGGCGCCGTAAACTTATGGTTCATATACGGCTTTGTAAAAACTTCCGTCAAAGGCAAATGAAGGGAATAAACGGTGTGAAAGGCTACTCCATACAGATACACCGCGGTCAATACACAGGAGAACGCAAAAGCTTTCATCAGCCGCATCCGGTGACGTTGCCAATCGAGTCCCGATAGCCAGGCTATCAGGGGGAAGAGCACCAGGGCCAGCTGCTTCTCCCATTGCGGCAATGCCTGTGAGGGCTTTGGTGTATAAATGGTGCCTGCCATGGTCAGTAAAAAGATGCCTGCGGTTAACCACCCCATCCACCGGGAAGGCCATTTCACCGGCCGTTGTATGTGGACCAGGGTATGTACCCCCAGCCCGATGAGCGCCAGCTCGCTGTACAGCCTGTCAAAAGGCAGCATTACCACAAACGCCAGCAAAAAGTAGTAGCTGATCTTATTAGCCTGTGTATCTTCTATATAAAATATTTCCCTCATGATTCCGTATGGATAAGCTGTAAAGGATAAAACGTTCATACCGGGCAATGATATCAGGCCAGCTGAAACGTTCCAGGATCTTTTGTCTGTTGCGCGCGCTCATACCACTGATCGTCAGGTTCGGCGGCAGGTGCTGCACCAGGTCTGTGATCTCCGTGGCATTGGAAAAATAGTATGCGTCCTCTCCCAGTACCTGCCTGTTGAACGGGTTGTCATGAGCAGCTATCAACGCTTCGCTGGCCATGGCCTCCAGGAGGGAAGGATTGGTACCGCCCGTGCTATGCCCATGAAAGTACATACGGCAAAACGATCTCAGGCAATGTGTCTTCCATTGGTCGTAAATACCTCCGGTGAAAATAATACGCCTGTCGGCGCCAAACTTCGCTCTCAGGTGCCTGCCGAACGGATTGAGGGTGTCTCCCACTACAAGGATCGGCATTTCCGTTCCACTTTTCGTATATCCGTCAAGGATAGTCTCCAGGTTGTTTTCCGGCTCCATGCGCGCCATCAACAAAAAATAATGTCCGGGCCGTATGTCATATTCGTGCAGCACCGAAGGGTCTCCTGGACCGAACAGCTCCGCGCCATAGGCGATATATTCGGGGAGGATGCCATACTTCTCCTGAAAATAATCCCGGATCACGGGTGAGTCGGCAATGTGAAGATCACTGTATTTCACGGCCAGCTTTTCCGCATACAGGAGGAACCGGCGGACCATTGGAGAATACTTTGTACGCTGCCATTCCAACCCATCCAGGTTACAGATGATCATGCTGTCTTTGGGAAACAGTGCTCCCCATATGGAGCTGCTGGTATATCCCAGCTGCAGGATGACATCAAATTTTCTTTTTCTTGCGTCGATGAGGCAATTGAGATCATAGATGAACTGCGCGGCGCTGCCAAGAAAGTATTCCGGATCGTAGCAATGGCGGATATGCACGCCTTTCCATGTCTTTTCCCGATATGGATGATTATGTGAATTGTAGACAGTGACATCATGCCCTGCCTTCACAAGACCGGGCGCCAGGTATTCGGACAGCTGCTCAAAGCCGCCGTAATGGTTGGGGATACCCCTTGTTCCCAGGATAGCGATGCTAAAGCTCATATAGCCTCCATGATTTGATCGTAAGCACGGGCTATGCAGGCTGCCGCACGGTCCCAGGTGTAATCCGTCAGGATCTTCTCCCGCAGGTCCGGTCGCAGACGGGCGTGTGCGGCACGATCTACAGCATGGTAAATGGATGCGGGACTGGAAGGGTCGCAATAAAAAGCATGATCACCATAGTATTCCCGGGTATAGCCCTTGTCCGTGATCACGATATTGCAGCCCATTGCGCCGGCCTCCAGGGACGAGAGCCCGCAGGTCTCAAACCAGCTGGGCAGGATATGTACTTTTGCCTTCTGGTAATATTGCACCAGCTCTTCCTGGGGGGTATAGTCAATGAACTGGATGTTGGCGGCGGCGATCTTACGGCATTCCCGGTAATAGGCGGACTGCCCGGGCGCGTGATCTCCGATGATCAGCAGCTTATACCGCGTATTATTAAGCGCCTTTATGAGATTGAGCTGGTTCTTGATACCTTCTATCCTTGCAACACAGATCACCAGGTTGTCTTCCTTTTCCTTGCTGTCGTCGAAATTGAAGAGGGAAGCATCAGCCCCATTCGGCACAGGTATACATCCGATGGAGCAATGGTACTGCTGCACCAACCTTTTGTACTCCATCACCGAACCGGAGAACACCAACGCCGCGCGATCCAGGATCTCCCGGACCGAACGCTGCTGCCCCTTCCATAGATATGCCTTGGACATCAGCTTGTCCCTCCCCTGCAGGTACCGGCCCATGGTCTTCAGGTATTCGATGGCGTCTGCGGACAGCAGCCTGCAAATAAACCCCGGAAGGCCCTTCCTGTACTGTTTGTCATACCCGCTGTAATCTATCAGCAAGGTGGAGACGACAAAAGGCTTGCCCGACCTCCGGATATGGTACAGCATGTCGGCAGGCCGTATGATATTGAAGAAATGCAGAAGATCATACCGCTCGTAATCGATCTTTTCATGCGTCAGCCGTATATCCACCTGTATACCGATCTCCTGCAGATGACGCGCCGTTTGCAGCACCTGAAAAGTATCTCCACCCTTCACGGAATACAGGGTCGAACGCGCAATAAAAACTACCTCCATATCCCTATTTTTTGTGTGAAGAAAATGTGCGTCGTCCTCCGGAGAATGCGGAGGTCCATAAACAAACTCGCGTTACGCACATAGAAGGCATCCCATTGGTAGCGGGAAAAGATCGTCTGGAAATCAATCCCCGTATCATGATACCCTTTTACCTGTGACAACCCGGTGATACCCGGCTTTACAAATTTCCGGAAGTCGTGCCCCGGCACGAGAGCGGAAAAACGGTGATCATCTTTCAACATGTATGGTCTTGGTCCTACCAGGCTCATCGAGCCCAGTAATACATTCAGGAATTGGGGCAGCTCGTCCAGGTGGGATACACGAAGAAATCTTCCGAAGAATGTAATTCTTGTATCGTTCTCCGAAGCGGGGTTTTCGTCGGCCAGGCCATTGACGACCATGGTGCGGAGCTTATAACAGGTAAAAACCTTGTCTCTCCTGCCGATCCTTTTCTGCAGGAAAAAGACCGGGCCGCGTGAATCCAGCTTTATTAGCATGGCCAAGATGGGCAGCAACCAGGTAAGCACCAGTCCAATCACCAGGATGGAACAAGTTAGGTCCAGCCCCCTCTTCATCACCAGATACTTTTTTTCCAGGGTTTTCACCATCTTTTTAGAGTTCAGTAGCAATTACTAGTTCAAACGCACCGGGAAAAGCGGCGGTTGCCCCCACATATCTAATTTATTTACAAGCAACCCATCTGTGTTCAGGCCCGTTTTATCAACTATGCCTCTGCGTCCAAGCATATTGAAAGTAATAGCTTATTTCGATCTGTTCAGCTTTCCCGTGTCCCAGGAAGAGATCCGCCGATTCCTGGACCAGGAAGTCCCGGAATCCTGCCTGCAAGCGGGCTTGGAAGCCCTGGTAGCCGCGAAATGCCTGTTCAGGCTGGAGGGGTTCTACTCTCTCCGGGATGATGCAAGCCTGGTCGGGCGGAGGATCAAAGGGGCGCAGCATGCGGACGAACTGCTCCTCATCGCGGATAAAATCTCCCGCTTCCTGTATCAATTCCCCTATGTCCGGGGCATCGGCATCTCCGGCTCTTTGTCAAAACATTACGCAGACGAGGACTCCGATATCGATTACTTCATTATTACCCGGCGGAATCGTCTCTGGATCGCCCGCACGCTGATGCACCTGTTCAAAAAATGGAGCTTTTTAAGGGGGCGGCAGCACTGGTATTGTATGAATTACTTCGTAGACGAAGAAGCGCTGGAGATAGAGGAAAAGAATATCTTCACCGCCACCGAGCTGATCACCTTATTGCCGGCGTGCGGGAATGGGGGCCTGGTGAGGTTCTTCGACGCCAACAATTGGGTGAGCTCCTTTCTGCCTCATTATAAACATCGTATAGCTGTCACCCCGCCCAATCCTCCGGCCGGGTTCTGGAAACGTGCGCTGGAAAATTTGCTGGACAACCGGGCTGGAGACAGGCTGGATGATCTTTTCCGCCGTCTGACCACGAAGCGTTGGGATAAGAAAGAAAGACGGGGAGCGCTGGACGGGAAAGGACACCGCATGTCTCTGAAGACGGGCAAACATTGCTCGAGGCCGAATCCGGAGATGCTGCAGCGGAGGATTTTGGACCAGTATGAACGGAAGCTTAATGAGTTGGATTTGGATTAGGTGTGTGCCGGCTTTGAGCATTGGTTTGATTAGGTGCTTGTAGTTTGTTTCTTCGCTGCTTTCGGCGACCCTAACCGTTCCGTCGCTGTAATTTCTCCTTCTGTCAGCATCAATTCTACTTCAGCCGACACATTATTAAGCAAATGCAAAAATCTCTGCCATCGAAATTAAGGCTCCTCCACGGCAGGGTCGACCTCAAGGCCCCTGAATGGCAAGCCTTCGCCTTTACACCTTCGAACTCGTCCCACCTGTCAAATCCCCACCGGCCTCCACCGCGGTCAGCCGATCAGCTATGGCCTGAAGGAGCCTAGTACTTCGTCGGAGCTGCTTCGACACGCTCCTCCTCGTCCGTAACCTTCGCTGCGCTCGGTTATGCGCAGGTCATCCAGCTACCACTGCCCAATAGAATAGCCTGCCTATCAAAGCGCTTATGTTCAGTGATAACGAAAAATACAGCGACGGAAGGCTCATAGCTGTCGGGAATAAATAAAAGCAAAACCTCAAAACACCTAAACAAACCAAATAAGAAAACCTCACACCTTCTTACGAAAGCTAATAATATAATAATCTCCGATCGACCTCCACGGCCACGCCCCTTTCCAGCGATTCTCCCATCTGCAAAGCCTCCCATACCACCCCGGGTACCTTTCCGCAAACCCCTCGATATAACTCGGCGGCACAAACGTGCAAAGCCCTTCAAAACCCAGCAACTCAAATTGATCAGCCATCGCCTTGATCACAAAACCCGGCGAGTAATACCAGCATTTGAAATAATGCCCCTCCACGTGACTGCGGGCTCCCCGGCTGCTGAACCATCTGCGGGTAGCTGTCCTGAATTTCCCCTTGAAAACAAGCAAACTTTCCCAAAGAGAGAACTTCGGCAATATCACCAGCGACACCTGCCCTCCGGGCTTTACCAATGGGGTAAGGCTGTGCAGGACCGCAGCCAATTCATCCGTACAGTTCAATCCTGCGAAATTCGAAAAAATAAGATCGTAGGGCCCCCGCTGCTGCAAGGATGATAAAGCCGTGAAAGAGCATAGTTCACGGGTGATCTTATCCGTTAACCCCTGCCGCGCTACTTTTGACCCCAATGCCTCCTGCATGCCAGCGGCGATGTCCGTGGCATGTACGTGGTGCCCTTGCAGGGCGAACCAGATCGCATCCTCTCCCGTGCCGGCATTCAATTCCAGGATCCGGCTGCCAGGCGCCAGGTAGCGCAGCACATGATCGCGCACCCTTCCTCTTTTATATGCAATAATGGTATTGCCTGCGTCGTATGCATCGAAGACCAGCGCCTGCTGGCTGAACGCCCTGGCTGCAGCCTTTTCATTTTCAATCATAGTATCTTTTTGATCAGCCTGCGGGCAGTTTCTCAAGCTTGTTCAGCTTAAGCTTTCCCAATAATGACATTGGAGCATACCAGGCAATAGAGGCCGCCTGTTTGATGCTCTGGCCTGTGACGGCAGCCGGCCGGCTGATGAGTTTTTTGATCTGCTGCAATGCCAGGTGCCAGCGATAAGATTGGTGTACATAGCGGTGCAGCTGTTTATAAAAAGACGGATGATAGGTGTTGCGGAACATGATCCTGAGCTCGTCGGAATCCGTCCAGTTTGTCTTTTCCTTCAGGTCTGCCTTCACCCTGTCATAAAAGGGCGTGCCGGGCAAAGGGTAGGATACGGAAATGCCGAGGCTGTCAGGCAAAAGCCGGTTGATCATCCGGATGGTCTTACGGATATCCTCCTTTGTTTCTCCGGGATAGCCGAACTGGATGAAAAAAGAGGGGTGGATGCCATATTGTCTCAGCAGGTGCGTAGCATCATGGATCTGTCCGACACTGGTGCCTTTGTCCATGGCGTCGAGGATCTTTTGCGAACCGCTTTCAGCCCCCATCCAGCTATTGTCACAACCCGCCCGCGCCAGCGCGGCTACATAGTTCTCCTGTAATAGCAGGTCGGCCCGGGACTGGATCTTGAACCGGAAGTGCAGCCCTACCTTTTCCACCAGGTCGGCAAACTCGTTGACCCAGCCGGGTTTCAGCCCGAAGATGTCATCGCAGAACCAGATATGGTCGAAATCATATTGCTCTTTCAGCCATTTCAGCTCCTTCACCACGTGTTGCGGAGAACGGGCGTTGTAGCGGTTGCCATAAATGGGTTTGGCGCACCAGTTGCACTTGAACGGGCAGCCGCGGGTAGTGCTGACGTTGAGGGAAAAATAGCCATGGCGCTCAACATGGATAGCCCTGTAGGCCGGTATGTCCACCAGGTCCCATGCCGGCAGGGGCAGTGTATCGAGTTCCCGCATCACAGGTCGTGCAGCTGTCTTCAGCGGAATTCCATCTTTTAAATAAGCCACGCCGCGGATAGCGGAGAGGTCCTGCTGCCCGTCGCGGATGGCATTCACCAGTTCCAGCAGCGTCTGCTCTCCTTCCCCCAGCAGGACGAAGTCTGCGCCTTTCTGCAGGTATTCGCCGTAATGGTCCGTAGAATCAGAGCTGGAAAGGATCACGGTACACCCATATTGCCTGGCCATCCGTATCATCCGGTGCGCCGCATCCCGCATATTGGTGAGGCACATCTTCGTGAGGTAATTGAACCCGTCGTCATAGACGACGAAAAAGTCCGGTCGCCCGGCAGCCAGTCTTTTTATCACCTCGTCCGGATCTTCCACGAACATGGTATCAAACAGGGATACCTGATAGCCGTGTTCCCGCATAAGGGCTGCTGCTCCAATGGTAGCCAGCGGAGGATACGGCTGTCCCGTCGCCCACTGCTTGGGGTCAAAGCGCATGAAATAAGAGTGAGAAAAAAGGATCTTGTCCATACCTGTCAGTTTGTTATCCTTATCCAGGGAAGGTCGCGCCTGCTTCCAAGCAATCTGGCTGTAAAGGAGTCAGGATTGTGTAGCAGCACATGATGGAAGGAGCGCAGGTCCCGGATGTTGTGATGGAAATAGAAGTCGGCCATTTCCGGATACCCCAAAGAAGTGTAATAAGCCAGCGTCCTCATCCGGGCCGCATGGATCTCGTTTTGCCGGTGGAACCGGGTATCTATTATATGCACTTCTCCTTCGTCCTTCAGATAGGTGAGGCTCCTGTGAATGATCTTTTTCAGAGAAGGGAAATATTCCAAAGAGGCAGCGAAAAGAATAACATCGAATGATTGGTCCTCCAACCCCAGGTTACGCAGGTCGCCATGAACAAAGCTGACATTAGGATCGTCATTGAAGACCCTGGCGGCTTGCTGCAGCTCCGTAAAGTTAATATCCAGTCCTGTTACCCGGGTATCAGGGATCTCCGCCACCAGGTGCGACAACCAGCCATTACCGCATCCTATCTCCAACACCTCCAAAGGGCGCCTCCTGGCCGCAAGATAACGCACCAGCCGCCGGGCCGAACGCTTCCTGGATTGCCACTCTTTATAATGTGTATGGCCGGGTGCGATCTCCGGCAACTTCATCACTTCTTCATCAGAATACAACCTGTTCTCAAGACTGCGGGTAACAATATATTTTTTTTCAAACAGCACATCCAGTGGTCTGGAAGGGCCAGGAACCTGTATGTTTGTCAATATCGAGGAATCGGGTAGGCTCATTACTAACTATTTATATTCGGGCAATTGGACTTATCAGGCATCCGATTAGAGTAAACGTGCGTTTTTTAGGAAAGGATGCCCCATCGGGGAAAATAAATGCCTCATCCATGACATCACCAGATCCGCATCAGATACAGATCAGCGCTGTTATCCCCACCTGTGACAGAAAGGCGGCCCTGATGGTCCTGCTGGACAGCTTTGACCGCAGCAGCCATCCTCCGTCCGAGATCATCATTGTGGATTCCGGCGACGACAGGCTTTCTCCGGAGGATTACGGGACTTTCAGCCGTCTGTCCATCCGTTATATGCATTCGGAAAGATCCGTATGCGTACAACGGAACCTGGGTATACGGGAAGCCCGGGGCTCCCATATCTTTCTTTGCGATGACGATATGGAGCTGACCAGCACCTATTTGGAGAAGCTGGAGGATCATATGAAGGCGCACCCGGAAGCCGGCGCCGTCTCCGGGCTGGTCCTGCAAAAAGAAAAGGGGGTATGGCAGGCCAGCTACCCTGTAAGGTCGGCTGCGGAACTGATACGAAAATTCATCTTCCAGCTCAGTATCTGGGGAGAGATCGAATGCGGAGATTCCATACTATTGAAGAATATAAAAAAATATTACCGGCGCAAGGGAAACCATATTTCAAAAGCCGGCTGGCCTGTGATCACGGCCTTCTCCGGGGACTATTTCATCAGCCCCGTGTATGGACTGGGCGCTTCCCTGGTAAAAAAAGAGTGGCTGCTCCATTCTCCTTACGAAGAGGTATTGGACAGGAACGGCATCGGCGACAACTACGGCGTCGCAATGGGCTTCCCGGTCCCCGGCATACACGTGCTGACAGAAGCCTTTGTGTATCACCACCAGGAGACGATCAACCGGCCCAACCAGCCCCTGCTGTACTTGCGGCGTGTCCTGGCCCTGGATTATTTCATCCATTCGAAAAAGGCCTTGCGGCACGTCAAAAAGAGATGGCTTATATGGTCCCTGACAGGAAATTTTCTCATGGCGCTGATGGCGCGCAATGGCAGCATGATCCGCAGTACCTTCACCGGGCTGCGGACAGTGGCGTTCGGACGGAACCCCTATGCACAAGCAGCTAAAGATCGCCGGCGGATCACCGAACCCACATTATAAAATGGCATTAAAGAACAAAACCCTCGGGATAATCTATCTTATATATCTACTGCTTACCGGCGTTACCATGGCGCGCCACGAACCGTGGGGCGACGAAGTACATAGCTGGAATATCTCAAAAGGCAGCAGCAGCTACGCTCAACTGATAGAGAACAGGAGATTTGAAGGGCACCCTCCGGGCTGGTATACCATCCTATGGTGCATTTCCAGGTTCACGCATAAGATCGGCTATGTACAGTTGGTGCAATGGGTCATCGCCTGTCTCGTTGCGGGACTGATCATTTTTTATTCGCCCTTCCCTGTTGCCGTCAAGGTGCTTTTCTGTTTTGGCTATTATTTTTTATTCGAGTATGCTATCCTCAGCCGCAACTATGGCATTGGTGTGCTGCTCGTCTGCTGCATCTGTTTATTGTCGGAAAAGGAGTTCCGGTATAAGACGCTTATTTATTACGCGCTGCTCTTCTGCCTTTCCAATATACACCTCCTGGCAATGCTGCTGGCGGCCAGCCTGCACCTGTATTTCCTCCTGTCGCACACCGAACAAAAGAAAAGTACGCGCCGGCTTGCGGTACATATCGTGGCGGGAGCGCTCGTCTTTTTGCCGGCCGTCCATTTTATCTTCCCCCCTTCCGACAGCACCATCAATATGGCATACTGGCTGCATCGCTGGAATATTCACCAGCTTACGGCCACCGTTGAAGGTCCGTTGAGGGCCTTCCTGCCCATACCTGCCTGGTGGAACTATCATTTCTGGAATACGCAGTTCCTGATAGAGGCCAAGCCCGATCACAGCATCCTGAAGGTCGTCAACCTCATCACCATGGCCGGTCTCGTTGCGCTTGCCTGCTTCATCCTTCGCAAAAGCTGGAAAAGCCTCACGCTTTTCGGTGTGAACTTCCTGCTGAATTTTACCCTTTCCGCAAGCTTTTTTTCCCTTACCTCCGCACGCTATGCCGGGTTTATATTCATAGGTTTTTTTGCGGCCTGCTGGCTCCATTATTATGAAAAGCCTATCACGGGAATGTCCAGGAAATTATTTTATTCCCTGCTGGCCATTCAAGTGGCGGCGGGTGTCTTTTCCGTCACCAGGGACATCGCCCTTCCTTTCTCGAATCTTTACAGGATAGGTGAGCTGACCCGGGAAGTGCCCGCAGGTCAGCGGCTGGTCACAGACTACTGGACCATGAATGGATATGTAGCCTATCTGGACTCGCCGGCTTACTGTGTCGACCTGGGAACGGAAATATCCTTTGTGACATGGGGACCCGATATGGCGGCTATGCAAGGTAATCCGCATCGTTACACCAACGGGCTGACGCATTACTTTGAGAAGGAAAGGCCCAAAGAAGTATATATGGTCACCCTGGGCTCCCCGAAAGTGCTGGACAGAGTGGACGTAGATCTTTCCAGGACCTTTCATATCCAGCTGATCGACAGCCGGGAGGGGGCCATCGAAAAAGGCAGCGATCTCTATCTTTACAAGATCACTCAACAATAGCAAGGCATCATGAATATTCCTGCAAAACCATGGACCCGGCACCAGCCGCCACGACGCATCCTGGCCATCCGGCTGCAGGCCATGGGGGACGTTGTCATCACGCTACCCTATCTGCGGGGATTACGGGAAAGTCTGCCGCCTTCAACAGAGCTTGACCTCCTGACAAGAGAGGAGACGAAAGGAATTCCCGGGAGCATTCATCTCTTCGACAATGTCTATGCGCTGGGAGGAGGCAGAGATCATAAGAAGATCATGCTGCACACGCTGATGATGCTGCCCCGTCTTTTATTGCGCCGCTATGATGTCATCCTGGATCTGCAAAACAATATTTACAGCGACATTGTCAGAAAGATCCTGCGGCCAAAGGCCTGGGCGATGTATGACAAATATTCGCCGGTGTCCGCCGCCGAACGCTATCGCCTGACCATCGGGGCCGTAGGCCTGGGACCAAACCAGGCCAGCCACAGCTTGCTATTGAAAGATGCCACGCAGGGCCTGGACCTGCTTTACAATAAAGGATGGAATGGAGAGGACGACCTGGTGGCGCTGAACCCCGCGGGCGCTTTTATCACCCGCAACTGGGATATAGACAGCTTCGCGGCCTTTGCCCGGCTATGGCTCCTTCAACGACCCCGGACGCAATTCATCGTGCTGGGAACCCCTTTTATTGCGGCAAAGGCGGCGGAGTTACGGCGGCAGCTGGGCTCCCGCCTGCTGGACCTGACGGGCCAGACCACGACGGAAGAAGCTTTTTCCATTTTACGGCATGTAAAGCTCATACTTTCTGAAGATTCGGGCCTGATGCATATGGCATGGATCTCGGGTGTTCCCACCCTGGCATTATTCGGCAGCACACGCAGCGACTGGAGCAGACCGGTTGGGGACCATACGCTGCTGCTGTCTTCATCCGACCTGCCCTGTGGAGGCTGTATGCAGGCAACCTGCCGCTTTGGCGATGTACATTGCCTGACCAGGTATACGCCGGAGCTGGTGCTCAGCCATGCGCTTGCCCTCGCAGGTGCAGGTACTGCAGGAAGTGGATAAGGTAGGCGTGGTCATTCCCATCGTTGATCTTTTCTTCTCCTTCTATCTCTCCCCACAGCAACATATGGCTTCCCATGTTGAAGGTCTGACGTATGCGGATCTCTTTATAGCTGAGGACCCAGGAAGGGTAATAAAATTTATAAGAATTCGTACACTTTACCTGGAACGGCAGCGCTTCAAGTGCGGGAGGGTTGACGCTGTGATGTTTCCCCAGTTGATAGACGATGTTCTCGCAGGCGGCCGGCGCCTCGGAAACAACGATCCTGCCCGTGTCCACGATCCTTTCCAGCGTCCTGTTGGAATGTCTCAATCCAAACACATATTTATTTTGTAAAGGGATCGCTCCCAGCAAGTCCATAGGGAAAATATTGTAATTGTCCCCTTCTCTGAAAGAAACGAGCCGCACACGCCGGGGATAGCTATAGGCGGCCACAAACCCTTTGAACTTATCGTATGACATCTTATCCCTGCTGTAATACCTGTAATACAGCAGCCACCGGCGGATGGGGTCCAGCTGCAGCAGCCGGCAATGCTTTACCTTCAGTAAAAGCAGCACACCTCCGTTCTCTTCTATCCGATGCAGCAGCTCCAGCCTGACAACGGCCGCATCGCTGAAGCGCAGCAGGTATTTCCCGTCCGGCGACGTTCCCTGCCCTATCCACACCCCGAAGACCAGGGGCTCTATGCACAGCAGCCAATGGCTCAGGGATACATCGACGACCTTTCCATCGAACTCCAGCCAGGCCTTGTCCTGTACGTCGCCGGAGATCGTGATCCTGGAATACTCGCTGAATGTCGTATTCCCCATCAGCATTTTTCTAACCAGCTTCTTCATGCCTTATGAGGTGTATTAAGGTGAAATCATGCGCCGCCAGTAATTCAGTACCGCCATGTCTGAACCAGGGCGCCGCGGCCCTGGTAATCTCCTTTTCCGTGTGTACAAAAACCATCTGCTGATGGTCCTTATAAGGGATATACATGCTGAAAGTATTTCCGGACAAGAGGCTCACAAGTGCGTTCCTCCGATGCCATTTCCATCTTTTTTTAAAAGGGAGGTGCAATACCAGCAGCACACAATAGCCACCGGGCCTGATCACCCTGGAAAGATTGCTGAACAGCTGTCCGATGTCCGGGATATAGTTCAATGGACCAAAGTCCGAAAGGATGGCGTCTACCTTCTCATTAAAGGGGAGTGTATGTTCCCAGGTGGAAAAGTCCGTCTGTTCTCCCTCCAAAAAGCTCACCTCACCGGTCGCCCCGGCGCTTTCGATCGCTCTCATACGCATAGCCAGAGAAGGCTCGCAAAAAACCACTTCATACCCGGAGGCCGTCAGCCATCCAAGGTCCAGCCCTGTCCCCCCGCCAAAATCAAGCACCCTCCCCTGTGGCACCAGGCTGCAGAACTTTTCCCTGACCCTTTGCCTGATCAGCTGATTGGGTTGATGGCTGTCCATAATGGCGTTGTATTCCTCCGCCACCTCATCGTGGTAGGAAATATTTTTTTGTATGATGCGTTCTGTTTCGTTACCGGGCATGGTGATATTATTTTGTAAACAGGTGCATAACGGACCTCACCGTATTATTCATCTTGAAAGGCAATACAGGCCTGTATTCCGTGGCAGGGTCCCCCAATAGATCCAGGGCCTTTTGGATCATCTCTTCCTCGTCGCCGACAATATGCCAATGACGGATCTCCTGATCCATTGGTTTGCAAAAACTGATGACATGAGCCCCGGCATACAACGCTTCCAGGCATACAACGCCAAACCCTTCATAATTGGAAGTGTGCAGCAGGATCTTTGTCCGCTGCATCAACCCCAGTACTTCTCTGTGCGGCGTCAGCCCCGGGAGGGCTACGTGCGCTTGCAACCCTTGTTGTTCTATCAGCAGCTCAATCTCTGTCCGGGCTTCCCCTTCTCCACAGATCGTCGATCGGATGTCAGGAAAGTAACCACGCAAAGCTCCGATGATGCCGACAAAAATATCATATTGCTTCAGCCGCGACAAAGATCCTACGCCCAGCACGTCGATATCTCTTTCCGGTGAAGGCAGCACCGGGAAGAGGCCCGGTTCGACGGCATTCGGTATCATATGCTGTGCGCGGATGGCATGGTTGCGCTGGAACTCACGTACAAGGAAGTCGGACATGGCTATCAGCTCCTGCGGACGGGGACGGATCAGCCTCACCAGCTTGTTCGTTTCCCTTGCATCCTGGCCGCAAAGCCAGCAGTAATGGGCAAGCCCATGCCGTCTGCCGAAGTAATGCCCGATCAGGGCACACTCCCCGCACCAGAAGCTGAACAGGCCGATGAGCTCGTTATCCCGGTGAAGGCCCCTTAGCTTTTTCCACACATCTCTCCAGAAGAAGATCCGCCGCAGTTTCCGGCGCCCGCCCCTGGCCCCGTCGAAGCTGAAGACCTGTAGCCCCCGCCAATCATAAGACCCGACCTTTTCCGGGTGATAGAATGACAATATTATGATCCGCAGGGATGGGAATTGCTCCATGAATGCTCTCACAAACAGCTGCTGGGTGGTAACCCAGCTGGTCTCCAGCTCGCTGGCAGGGAATGCCGGCGTCAGCATCACCAATGTTTTAGGACGGCTGCTCATGTAAGGAGATGATTTTATTACAAAATGAAAGGCTCTTCCTGTTATGCGTGATCAGAACGATCATCTTTCCTGCCCGTGCCAGCTGCAGGAAATGCCTCAGCAGCGCACATTCCGAATCCTCGTCCAGCTCATTGAAAGGTTCGTCCAGGATGATGAGATCAGCCTCCTTGTATAATGCTCTGGCCAGTACGATGCGCTGTCGTTGGCCGCCGCTGATATTCCGGCCATTCTCACTGATGACGGTGTCCACGCCCTGCAGCGATTCGATCAGGTCGTTAAGGCCGGCTCCATCGATGGCCTTGCTTAACCTCGCCTCGTCACCGGGCGTTTCGTTCAGCGTAATATTATTCCTGATGGAATCATGAATGAGAAAGGACTGTTGCTTTACGTACGAGATCCGTTGCCACCAGTCCTCCCGTATGCTGTCGGCGTCGTTGATGATCACCTTTCCTTTTTCCGGTGTCAAAAAACCCAGCAGCACGTTCACAATGGTGGTCTTTCCTTTGCCCGAGGGTCCTTCAATTCCCAGGAAATCACCCGAACTAAGACCCAGGTTCAGCCCTTTCAAAACATTCCGGCCTTCGAATGAAAAATCGATATCCTCCAGCCGGATGGACCTGATCTTTTCTGCAGGCGCTCTTTTATTTTTTTTCTTCGTCAGTGAATCAGGAGGCGTCAGTGCCTGCAGCGTAAAAGCGTAGGTATTGATCTGCCCGCTGAGGTTCAGCATCTTTACGATCCCCGGAATGATCTTATATGCCGCCGCCATAAATACTCCGATGGTGATAACGGCCGTGTTGCCCGCCAGGCCCGCCCCTTGATGAACAAGGATGAGGACCACGACGCCCAGTATGGCAAATACTTCTATCAGGCGGGAAGGGGCTCCCTGGAGGATCATTTGTCCGGAGAGATAGCTGTTATATTGCCGCTGATACTGGAGGAACCTGTCCAGGAATATTTCGTTCTTGTCATAAATATTGCTTTCCACATAGCCCGCCAATGCCTCCTGCAAATGCTGTAAAGACTTTTCACTGCTACGCTGCGCATTTTTCCGGATGGCATGCAATCTTCCCTTTAAAAGGTAAGACAAGGCAAAGACAGGAGGAAGGATGATCATCAGTAACAGGAAAAACAACCGGGCGTTGAAAAAAACGATCCCTACAATGGCCAGCAGGATAAGGACGGCCTGTGTGATCATCTGCTGGAATCCGCCGAGCACATGCTGGCAGAACTCCATCGGAGCATAGCTGACCTCACGGATATGCACGGAAGAATCCTTGTCGATATAGCCGGCATAGCCACCCTCCAGGTACTGTGTCAGCTTATCCCGGGAAATACGGGAAGCCACGCGGAAGAGGAACCTGCATTGTGCGCGATAGACGAGGAAGCCGGCCAGGTTCTTTAGACTGAACAAGAGGAAAAAGATAATGATCATATACAGCTTTCCCTCCATAGCGGCGCCCGTATATCTTTGGATGATCAGCAGCAGGAGGGCCAGGAAAGCGATGTCCGCAATGCTGACGACAAGATCGGATAGCAGCAGCCAGCCCGAAGTTCTTTTCTCATCGCGGGTGAGGATCCTTAGTATTTGTGCAGGCAGACGCTTCATACAATCTATATTTTTCCGGGGCTTATCCGGTGCAGCCACTTTATCCATCCCCGGGGAAGAAAGCTCACCGACAGGAGAAGATAATTGTCGAGACGAAAAGGATTGGCATGGATAGCTTTCGCCACGTGCCAGCGGGCCCTCGCAGGCATGTAATTATTCGCCAGCAGCTTTTTCCCGCAAAGGGCGTGATAAGCCCCTTCCTTTATCTTTCTGTTGTCCTGCCGCTGGATGATGCTCCATAGCTCGTCACCCTCCTCCCTGGTGATAACGCCTCTTTGCAGGATGGTCAATTTCAGCTGACGGAACCGCCGGCCCCGCCACTTTTCATCGATGGTGACGGAAGAAGGGTTGATGCGTACCTTGATCAGCGGCTCCGGCAAATTGCAACATTTTCCCGTCTTTAACAATTGTACCCAGAGAAGATAATCTTCGAAATTATGGGCATACCGGGAATATCCTCCCATGCGCAAGATCGGTTCCTTCCGGTACATGACGGCGGAATGAATAAATGGACAATACCGGTACAGGTTGCCGATGATCTCCCGGTGGGTATGACCGGTGCAACGAAAATGAAAAAGGTGCTCTCCGTTCTCGGAGATGTACTCTGCATCGCTGCCTATCACCAGGTAGGCAGGGTGGCCATCCAGGAATAAGACTTGTCTTTCCAGGCGCCGCGGCAGACAGATATCGTCAGCGTCAAAGCGGGCTATATACTTCCCTTTTGCAACCTGCAGCCCTGCGTTCAAAGCAGCTGATATACCCTCTTTCTCCTTGCATATCAGCCTGATACGCCGGTCGCTGAACTGCCGGATGACCATCACCGTATCATCGGCGCTGCCATCATCGACGATCAGCAGCTCGAAGTCGGTGTAGGTCTGTTCCAGGACGGACCGGATCGCATCGGCGATATATTTGCCTGCATTGCAGGCAGGCATCAATATGGTGACTTTGGGATGCATGATTCTTTATCCAACAGCATTAGCAATTCGAATAGGATGACGATCGACAATTGTTCAAACCAGTATTCCGTGAAAAAAGCCCCTCCCATCAGGACCAACAGCGGCAGGCCGTAGCTTCGCGAAGCGCCCGGAGCCGGCCGCAGCCGTAGATGCCTTCCAAAGAAGGCCAGGTATAAAACAAAACAGGTCAGCCCTATCAGACCATATTCGGCCATCAGCTGACCATAGACCGAGTCAGGCTTGTTGATGACACTGTGCTGTCCTTCGTCCCGGGTGTGGTAATACAGGTAAATAAAAAGATAGTTATCCCTAAAGTAGGGGTGGATATAGGTTTTATCTGCGGGATAGGCCCCTGCAATACCCAGGCCGGCAGTCCGGAAAGCCAGCTGCGAAGAGAAATTTCCCATACCTGTACCCAGCAGCAGACGGCCGGGATGATCTTTATAAAAATGGACCAGCTGCTCCCAGGCAATGCGTCTGCCGGAAAGGTTCCACCCTGTATATTGCTGCTTCAGGCTATCTTTCTTCCCGGATGTGTACAGCCTGCTCATGAATGCGTGCAGCTTGTCTTCTTTAACTTCAACTGTTTTACTTTCAACGAACTCGTTCCATTTGGCATTGGGGATGGGAACCGGTTCCTCGTATGCATTCTTCCCCACCACCCGGCCCAGTAGATTACCGGCGTATTGCTGGTTCGCCGGAGAGACTTTCGCCGAAAATATGACCATCAGCAAAAAAAACACAACGATCATACTTTTCTGAAGGCGGTCGGAATAGAACAGGAGGCTCAACGCCAGGACGATCATCAGCAGATAGTTCACCGCATTGCTGGTGGCCAGCAGGACAGTGATGAAGCACAGCAGCGCACGACCTCTTTTATTCCTGTATAAAAAATACAGCACGCCAAAAGCGCTGATCAGGGCAGCCGTCACGCTGCTGTCCAGGCCGATGCCTGTGATCCTGTCCCCCGTCCCGATGAAATATTTCCGGTGCTCGCCTTCATAGTTATAAGGATTGAGCACGCCCGCCTCGATACACACATGGAAAATGGATATCAGCATGATGCCGGCATTCAGCAGGAAGAAAAGACCTACGGTCGTATGGATCTTCTCCTTGTCCCCCTGCTGTACAAAAAGAAATACCTGCCATGCCGCCAGCATGGCCAGCAGCCAGTAACAGCATCCAAGGCCGAATGCAAACCAGGCAGGGGTGGACAGTGCGGGGCCGGCCAGCAGAAAATTGATAAAGGCCAGCAGGATCATCGCCGCATAGAAACCCCACCATCTTATTCCGTCGCGCGCAAAGAAAGGTTTGCCCCTTACAAGTACGGCTATGACGATTGCCGCGACCTTTACATATAGTTTTACATCGAGGAAAAGCACCAGAAAGATCAGCAGGGGCCAGTCGAGCTGCCGTAAATAATTTTTCATGCTAGTACGGTTTATAGGCTAATCTTATCATTTCCTTTGCTCTCAGCAGTCCTGTCACCCTTCCCAACAGACAATAGAGGGCGCTGGCTACCAGTAGCCGCAGTACCAGTGAATCCGTCAGGTTGATAGCTGCAAGACCGCTGCATACAGTGATCAGGATCGAAACAAGCAGACAACCCAGCCAGTCCTTTTTATGGGTGAAGGTGGAAGCCCGTGTATAGAGCGCATACTGTACGACCATTGCCGCCAGGAAGGCCACAGCAGCTCCCAATCCCGCATAGACAGGTATCAGCAAGACATCTCCCGCCAGCATCACGGCGCCCGTCACCGCCGTTATAGACAGTATCAGCGACAGCCTGTTACGGGCGAATTCATAGCTCCAGTAAAGGTTGATGAGGTATTGAAAAGGGATGCAGCATGAAAGGATGAGAAAAGTAAGCGCATTGACCTGTCCGTATTTATTGCCCGTGAATGCGTCCACCATCGGCGCCCACATGATCACCAGCCACAAGGTCGGCAGCGTTGCCAGGACCATTTCGACCCTCACCAGCGCATTCAGGGATCTCTCGTCCGGATCACCGCCCCTGGAAAACCTGTTTAGCAGGAAAGGGGCCAGCACCAGCAATGGCAAAGGCGCGAATTCAAAGGCACGGTAAGCAAAACTATATTCAGCCGTATGGGCCGGCGTTGCCATCAGTCCCAGCAAGATCCAGTCAATGCGGGCAATGCCTGCATTGAGAAAGACGAGCCCCACTTGTGGAACTGACGACTTCAGCAGGTTGATATAAGCGGGAAAGGGATTAGATATCCCCAGGGGTATGCGCAGGCGGACGCAGACGATCCATGCCCCCAGCATCAGTTCCAGGACAGAAGATAATGTGAACAGGATAACCACAGCCTGCAGGCTCAGCGTAGCATAGACCATCCATAGGTAGAGCCCTACGGCCCGGACCAGGTTCGACACGGATGCCATCAGGGCCAGCCATCCAAATGCGGACCGACCTGTCAGCAGCTGCCGGAAAGGAAGGGCCCAAAAAGTTATGATCTGGCTGATGGAAAGGATCCACAGCAGATCATGCTGCCTGTTCAGGCCGGGAAAAAAGTAACAAGCGAGGGTCAGCGCTCCGAAGAAGATCAGCCCTGTCGCGAAATTATGGGCTGCAAACAACGTGAGCATGCCGGACGGATCATCTCCGGCAGCCACGTTACGTACCACGATCTGCTCCAGCCGCAGGCTGAGGAGCGTCGTGATGAAGGTTAGCACGGCCAGCGACCAGCTAAGTTCCCCGAAGGAAGATTTATCCAGGTAACGGGAGATCAATAAAAAGATGAACACCCCCAGACATTGGTTGCCCAATACCTGTAGGGTATTCGCTGATATATGCCTGATCAATCTGCGGCTGTCCCTGTCATTTGTCATTTCCCACGCGTGTGTTTTTTCAGGTTAAAGTTCCGGGAGATATTAAAACCGAAATAGATATCGCCTTTACCCCATGTACCATCCGTCTGCGTGAGGTACTGGGTCTCCAGCATGCTTTGAGAGTTGCTGAATACCAACTGGAATACGTGTCCTCCCGTCTCGATATCCCACCCCAGGGAAAAGGAATTATGCACGGTGGTCGATACCACCTGGCTGGAAGGCAAGTAATCGTATTCCGCATTGATGCTCATCCTTTTGGTGATTTTGACACGGCCACCCATGCCAAGGGCGAATACGTCGTTCTTATCAGCAACCGTAGGCACGAGGTTATAATGCAGGTAGGTCGGTATTACTTCAAGAGAAAGGATCCTGCTGAACTTCCGGGCTATCAGCAGCTGACCGGAATAAGCTGTCCTTAAGTTGGCCGTCAGGTATTCTTTTCCTGTTATGCGCTGCGTATAGTTGGTAATAGTTCCCAGTACGCTCACCGACACGGGCATCTGTTTACCCTCTGTCTGCTGCAGCAGCTTGTATTTGACAAAGCCGTCGAAGGTCTTGAGATAGGAGCTGCGGCCAATGCCGACATTCAACCTGTCCGTAATGCCATAATCAAGACCCAGCCGAAGGGTGGCATTGTCCAGGCCAAAGAAGTTATAGCTGCCGCTGTTCAGCTTGCCAAAGCGGTGTTGAATGACAAAGGACAATGCCCCTGCTGCCGTGGACTCCACGGTCTGCATATTGATGATATGGGTGGCTTTGAAAGTTCCGCTGACATAGCCTTTTCCCGTATTCGCCTCCATGGAATCGTTGAGCATATGCAGGAGAGTGCTATCCTGGGCCCGGAGACGCTGAAAAGAAACAACCGCCATCAGGATAAATATGAATTTGTTCATTTTAGTTTTATTTATTTAGTACCGCAATCTATTCGGACATTGACGCGCATCTCCTGTGCGATCTTATCACGCACGACGGAAGGGATGCTGATATTATAATCCTCCGGCTTCATCCTGAACTCGGCCTGTCCAATGATCCGTCCCGCTTTTACCTCGATGGTGGCGGGCGTTTCGAGCGGCCGGGTGACATTGTGCAGGGATATGCTGCCTTTTACCGTTACCTTGTAAGTACCGTCCTTGTCCAGGGGGACGTCGCCTGAAAAGGACCCGGTGAAAGAGACCTTTGGATATTTATCGCTTTCCACATAGTTCTCGTTGAAGTGTTCCTGCATCAGCTGTTTGGTGAACACAAACCCTTTCAGCAGCAGGCTGAAGGCAATGGTCTTCTTGCCGGGATCGATGGCGGCAAAGACCTGGTTATTCTCTGCCCTGATGTCTTCCAGCGGCATTTTGGAATAAAATCCTACAAATCCTGCCCGGGTGAGATATACCTGGCTATGAACGCCTGAATGCACCAGGATCAGGAGGGTGGCTGCCGCAAGACATTTCTTTATCTGTATCATTGTCGGGATGTGATTGGTGATGATTAATTATTAATAGCGCCCTGGCGTACCCAGGCAACAATGGTATTGATCTCGCAGGCCGGCAAAGGCGGCTTGCCATAAGGCATGCCCGGAAAGCCGGCGGCATGTGTCACATTGCCTACCAGGTAGCCGTTGTCGGCATAAACTTTCAGGTTGACATATGTGTTCAGGTTGATACCGCCGCTGCCAGCGGTGCTGCCGTTGCCATGGCAGGGGTAACAATTTTCCTGGAGGATGCTGACGATCTGTGTCTGGTAGCTTACGTTTGCCGTATCACATGGAACAGCGGGGGCCAGCTTGTCCTCGCTCTGTTTGGAGCATCCTGCGAAAGATGCTATCAATACGCCTGCCGAAAGGATCATACATAAGGGCAAGAGTTTTTGCATATCTGTCTTTTTTTATTTTACTTCTTTATTACAATACAGTC
>Ga0163162_10001361_pt1 | contig 22745 bp, 15 predicted proteins | sample S55metaG_FD_115310 | JGI IMG/M metagenome (GOLD analysis project Ga0163162, IMG submission 115310) | Switchgrass rhizosphere microbial communities from Kellogg Biological Station, Michigan, USA - S5-5 metaG | ecosystem: Host-associated > Plants > Roots > Rhizosphere > Soil | place: USA...
ATACTGGCCGGCATCGTAATTGCCGAACATGATATGCTTGACAAATTGATGCTCTTCATCCAATGGATAGTAGGCCGGGAATAATACCGGATTGGATCGCATGACCTTTGTGTACATGGCCGCTCCGCCGTCGATGGGACCGGTGTAAGCGTCGAAATTACCGCTGAGGCGAACGATCATTTCCGTCGTTTTGGTGACGTCGATGGTCACGTTGCTTCTCAGCGTATAGCTCTTCAGGCTGATGTTATTATTGAAATTATTGCGTTTGTCCACCTTCATGATCCCGTTGTCCTTGTTATAGGAACCGGATACAAAATACTTGGCGATCCCGCCGCCGCCGCTGATATTCAGGTTCAGGCGTTGATTCTGCGTATTGTCCCTGAACATGATCTTTTTCCAGTCATTGGCAGGATAGATATTGGGGTTGGAGCCAGCCTTCGTACCCGCAATCTTGTCATCGGAATAAAAAACATCACCGCCGCCCACTACCTCGCCCAGGGGCGTCCGGGTGAGTACGGCCTCATTGGACATTCTCATATAGGTGACAGGATCTGCCAGCTCTACATTCTTTGTAGGCGCTGAAATGGAATTCTCTATTCTGAGAGAGAGGTTGGCCCTTCCTACCTTCCCCTGTTTGGTGGTCACCAGGATCACACCATTTGCGCCCCTTGCGCCGTATAATGCGGTGGCAGTTGCATCCTTCATGATGGAAAAGCTGGAGATATCGTCCGGCTGCAAACGTGCAAGGTCTTTTGTCGTCAGCTCGATTCCATCGATGAGTATCAACGGCGAGGTCTTATAGCCGAAAGTAGTTACGCCCCTCACGAAGAAATCGGCATTATCCTGTCCCGGTTCACCGCTGCGCTGGTAGGAGATGATACCCGCGGCCCTCCCGGCCAGGGCAGTGGTGAGGTTGCTGGACGGGACTTTCAGGTCGGACGTTTTTATGGTAGTGACCGAGCCCACCATATCCGTCTTTTTCTGCACACCAAATGCCACCAGGACAACTTCATCCATTCCTTTGGTATCACGCAGCATCAGGATATTAAACACATCCCTTCCTTTAACAGGCGCTTCCTGCGTTATGTAGCCGATAAAGGAAAAGATCAGGACTGCATTATCATTAGGCACATCGAGGACGAATTTTCCGTTCTGATCGCTTTTTGTTCCTATAGTAGTGCCCTTTATCACAACGCTTACACCGCTGAGGATCCCGGCAGAATCCCTTATGGTCCCGGTGACGGTGATCTTCAGGGATTCCGGGTCCACCTCTTTGACGGGGTCGGGGGCAGGCTTGTTCTTCACTATAATGGTCTGCTTTTCGATGACATAGGTCATCGGTTGTCCCTCGAAGCATTTCTGCAGGGCAAACTCCAGCGAGACATTATGCATCTCCAGGCTGACAGGCCTGGCTTCTTTCAATAAAACAGGGTTGTACAGGATATTGTACCCGGACTGTTTCTTAATCTCTTTCAGGACATTCTCGAGGGTTGTCTCCTTCACTGAAAGGCTGATCTTTTGCCCGTATCCTGTCGCTCCCACCTGTAGAAGGATGGAAGTCATCAAAACAATGGTTAGCCTCATTATCCGTGTGATTTTAAGCAGTAAGGGTCTGTCTATGCCGAAACTACATTCCGAATAGGTTGTCTGCATTAAAGTTTTAATAAAGACGGTTGAGCAAAATAAAAGGGGGGGATGGTTTGAAATAATTAAATAGAATAGTTGTTACGTCATCAGTACACGGTGATCTTCCGGCCGCTGATCGTAAAGGAAGCCGTTCCTGTTGTCTGAAGCATTTTCAGGACCACTTCTAAACTTTGATATTTCGATATGGTGCCGGTGAAAAATTTTCCTTTCATGCTGCCATGATAGTCAACTTCAATGTCGTACCATCTGGCGATCTTGCGCATGACAACGCGGACATCTTCAAATTCGAATTGAAATTTTCCGTTCTTCCATGCCAGTGCGGCTTCCGGGTTTCCCTCTCCGATCCTGAGTTCATCACCGAATAATTCGGATTGCTGTCCTGGCCGGAGCGTTCTGGGAGAGATGATCTGCCCATGGGGATCACTGGCTATAGCGCCGACCCTGACGGCACCATTCAGTAAAGTGGTTTTGACGGCGGCTTCTTCAATGTATGCGTTTACATTGAACATCGTTCCTAATACTTCGATCCTCTGATGGTTGCTGATTACTATGAAAGGCTGGTGTGGAATGCCGGCGATCTCGAAATACCCTTCCCCTGTTAGTTCAACCAATCGTTGGTCCGGGTCGAAATGGGTGGGATATCTCAGCGAGGAAGCGGCATTCAACCAGACCTTCGAACCATCGGGAAGCACCACCTGGTATTGCCCCCCTTTGGGAACGCTGATCGTGTTGAATTCAGGGAAGGAACTTTTGCCGGGCTGGGGTTTTGTATCCGTATCATACACCAGGACGCCGTTTGCTATCTTTTTGACGACCGTATTGGACTGTGTGGCAATTTCGCCGTTGGAGGTCTGATCCAGGTCGATCTTACGTCCATCACTTAAGGTTAGGATCGCTTTGTTACCTCCCGCCACGATGGGCTGCGCGGCTGGCTTTGCTGCCAATGTGGGGGAAGATCTTGGTTTATGGACCCAAAGCCAGGTAGCCACCGAGAGCGACAAAAGTATGGCGGCTGCCGCAATGCGCGCTCTCCTGTTCCAGGCTGGCAGGGAAAAGGTTTTTTGGGGAGGGGCGGCTGTATGCAGGATCTGCTCCAGCCTGAGGTCAAGCTTCTTTCTTAAAGTTTCACTTGCCTGGTTGTCAGCATTATCCGCCAGGGGTCTCTTAAGCTCATGTTTTATCAATGCCTGGATCAGCTCTTCATTGGATCTATCGGCCAGTAGCTCCACTATTCTTTCGGCCTCTTCTTCCGAGCACTGATTTTTTACCAGTTTTTCAAACAATTCAGACAGTTCCTGGTGGTTCATCAATAAATTCTTTAACTAAAGACGTACGTCAGATCAATATGGGGGGATTAGGCGCTATATGAGAAAAAAAGCCAGAATGGCTATCTTTTCCATGTTTGCCGACATAAAGGCTGTCACCAGTTGCCGCGCCTTACAAAGATATTCTTTTACGGTATGTGTGGATATGCCAAGCCGGGCTGCGGTCTCCTTATAACTGCAGCCTTCGATCTTACACAGCTGATAAACATGGCGTTGCTGAGGAGAAAGGCCGGCCAGCGCCTGTTCCAGCAATTGCGTGCTTTCCTTAAAAAAGATCTGTTCCTCAATATGGGAGTAATGTTCGGTGATGGAGGATTTGAAATGAGTCATCATTTTTCTGTCGCTTTTCAGCTTCCTGTAGAAATCACAAACAAGATTGGAGCCGGCCCGGTATAAATAGGAGGCGAAATCGGACTCATAGGTGATCGTCTCCCGTTGCTGCCAGATCCTGGAGAATAAGACCTGGACCATTTCCTCTACGACCTGCTCATCCTTTACCATTTTGAACATATTTATGTACATCTTCATACTGTACTTGTTGTAAAGGCTGGTAAAGGCGGCGACATTGCCGGTCTTCAGCAAGGCGACCAGTTCCGCATCTGATCTTTTATCGGAGGGATTCATGGGTGAAGGGGAGAAATGGCAATTAGTTTTTGGTAAATGTCAATCGTTGGTCGGATGAAGATATTCCGTTATTTGTTTAGCAGAATTGTCTTTTTTGGCATTTCATTTATACAATATGACATTTTTTTGGGCAGATCAATAGATGCTGGCTGTTGAGGCCCGTGGTACGGGTAAACTCCTAACCGTATTAGATGCAAGCACCTACGGTGTCAAGCTGTCTTCCGGTAGTTCAGGATCGCCCAGCCATTCAGCACCAGGCCGATGAGGGCCATAGCGCCCAGATCATATACGATATCTCCCAATCCACTGCCTTTCAGGACTACCATGCGCATGATGCGGATGAAATGGCTGGGCGGGAAGGTCTGGACGATGGCGCGGGCCCAGTCGGGCATGCTGTCGACGGCGGTGAAGGCGCCGCTCATCATGTTGAAAATGTTGATGAAAAAGAACGAGAGCGACATGGCCTGCATCTGGGTAGCGGAATAGGTGGCCAGCAAAAGCCCCAGTCCCAGCATGGCGAAAAGGTAGTCGATCAGGGAAATGTATAATACCCACAGGCTGCCAACGGGTACGATGCCATAGAATAGCCAGCCTACGAAGAGGCCCATGGTAAAGAGGATGATGCCCAGGACAAGGAAGGGGATCAGCTTTCCTATGATGAAAATATGTTTTTTGAGGGGCGTAACGTTGATCTGCTCGATGGTGCCGCTCTCCTTTTCCTGTACGATATTGAAAGCCGTCTGCATGGCTGCCAGGGTGGTGACCAGGGTGACGAGGATGGCGGGCACGATGTAGAGGTGGAAATCCATGTAGGGATTGTACCAGTTGGAAGCTGCGACGGTGATCTGCGGCGCATCGCTGCCTGTCAGGGTACCTGTGGTATGCCAATCCACCCGCAGATCTTCATTGAAGTCCGTGATGATATTGCTGAGATAGGCGCCACCCAGATTGGCTTTGGTGCCTTCGATGGCATTGATGGCCACATAGAGCTTCTGGCTGTTCTCGCGGACGAGGTCCCTTTCGAAGTGGGCGGGGATCTGGAGGGCGAGGTCGGCTTTCTCCTGTTCCACCAGGGACAGGGCCTTCGCATAAGAGCCCGTGTAGCCTGTGAGCTTGAAATAGCCGGAGGAGGTGATCTTGCCGATGAGACGCTGCGAGGCGGTGGAATGGTCATTGTCCACTACGGCGATGCTGATATTCTTTACGGAATAGTCGGCAGCCAGGGGCAATAATATCAACTGGATCACCGGCGCGATGATCAGCATCCTGACGATGCCTTTATTGCGCATGATCTGTCGAAATTCTTTTTCCAGCAGGAAATATAGCGTTCGCATTATAATCTGATTTTAAATCTTCTGAGACTAATGGTGAACAGGAACAGGCACATGCCTGTAAGGATGAGCGTTTCTTTCCAAACGGCGGCGATGCCCAATCCTTTCAGCATCACTTTCTTCACGATGATGAAATACCACCTGGAGGGTACGAGGTTGGCCAGGACCTGCAGGGGCACGGGCATATTCTCTATCGGGAAGAGGAACCCTGTCAGCAGCATAGTGGGCAGCATCATGCCCATCATGGAGCCCATCATGGCGCCTTGTTGTGTTTTCGCGTTGATGGACAGCAGCAGGCCGATGGACAGGGAGGTGAGGATGAAGAGGATGCTGTCGAAGGTCAGCAGCAGGATACTGCCTTTTACGTGCAGGTCCAGGAAAACGGAACTTAGTATAAGTATGATGAACAGATTGACAACCGAGATGAGCAGGTTGGGCGTGAGCTTGGAGATGATGATATAGATGGGTTTGAAGGGTGAGACCAGGAGGATCTCCATGGTGCCCAGTTCCTTTTCCTTGACGATGGCTACGGAGGTCATCATGGTGCAGACGAGCATAAGCACCAGGGCCATGACGCCGGGGACGAAGTTCGGGGCGCCTCTCAGCTCGGGGTTATAGAGGAACTGCATTTCAGGGAGGATCTGAAGGGGTTTGCCGGCGGTGAGGGCCGTCTGGGTATTGAAGTCATTGACGAGGCGTGTGATATAGTTGGTGATGGTGGTGGCCAGGTTGGGATCGGAGGCGTCAGCGATCACCTGGATCGTTGCTTTTCCCGTGTGCACCAGGTCATTGGCAAAGTTAGCGGGAAAGATGACAGCCATGCGGATATCCCCTTTTTTAAAAGCCGCTTCCAGCTGGGTGGCGCTTTGCACAGTGCGTTGGATATCGAAGTAATTACTGGAAGCTATTTTGCTGATGAGCTGTTCCGTGACGGCGTCTTTGGAATAGTCGGTGATGGCGATCCTGGAGTTCTTTATCTCGTTGGAGAGGGCGAAGCCGAACAGGACGATCTGGGCAATGGGCAGTCCGAAGAGCATCAGCAGGGTCTTCCTGTCGCGGAAGACATGCAGGAATTCTTTTCGTATGAAAGTGATGAGTTGGCGCATATTAATCGGCTTTTCGTTTTGCGTTCCTGGCCAGTTCGTAAAAGACATCTTCCATATTGTCGAGGCCAAATTGCTGTTTGAGGCGGGTAGGGCTGTCGAGGGCGGCGATGATGCCGTCTACCATGATGGATACGCGATTGCAGTATTCAGCTTCGTCCATGTAATGGGTGGTGACGAAAATGGTGACGCCGCGGTCGGCTGCATGGTAGATGAGGTCCCAGAATTGCCGCCGGGTGACGGGGTCGACGCCGCCGGTGGGTTCGTCGAGGAAGACGATGTCGGGGTTATGGACGATGGAGACGGAGAAGGCCAGCTTCTGCTTCCAGCCAAGGGGGAGGTCGCTTACCAGTGTCTTCGCTTCCTTTTCCAGCTGCAGCTCCTGCAGGAGCTCTGCTGTCTTGGCCCTGATCTCTGCGATGCTCATGCCATAGATACCTCCATAGAACCGGATGTTCTCAGCAACGGTGAGGTTGTCATAGAGCGAAAATTTCTGGCTCATATAGCCGATGCTCCGTTTGATCTTTTCTGTCTGGGTATAGACGTCAAAGCCTGCGATGGTGGCTTTGCCCGAGCTTGGTTTCAGCAGGCCGCAGAGCATGCGCATGGCCGTGGTCTTTCCGGCGCCGTTGGCGCCCAGGAAGCCGAAGATCTCGCCCTTGTCGACCTGGAAGGTCAGTTCGCTGGCGGCCACGAAGTGGCCGAAGCGTTTGGTGAGCTTGTCGGTGGTGATAACGGGTGGTGGGATGGAGGATGGCATGACCTGGTTATTTTAATAAGTGGATGAAGCAGTCTTCAATGGTGGGATCTATCTTCACTATGGAGACGTCCATATGTCCTTTTGAGTGGAGATAATCCTTGAGATCTTTAGCTTCTGAAGAGAATGTTACGTGTAGGGCATCGCCAAAGGCAAAGCAGGTGGCTGTACCCGGGTAGCTTCTGACGTCCTGCAGCAGCAGATGGGTATTGGCGGCGCGGACGGCGTACAGTTCTCCCGGAAAGGAGCTTACGACACCGGCGGGCTTATCGATGGAGAGGATATCTCCTTTCTGGACCAGGGCGATGCGATCGCACAGGTTTGCTTCATCCATGTAGGGTGTGGAGACAAGGATGGTGATGCCTTCCTGCTTCAGCTTCTTCAGCATGGCCCAGAACTCTTTCCGGGAGACCACATCGACGCCGGTGGTCGGCTCGTCCAAAAAGAGGACAGAGGGCTTATGTATCAGCGCACAGGATAATGCCAGCTTTTGTTTCATGCCTCCCGATAGTTTCCCCGCCCTTCTGTCCTTGAATGGTTCGATCTGCTGGTAAATATCTTTTATGAGATCGTAGTTCTCTTTGATGGTGGTGCCAAAGACGGTGGCGAAGAAATTGAGGTTCTCTTCGACCGTGAGGTCCTGGTAGAGGCTGAACCGGCCGGGCATGTAGCCGACGCGGTTGCGGATCTGCCGGTAGTCTTTGATCACATCGCATCCGTCCACGGTGGCCTGACCTGCATCGGGCAGCAGCAGGGTGGTCAGGATCCGGAACAGGGAGGTTTTCCCTGCGCCATCCGGTCCGATGAGGCCGAAGAGCTCGCCTTTTTCTACAGAAAAGGAGATGTCGTTGAGGGCCTGCACCGCGCCTTTGTTATATGTCTTCTTAATATTGGTGAGGGTGATCATTCCTTAGAATTTTACTTCGCCGTACATGCCTATTCTGAGATAGCCGTCATTCTTCACTCTTATTTTGACTGCGTATACGAGATTGGCTCTTTCGTCCTTGGTCTGGATGGTCTTGGGAGTAAACTCCGATTTATCGGAGATCCAGTAGATCTGGCCGGTGTATTCCTTGTAATTTTTTGCACCCTGGTCCGTATATACTTTCACGGGCTGGCCCAGGCGGATGGAGGTCAGCTGGGCGCCTGTGGCGTAGGCGCGAAGGGTAAGGGTATCCAGGTTGGCAATCTTATAGAGCGCCTTGCCGGTAGTGGCCATTTCTCCTTCCAGGGCGTATTTGGTCAGCACGGTGCCTGAGATGGGATTGATCACCTGACCCTTGTTGATCTGGTCCTGGATCTGGGCCACGGATTTTTCCATGGGGTCCTGTTCGCTGAAGACCGTCCTGTTCTGTGTGGCGATGTTGGAATTATCCAGGGCTATCTGCTGGCGGGAGACGGCTATCTGCTTTTGGAGCTGGTCTATCTGTGCGTTGATGTCATCCAGCTGTTTTTGAGTAGCTGCGTCCGCCTTCAAGAGGTTCTCCGTGCGGGTTTTTTCCCTCTGCTGCTGGGCCAGCTGGGATTGCTGGACTTCCAGCTGACGCTTCACCAGCTCGATCTGGGGCCGGGGATTGGTGGTTTTTTGCCGGAGGGCTTGTATGCTGGCCTGCATCTGCTGTTTTTGCAGGATGACATTGTTGATATCTATTGCTCCGGCGAGGGCGCCTTTGCGCAGGGTATCTCCTTCCTTGATGGGGAAGGAGAGGAGCTTCCCGGTCTGCTCAGCCGACACGATCACTTCGTCGGATTCGAATACGCCTGAGGCGTCCGTCGCGGGCTGGTTGTCATGGCAGGATGCCGCCATGAGCGTGAAGAGGAGGATCGGGAGGGATAACTTTCTCATTGAAACTTTATTTTAAGTATTTGAATGATATATTAATTGCCGGCAGTGGTTTTGTGATCGTATTGGGACAACAGGAGCTGAACCTCATGCAGGAGCCGATCCTGCCTTGCCTGGGCTTCCGCATTGATATCGAGCAGATAATCATTGGCCGTGATCACGCCGTTCTGCAGCTGGACGGCAGAGGTCTGCTTGATAGCATCGCGGAGACCGACGATCTCGTTGTCGGATTGGATCAGCTGCTGATACCTTACAATATCCGCATTTTGTTGCCGGAGGGTCATCGATGTATTGAAGAGGAAGGTATTGCGCTGAGCCTGTACCATCTCCTGGTTGTTCTTATTGATCAGCTTGTCCTTATGATAAGTGTACAATCCTCCGAAGTTCCAGGTCAGGCGAAGGCCTGTCAGGTAATAGCCGGAGAGCTGCGAGGAAAGGAAGTTGACGGGATTAGGTTTACCCAGGCCGCCCTGGAAGAAGGCGTTGAGCTGGGGATAATTGTTGATACGGGTGAGGCGCTGCTGTTCGATGTATTGGCGTGTCTGCAGGTCGAATGCTTTCAGTTCGGGTCTGTTGATGCTGTCGGTCATGGCGACGGGGGGCGCCGGTGTGATGAATGGGGTGTTCTCATCAATGGTGGCATTGAGGAAGAGGCCGAGCATATCGGTATATGCTTTGCGGGTGGCTTTCAGGTCGATGGTGCGCTGACCGTTGGCCAGCAATTCGGCTTTCAGCTTGTTGAGGCTGCTTTTGAAATCCGTGCCATTGTCGATGGCGGCCTGGATCTTGGCGATGCCTGTCTTTATATCCTCTGCGGAGAGGGCATTCTGCCGGAGCTGGCCGTCGACGAGCAATACCCCGAAGAACAGCTGGTTGACCCGATCCTTTAATTTATAAAGCTCAGTATTGAGATTTTCTTCCTGTACCTGGGCGTCTGTGGCGCTGATGGTCCTTTTTTGTTTATTGATGCCGAAGTCGGTGAGGGTTTGGGAGACTTCGCCGTAGAGTTTGTATTGATCTTTCGATACGGCGGGTATGCTGAAGTTATATCCCGGTATGGCCGGGAGGCTGATCTTCGTCACATCAGACTGGTAGGTGGCGGTGCCGCTGACGGCAAACTGGGGATAGATGCCCTTGCGGATATTATCCAGGGTATATTCCTTTGTCTTTTCGATGAGGGCCCGCTGGCGGGTGAGGGGATAATTGGTCTCTGCCAACTGATAGCATTGCTCCAGGGTGAGGCCCTGCGGCGATTGGGCAAGGCTTTTTCCCGGGGGGAAGAAGAGAAAGCACAGGCCCATGAGTTTCAAAACCTTAATCATCTTTTTAATTGTTTTGTTTTAATCATTTGATTAATATGTACGCAAAAAAATAGACCCTTTTTTGTCATTTGGCGACGGATGTATGGTCCGCTGCTGGGGTAGACGATCGGGTGAAAGGAATATTTTAAGCGCGCGCATATTTTATTTTTTAGAATGCATAATAGCGTTGATCCACATGGGCACGAGTACTTTTCTTTCTTCCATATAGGCGAGGAACTGCTGATCGTTGACGCCTGTCACCCGTTGCAGGATGGGGCGCCCGATGAAGGGGAATACGGTAAGTCCTATCAGATTGGCCATAAAATGGAAGGGGTCCATGGGCGTGATCTTTCCCTGGAGACCGGCCTCCTGTAACTGGCGGAACATATGGGCCCGTATGGGTGCTACTTCTTCATTGATCTGCTGGGCGACTTTGGACGTGTTGCCTCTTATCTCATTGATGATGAATATAGGGAGGTCGGGATTATTATTCAGGAAGTCGATATAGGCCGTGACGATGCGCTGGATCTTTTCCTGGACGGAGGTGGCGTCATCAAGGAGCTGAAAAGAAACGCCCCTGATGAACTGGCGGAAGTTTTCGGTCATGACGATGTCGAAGAGTTTCTCCTTGCTGCGGAAGTAGTAATTGAGGAGGGCCAGGTTGATGCCGGCCTCTTTTGCGATGTCGCGGGTGCGGGTGGCGGCAAAGCCATTTTGAGTGAAGAGCTTTTTAGCAGCCTGCATGATCTTTTCTTCCGTGGAGAGGTCCGGCGCTGCGGACGGCTGTTTTCTTGCGGTACGGCGATCTTTCGGCGTGGGGCGCTTGCGGGGAGCCGGGCTCTTTTTGGGTGCTGCCGGACTAGATCTGCGGGATGGTCGGTTTGCTTTTGCCACTGGTTCGTTGTTGTTTCAGCAGCAAAGTTAGCGACGTTTTTGATTTAAACAAATTATTTAATCAAATGATTAAATTTTGTGTACCCGGATTATCTCATCGGTTGATCGGCAGAATGTTATGCGTGCAGCAGATTGCTGATCCTTTTATACAGATCGGCGAACTCGAAAGGTTTGGTCATGTATTCATTCATGCCGGACTGGAGGCATTGCAGCTGTTCGCCTTTCATGGCAGTGGCTGTCATGGCAATGATGGGGATATGCATCCGGAGGTCTTTCCGGATATATTTGGTGGTGGCATAGCCGTCCATTTCCGGCATTTGCAGATCCATGATAATGAGATCGAAGGACTGGTCATTCTGTAAATAATCGATAGCCTGGGCGCCGTTGTTTGCCAGCTGCACCGTTCCTCCGGCCTTGGTCAGGACGTAATCGATCAGTCGCTGGTTGATCTCATTGTCTTCCGCCACCAGGAAGCGGCGACCTGTCAGCAGGTTGCTGTAATCGTTCACGTGGACGGCGGCCGGCTGGTCGGAGACGGGTTTGTCAATGTATCCGTAGGGCAGGTGGAAATGGAATGTCGAGCCTTGCCCGGGTGTGCTGGCGGCGGTGATCTCTCCGCCCTGCAAATGCAGCAGCTGTTTACAGATGGTAAGCCCCAGTCCTGTGCCGCCATAACGGTGGCCCTTACCTTCTCCTGCCTGGGAAAAGCTGTCAAAGATATGGGGCAGGGACGTGGGGGAGATCCCGATGCCTGTATCTATAATGTCAAAAGACACGACCACCTCCTGGTCCGAATTTTTCTTCGCCGTTGCCCGGATGTGTATCTGCCCTTGTTCCGTGAACTTAATGGCATTGCCCAGGAGATTGATCAGTACCTGGTTGAGGCGGTAGGGATCGCCGATGAGCCGGCCAGGTATTGCCGGGTCCATATCGATGTGGAGGTCCAATCCTTTTTTCTTCAGGCGATGTTCAAAGATGGAAGCTGTGCTGCTGAGGATATCCCTTAGGCTGAACTCTATTTTCTCGATGTTGAGCTTACCTGCCTGTATCTTGGAAAAGTCCAGTATATCATTGATGATGACCAGCAGGTTGCCGGCGGAGCTTTTGATGGTGCCGGCCAGTTCCTGCTGTTTTGGAGAGAGGGGCGTATCCAGGAGCAGCTCGGTCATGCCTTTGATGCCATTCATGGGGGTGCGGATCTCATGGCTCATGTTGGCCAGGAACTGCTCCTGCATTTGTTTGGCTTGCCGGGCCTCTCGGATGGCTTTCTCCAGGTCTTCCTGGACCTGCTTGCGACGGGTGATGTCCCTATTCAGGAGGAACAGGACGATGACGACAAAGACAAAGGCCCCGGCCCGTCCGACGAGCAGGCCATAAGCCGTATTCCTGTTGACGGCCTTATTCTGGGATATACGCGTGGCCAGTAAGGATTTCTCTTTTTGCATCATGGAGGACAAGAGGGCCTTGATGGAGCTGTCGAGTGCGGCCGTTCGGGGTATTTGGAGGTATTGCCGGAGCAGGGTCATCTCAGGACGTTGGTCATTCGTCATGCCTGTCAGCTGTTGGAGGGAGTCAAGATAGGGCCGGCATGCTGTAAAGGCTTGGCCGGGTCCTGCTACAGAAAAGGTGAGCTCGCGGATCATCCCGATTATTTCATGGGTTTGGTTGATGCGGGCGTTGGTCTTCTCAAGGTTCCCTTTGCTGACACAGATCAGCCAGCTTGCCACCAGGAGTGTAATGATGGAAAACAGCAGCAGCCAGGTTATCTTGCGATGTATGACGATCATTTTCAGTAAAGTAGGGGGTCTGGGATAATGAACGCGAAAATGCTCGTTCGATTATGCATGGGCAGGTTTTTTTCTTTATAAAATGTTTATTTTCATCGGGTAAAACCTTTTTACTTCATAAACTTTCTTACGAAAAATTCCGCCGCCGCCTCATACACTTTGACCGCATTGTCGAAATTCATCCAATGATGCGTGTCATCCACGATCATCAGACTTTCATAAGGAACACCTTTGCTTTCCAGCCGCCGGATGAGGTCCACACTTTGGCTGAAACGAACATTCCTGTCATCGTCTCCCTGTATGATCAGCACGGGTGACGTCCAGGTATTAATAGACGAGACCGGAGAAGATCGCCAGGCGACCTTTAGCGCCAGGTCATAGTCGGGCGCTTTTTCGAAATTATCTTTTATCCCTGCAAATGCCGAAGTTTGGGAAAGCCAGTTATGGACGCCATGGAAGTCGACGCCGGCGGAGAACAATTTTGAATCGCGGGCCAACGCCAGGGCGGTGAGGTAGCCTCCATAAGATCCGCCGTAAATGCCTATTTTCCCGGTGTCGACAAAGCTTTGCCTGCGAAGCCAGCCACCTGCGGCTTTGATATCCTTGTATTCGGCGGCGCCTGCGGGGCCGCCCTGTTCAGGTTTGTGAAATTCGTAGCCGTATCCGATGCCCAGGCGGTAATTGACGGCCAGGACCACGAATCCCAGGCTGGCCAGGTATTGATTGCAGGCATAGGCATTGGAATAATAGTCGGAATAGTGCCATCCCAGCAGCATTTGTCTTGTTGGACCGCCATGCACGTATACGATGGCGGGCTTTTTTGCGGCGCCGCCCGGTGGTTGGAACAGGGTGGCATGGACGGTGATGCCGTCAGGCGCTGTAAAAGTCACCGGGATAGGCGTCACTAACCGGGTGGACGGAAAGTCGGCAGGGATCTTATCGTTGCCGAGCAGGCGTATGTTATTATCCTGGTCATTCTTTAATGGCAGGATGGCGGGAAGGGGTGGGCGTTGTGCCGTAGCGCTGATGAAAGCCAGGTATTCGCCGTCCCCTGTCATTACAGGCGCCCATTCCAGATCCTTACCCGGGGTCATCACCTGCATATCCGGCTTGTCCACGCTGACCATGGCTGCATGCCTTCTTTCAGGATCATATCGATCCGGGCCCGTGTTGGCGCTGAACAGCAGGTGTTTTTTGTCGGCGCTGAGCTTGATATGCTCACACATGAAATTGCCGGGTGTGAGCAGTACTTCTTTTCCTCCCTCTGCATTGATGGAATAAAGATGAGGCCATCCGTCCTGATAAGAGAGAAAAACGATCCTGTTGTTATCCGCCCAGTGCAGATTGGCTCCTCCATCGGTGGATGGGAAGGAGCCCCGCAGGGTGACAGGAGATCTCCACAACAGCCGGGCTGTGCCTGTGGCAGTATCTGCCACGCAAATGCTCCATGGGTCGGGTTGGTTGACGAGCATGGAATCCGGGACACCGCCGGTGCCGGGCCTTCTTACGAAGACGATCCTGCCGCCATCGACGGACCATTGCGGGGAGGCATCCCTGCTGAAAGAAGGAGCTATCCATTTCAGGGTGGAAGCGCCTTTGGTGAATATACCGATGACAGCATGATCGGCCCTGTTGGTGACGAATAGCAGGCGTTTGCCATCGGGGGACCATTGCAATGCGCTGACTTTCCCCCGGGTGGTGAATAATACTTTGGGTGGTGCGGCGCCGTCTACCGGAGCAGACCATGCCTGGCCGTTCTTAATAAACGCTATTTCCTTACTATCAGGAGAAATGACGGGGGCATCGCCTTCGGAGAGATATTTCACCGGTCCGCCGGCGAAAGGTATACTGGCCACCTGTACTTTAAAGGGCTCGGTATCAAAAGCGGGACTGACGGGCAGGTCGTCATCCCAGTTAGCGCCGTGATCGCCTCCCCGTACGAAGATGATCCATCCGCCGTCATCCGAGATGGAGATGCTGGTGATCTCCTGTCCGTCATCTTTTGAAAAACCGGTGAGCATTTGCGGGATGAATCCGGGCGCTTTCGCTACATAGATATTACGTCTGCCTTCTTCATCCATTGTCCAGGCGAGAGCAGCGCCATGGGGGGATGCTGCCAGGCCCGTGGGGAAAGGATATTTTTTAAATGGAAGGAAGGAGCGCGGCTGGGCCATCAGCTGCAACGGCAAAAGAACAAGGATCAGTAATTTTCTCATGTCAGGTCGTTTGGCGGTGTCGCCTAAGTGTTTTTTGAATGCCGCGCGCATATACTTTTGCGCGAATTTAACTTGTTCAAATTACTGTTTTTTTGGGGAAATGCCTGGGTTGAGATACCTTCATCCGATGCATTTCGGGATGTCTTTCCGGTGGCTGTCGGTCACAATACTTATCCTATCCTCTCTGGTCTTGCAGGCGCAGACCCGTGTGACTTCGCATGTTATTCGCGGTAGTGTACGGGACAGCATTGCAGGGACTGCCCTGGAGGAAGCTACCATCACGTGCTGGCCGCTCGGGGGAGAAAACCCCATCCAGACGAAACGCAGCAATAAGAATGGGTTTGTCCTGCGTGTTCCTCAACCTGGTCAATACCTTGTGATCGCCACCTACCTGGGGTATGTCCCGGATACCCTGTCCATTGCGGTGGCAGAGACCGACACTTTGGCCATTGTTGTAAGTATGCGGATGCAACGTTCTTCGAAACCATTGATGGAAGTCATTGTAAAGGCGAATATTCCTCCTGTCATCGTCAAGTCGGATACCATCGGTTTTAACGCGGGTGCTTTTCCCACCCGGCCCTATGCCAGTGTTGAAGACCTGCTGCGTAAGTTACCGGGTATTGCAGTGGATAAGGATGGCAACGTCACCATGCAGGGCAAAAAGATCGACAAGATACTTGTTGACGGGAAGGAGTTCTTTCTCGGCGACATCAAGACGGCAACGCAGAACCTGCCTGCCGAGATCGTCGCGCAAATAGAGGCTTTTGATTCCCAGACCGAGCAGGGGAAGCTCACGGGCATCCGTGATAACACGGGCGGCAAAACGCTTAATATTAAATTAAAAAAGGATAGGAAAAGCGGCTATTTCGGTAAGTTATATGCAGGTGGGGGGAATGGCGACAGTTATGCTGCCGGGGGGACAGCCGCCAGCCTGGGCACCTCCCGTAATTTTTTTATAAATGCGGAAACGAATAATATCAACAACCAGTTCAATGGCACTGAAAATAACATCGGCCCTACGTCCAGCGGTATTATGACTATTTCGAATACCAACTTCAATTACAGGGATAAGCTTGGGAAAAAAATAACGGCCATCGTCAATGGCGGTTTTTACCATGGCAACAGCACACAGGTGTCTTCATCAGGCCGCCAGACATTTCTAGGGGACTCTTCGTTGCTGGAGGACCGTTTCAGCAGCTCGTCCAATTCCTATACAGCCGGCCATTTCGACGCAAGGATCGAATACCCGATCGACAGCCTCCACACGCTTAACCTGCAATCGAACTGGAGTCCTCAATCCGGCGCCAGCAATGCTGCCGACACAGTGGGGATCAACACACAGAAGGGACAGGGGGATCTTTCCAGGAACTGGCGCAGCAGCCTTGGGCAGACTGTCAATACCAACCATACCAACGGGCATAACTTTTCCAATAACCTGGATTACCGGCAACTTTTCAGAAAAAAGGGCCGAACTTTTTACATCGGGCTTAACCAATCCAGGCGGCGGCAGGATCAGACGGCGGGCCTTTATTCTCTCGTCAATGGCTTCGACAGTCTTGGGAACCTTATGCAGCATACATTAAGGGACCAGCGTTCCAGTCAGGGCTCCAACGGCGACAACTACACTGCCAGCCTGTCTTATACGGAGCCGCTCAGTCCCCGGCGTGTACTGGATTTTGGGTACCATATCAATACAAACACCAGTCATTCCGACAAGCATAGTTTTGACTATGACAGCGTCACGGGGAAGTATGATATTCCGGATACGCTTACTTCCAACAAGTTCTTCAACCGCAGCACTACGCAGAATTTTCATGCCGGCTTTAATGACGACGGTACTAAATTCCGCTACCAGCTTGGCCTGGCCGTCCAACTGACCGACCTGGATAACCAGAATTATTCATTGCATGCCAATCTCCGACAGCATTTTACCAATTGGTTCCCCCGGGCGAACCTGATCTGGACAATGACCCAGGGCCGATCGCTGAGATTCGGATATACGGGCAGTAACAGCGCTCCTTCCATCGAGCAGCTGCAGCCTTTGCCGGACCTGACCAATCCATTCCTGGTGCGGATAGGCAATCCCGATCTTCAGCAGTCCTTCCAGCACAGCATGGACATGGAGTTCAACAGCTTCAACACAAAAAATCTTCAGAACTGGCAGGTCAATCTTCAGGGCAGCTTTATCCAGCATGCTATCACGGAAGCGACGACCCTGCTTGCAGGCGGCGTCCAGCAACTGCAATACGTGAATATCGATGGCAATTACAACCTGTCTTCCAACCTCACGTATGGGTTTCCCCTCTGGACCCGTAAAGGCAACGGCAGCATCAATTTACATGGTCAATACAACCATCAGAACGGCTTTCTCAACGGGCAGCGGAACAACACCGACGGGAGCGCTGCCGGAACTGCGCTGAAACTAAATTATCACCCTTCGGAAAAAGTGTTCCTGGATGTCAATGCGGCATTGGACTATAGCGCCAACGCTTACTCGCTTAACCCTGCCCAAAATACCCAGACCTGGATGCAGAACTACACAGTGAACTTTTCTTATGAGCTGCCCTGGGCCCTCACTGTTTCTTCATTTTATAACTGGCAGCAGACAGGTTCCCAGGGGGCGCTGCCTGCGCGCGCCACCAGCTATTGGAATGGCGCCGTTTATAAAAGCGTTTTCCGCAATCACAGCGGCCAGATCCGTCTTTCTGTTTTTAATATCTTGAACGGATCGGGTAATACTTTTCAATCCGCCGGTCCCAATTATGTAGAGACGCACCGTAACAATCTTCCCGGCCGGCTATGGCTTTTAAGCCTTGTCTGGCACTTCCGTAAATTTCCTGGCGGCGGCGGGCCCCAGGGTTCCTGACAGGCATGATGGTACAGGATGAATGATAGGGTGGAGAGGTTTAAATTGGACCTTTATCTATCTATTATGGACCTGATCACAGCTAAACGATTCCTGCCTTGTGTTATCCTTTTATTTATGTCGGTATTTCCGGCGCGATCCCAGGAGCGTGCGGAGCATTGGGTGAGGATGAGCGCGGGGTTTCAAATGCCCCCTGATTCTATTCAAACAAGCGTTTACTGGTACTGGATCTCGGGTAATATTTCTAAAGAGGGGGTGGTAAAAGACCTGGCGGCCATGAAGAAAGCCGGTATTGGCCGGGCCTTCATCGGAAATGTGGGGCTCGAAGAAATGCCGGATGGGAAAGTCCGTCTGCTGTCCCCGGAGTGGTGGGAGATCCTTCATACGGCGATGAAGACGGCCTCGCAATTACATATCGATATTGGGATGTTCAACAGTCCGGGGTGGAGCGGCACGGGAGGTCCCTGGGTTACGCCCGACCATGCCATGCGCCGGTTAGTCAGCACTGAGATGTACGTGAAGGGGGCTCAGCTTGTACAGCTTGCCTTGCCGGCGCCGGCCGGGGCGGACAGCTTCCAGGATGTCCGGGTGATCGCTTATCCCATGCCAAAGGAGTATAACAGTAATATCTATTCGCTGCATCCCGTGCTGAGTGCTGAGCCGTCGGTCGATGGCTTGTCATTCCTGCTGGATGGCAGGGAGGATACTGAGTTCAGGATGCCCGTTGGCAATGAACTGGCTGTCACTCTCCATACGGAGACGGCTTTTACGGCCCGCAGTCTTGTGGTCATTCCGGGCCAGCGGCGAATGAACATGGAAGGAGAGCTGCAGGTGGAAGAGCATGGCGTATTCAGGAAGCTGGCTGATCTAAATATGGACAGGAGCAATGATGCGCTGAATACCGGCTTTGATCCATACGGGCCGCTGGCAGTGTCTTTACCTGCCGCCACCGGCCGTAGTTTCCGGATCATTTTCCATCATTGGTCGAATGACTGCGGCATACGTGAGCTGAAATTATCCGCAGATCCTGTGGTGGCCAATTATATCGAGAAGACACTGGCCAAGATGTATCCAACACCTTTGCCATACTGGAAGGAGTATCAGTGGCCGGTGCAGCCGGAAGTGACGGATACGGGGCTTGTTATCGATCCGGGAAAAGTAATGGATATTTCATCTTATATGGATGCTAAAGGCTTTCTGAGCTGGAATGCGCCGCCCGGTGACTGGGTAGTCCTGCGTACAGGCATGACGCCGACGCGGGTGTTGAACAGTCCTGCGCAGCCCGAGGGCAGGGGTTTGCAGGGTGACAAGATGAGCAGGAAGCATGTAGCTGAAAATTTCGATGCTTTTTTGGGAGAGATACTCAGGCGTATCCCTGCAGCAGACCGGACATGTTTCAAGGTGGTGGTAGAAGACAGCTATGAAGTGGGGGGACAGAACTGGACGGATGGGATGATCGCTTCCTTCAAAACAAGATATGGGTATGATCCCCTGCCTTATATTCCTGTGATGCAGGGGAAGGTGGTGGGAAGCGAAGACCGGAGCGATCGTTTTCTATGGGACCTGCGGCGGTTTATCGCGGACAAGGTGGCTTATGACTATGTAGGCGGATTGCGGGAGGTAAGTCACCTGCATGGGCTCACTACATGGCTGGAGAATTACGGACATTGGGGTTTCCCGGGGGAGTTCCTGCAATATGGCGGTCAGTCGGATGAAGTAGCCGGTGAGTTTTGGAGCGAGGGCGAGCTGGGCAATATCGAGAACAGGTCTGCTTCTTCCAGCGCACATATTTATGGCAAGAACAAAGTGTCGGCCGAGTCGTTCACTTCCGCAGGACGGCCTTTTGTGCGCTATCCTGCCATGCTGAAACCCAGGGGGGACCGATTCTTTACGGAAGGGATCAACAATACGCTGCTGCATGTATTCATTTCGCAGCAGGACGAGCGGACGCCGGGTTCCAATGCATGGTTCGGTACGGAATTCAACAGGCATAATACCTGGTTCAGTCAGCTGGATGTCTTTATCACTTACTTAAGACGCTGCAGTTTTATGCTGCGGCAAGGGCGGTATGTTGCCGATGTGGCTTATTTCATCGGCGAGGATGCGCCTAAGATGACCGGCGTGCGGGATCCGGAACTTCCCAGGGGATATTCCTATGATTATATAAATGCGGAGGTGATAGAGAATCGGCTCTCGATAAAGGATGGGCGATGGACCCTGCCGGATGGATTGTCTTACCGTATACTGGTGTTGCCGAAGCTTGCAACCATGCGACCGGCCTTATTGCGGCGGATATATGAATTGGTTAGCCAGGGGGGGATATTGCTGGGACCTGCGCCGGAGCGTTCACCCAGCCTGGAGGATTATGGGAATGCGGACCGCGAGGTGCGAAGGCTGGCGGATTTATTATGGCGTGGCGGCGCTGCCGGGACGCACATAACAGGGAAAGGGCAGGTGATGAATGGTTTTACCATGGAGCAGGCATTGGATATGCTGCAGCTGCCGCCGGATCTCGGGACGGCTATATCCGACTCGTTGCTTTTCCTGCATCGTGCTACTCCTTCGGGGGACGATATTTATTTCGTCAGCAACCAGTCTGCGAAGAAAGTGTCGGTGACGCCGGCTTTCAGGGTACAGGGCAAGGTCCCTGTGCTGTTCGATCCATTGCTGGGTTCCGTGCGTGATCTGCCGGTGTATACGCAACAGGGCGAGGTCATGAAGGTGCCGCTGGAACTCGAAAAGTATCAGAGTTTTTTTGTGGTTTTTCGCAAGGGGAGGACCGGCAGCCATGGTATGGCTAATTTTCCGGCGCCTTTGAAGGTAACGGAGGTGCCCGGCACCTGGATCGTGTATTTCGATACGGCCTCGCGGGGACCGGCCTTACCCGTCGTTTTCCCGCAGCTGACGGACTGGGCATTGGATGGGCGGGATTCTATACGGTATTATTCCGGCAGGGCTATATACAGGAATAGTTTTTCGCTATCGGGGTTGTTGCCCCGGCGGTCTATGTACCTGGATCTGGGTACAGTGGTGGCGATGGCGAAGGTAAAGGTCAACGGCGTGTATGCCGGGGGCGCCTGGACGCCGCCTTATAGAGTGGATATTACCCGCGCGGTGAAGGAGGGGAATAATAAAGTTGAAATTGAAGTTGTAAATACCTGGGTGAACAGGATGATCGGGGACAGCCGGTCGCCTGTGGATCAGCGGAAGACATGGTCCAATGTGAACCCTTACAAGCCGGAGAGCGCTTGTTTTCCAGCGGGGCTGCTGGGACCTGTGAAAGTGTTGATCATGGCGCAGTAACGTGGCTCCGTTGTTGTTTCAGGTATTCCTGGGAAATGGATGAGCCGCGAGGTGGAGACGGACCGGATTTTTTGTAAGAGCGGTTATTTGTATATTTAGCTTTATGGCTCCCATCATTATCAGACCTGCGACCTTGGCCGACATGAATGACCTGCTACGTTTCGAGCAGGGGGTGATCGCAGCCGAGCGGCCCTTCAACCCTACGATAAAGCCGGACCCCGTGCGCTATTATGACCTGGAGGAAATGATCCATGCGCCGCATATTGAATTGCTGGTGGCCGTACAGTCCGGACGACCTATCGGGTCCGGCTATGGCCGGATCGAAAAGGCACGGCATTACCTCAACCATCCTCTGCATGCTTATCTTGGCTTTATGTATGTCGAGCCGGCCTACAGGGGCCAGGGCGTGAATCAAATGATCATGGCGGCACTGGAAGCGTGGGCCAGGACGCAAGGCATTGCAGAACTGGTGTTAGATGTATATTATGGCAATGCCTCCGCCATCCGGGCGTATGAGAAGGCAGGCTTTGTCCGGCATTTGATACAGATGCGGAAGGCGGTGAATTTAGCATGAATTTTGCGGCTTATTCCAGCATTAAACTTATCATATGAAAAAGAAACCTTCACTTCTTTGCGGTGTCCTGCCTGTCGTTGCCCTGCTTTTTTCAGTAATAATAGTTTTCACCGGTTGTAAGAAGGGAGGTCCCTGCGGCGCCGACAAGCTTGCCAAAGGTTCGCTGCAGAGTGAGGCCGGCAATTGCCTGCCGGGTACTGTGCATGGAATGTTCTACAGTGGCGTAGCGCCCAGCTCCGATACCAATTACATGGAGATAAGTGTCGATGTATCCAGGGCGGGTTATTACCGGATCGTCTCCGATGTCCAGAATGGTGTGCAGTTTGCGGATTCGGGGGTTTTCACCGGAACAGGGCTGCAGACGGTGCGGCTAAAGGCGATCGGCGTTTTCACAAATCCTTCTCCCACCAGCTTTGCCATCACTTTCGATAAGAGCGCCTGCGGTTTTTTGATCAATGTGGGCAATTTACCGCTGGCTGATAATACCTGGCGGTTCACGGCGCTGGGTCGTGTGTTTAGCGGGACATGTAGTTATCATACGTGGTACCTGCCGAATCATCTGGGTACTCTTTGGGATTTTACAGGACATGTACCTTCGGGCGATACCACGCTGGCGATGGAATTGGTCCTGCCGCCAGACACTTACCTGGTGCCCGGGGGCATCTATCCGACAAATACAAACAGCAGCTTTTTTTTCTACGGGCCCGGCCATACTATTTTTTCAGCAGCTACGGACAAGCGTGATAAGGTAGTCACCATCGTTATTACGGGTATTACGTGGGATTCGCCGGATGGCACAGCACGGGTCCTGGGCACCTTCAGCGGGACTGCCAGGGACTCGACGGAGGCTCCTGTGCAGATCACCAATGGGGCCTTTCGGGTTGGTTCGGAGTAGTATTTCCTGTCACCGTGCTGAAACGGTGGAATATACGTTCCTACCCGGGTCCTATACGGTCTTAAGGTTTGATAAATAGTTGTCTAATGCCCGGTCCAGGTAATGGTGAAATTGTTGTACGCTATCAGGCGGCCTTTATCGTCGAACTGGTGACCAGTGAGCGTATACACCGGGTATCCAAAATACCTGGAGACCTTGGTACGGACATTTGGCGGTGAAGTGATCTCCGGAAAATATCCCAGGTACTGGAGCAGATAGAACGTATGGGAATTCCCCGTG
>Ga0163162_10001362_pt1 | contig 22742 bp, 16 predicted proteins | sample S55metaG_FD_115310 | JGI IMG/M metagenome (GOLD analysis project Ga0163162, IMG submission 115310) | Switchgrass rhizosphere microbial communities from Kellogg Biological Station, Michigan, USA - S5-5 metaG | ecosystem: Host-associated > Plants > Roots > Rhizosphere > Soil | place: USA...
ATAATTGGGAAAGACCGCATCAAGGTATTAATGGCAAAAAGCCTATTGATATGGTAGCCCTAAACAACAAAAAATAAATACCTAATTCTATTGTCGAATTACTAAACCCTTACAGCAATGACAAAAAGGTTTTTTCTACAACTTCACTTCACCCCATCCTTTACGGTATTCTCTTCGAACAAACTGATTAGCAGGCTCGTAATTGGTTACTTTCATATTGGCGCCATCCCATAGCAACGCTTTGTAACGCCCACTGAATTTCATGCCTTCCATTTGTCCGTAAACAGGGTCATTACGTTTGATCTTTTCCTGGATGTCGAAGGTTCTTAGTAATAGGTTGCCCATTAGTACGGTTTCAGTCAAAGGTCCTGCATAGCCAACAAAAGGCGAATCGACTTCCATTTTGCCTTTTCCGGCGATGCTGGCGTCGATCCATTGCCACCAGTGACCATCCATATCGCCTTCAATACGCGGATACTTCTTAGGCACGTTTACATCCTTATTAAGCGATAGCGGCAACAACCGTGGGTGACTGCCACCCCAGCCGCAACTTACTTTACCTTTAGTGCCGATGAAAAGTGTACACCCTTCAAAATCATTTTCGCTTGGTATATCGCCTAAGGCATCGTTTTGGTTCAGGTCAGGATCAAGCTCACTCATTCGTTCCGGCGTGATACCACCGTCCATCCAATACAGGTCAAGCGGTTTGCCATTTTGTTGTGTGAATTTGAATTTGATAGAGCTGCTTACAGGTCCGCTTTGTGGGTAAATGCCTTCTTTGAAAATGCCGCTGTAAGTGGTACTGGCGCTACCGGATACTTCGGTAGGGTAGCCTAAGCCTAGCAATTTAAATGGAGGTCCCATAATATGGCAGCCCATATCTCCTAGAGCGCCTGTACCAAACGCCCACCAGCCGCGCCAGTTAAATGGAACCAGGTTCTCAATATAATTTGTTTCCTGGGCAGTACCTAACCACAGATCCCAGTTTAATTCCTTGGGAATCGGTGGCTTTGATGTTGGCCAGTTGATACCTTGAGGCCAAACGGGGCGATCTGTCCAGCAATAAACTTTTTCGATATCGCCGATCAATCCAGCTTCAAACCACTCGCGCATGGTACGCATACCTTCGCAGGATGCACCCTGATCCCCCATTTGGGTAACTACATTGTATTTTTTAGCAGCCTCGGTTAATACACGGGCTTCGTAAATATCATGTGTTAATGGCTTTTGCAGATACAGGTGTTTATTCAACTGCATAGCACTCAAGCCTACAATGGCGTGGTTATGGTCAGGTATAGCTACTGTAACGGCGTCAAAGTTTTTATGTTCTTTGTCGAACATCTCGCGCCAGTCATGATAAAATCCAGCCTTTGGAAACTCTTTACGTCGCGGAGCGGCGCCACGATCATCCACATCGCATAAAAATGATATAACTCCATTTTTTCTTGGAGAAGTAGCGTGATGTTTAATATCATTCTCAGCCTCGCCGCTGCAGCCAACCGCAGCTATATATAGTTTGTCACTTGGTGCCACATGACCCGGTCCGCCTAAAACATAGCGCGGCACAATGTAAAAGCCTGCTGTAGCAACGGCCGCTTTCTTAATAAAATCCTTGCGACTGATAGTCTTATCGGTTGATTTTTCTTCGGTTTTCATGGCCATTATTTCTTTTTAAGCGGTTTAATAGCAACTTCCTTAAAGTATACAATATCATCATCGCCATGATTTTGCAAACCAAACCAGCCCGCATTTGGTCTTATGCCATGATATGGTTCAAAATCGAACTTGCGCTCAGGGGTTGGGTCACCTTCCTTATAGTCGGTTACTTTTTCGCCGTTTACATAAACAATGGTACGTGGTCCATCCAGCGTGATCTCCATTGTATTCCACTCGGGCCCCGGTTTGCCTGGTTTAGCAAGTGGCTTTGTTAATGAGTATAAAGTACCTGTAACGTGGTATTCATCTTCGTTTGATGTTTCCGGGTGATTATCTATCTGCACTTCATAGCCATAAAACACAGGCATCCATGGTTCGCGCGGTTCTAGAGGGATTCTGATAAATACTCCCGAGTTGCTATTGCTCTTCTGCATCTGGTACACCACTTTAATGGTGCAGTTGGCCAGCTTACCGCCTTTCCAGTACAGCAGACCCATGCCGCCGTGACTGCGTATGGTACCATCTTCTACATAGTGCTTGCCGGGTCCAACCTGCTCAAAGTTGTTAATGTCTTTACCATTGAAAAGCTGTTTCCAGCCTTTATCCACCACCTGGGCGTTTGCGTGGTTAAAGCTTGATAAAAACATCAGTCCAATACCGATGCCCAGACCTTTTACCATTGATTTTTTGATCGTGCTATTCATTTTGAGGAGAAAAGTTTTAATGCACTGCAAGACGAATGCCTGCAGTGTTGTTGGTTTATATACAAAGCAAATTACTTGTTTTCTGACATATGAATACTGGCAAATCCTCATCAAAATCTCTGCTATTTTATCCGTCGAAACTTTGTATGAACACGATTAATTTGATTTGATGATCAACATGATAAATTAAAATCCTGATATTCTATTAATCCCTCAAATCGTGTTTAAGCTCCAATTACAGCGAAAAATGTTAACAACTAAGTAATTTAATTAACACTATATCAACGTTTTAAGTTTAGGTGGTTTTTATATATAATTGATAATCAATTAATTAAATTGTTGAAAATAATTTGCTTTATTCAATGTGGAATATTACATTTGATTTACGCGAAATTAACAGAAGTTACTAACATTTGTTATTTAGCCAATTTAAGCCATCTACCAACCATAATACTTTTATAACCAATTAATTAAACTTTGAAGATGGAAGAGTTAGAAAACTATCTTATCCTGAACAACTGGTTGCGTAATAACGATAATTCCTATTGGTTTACTTTAGGAAACTATTATTTTGTAGAGGTGGTGTTGGACAAGGATAAGTTCACCGCAGTACGTAACGTATACGATCCATATTATTGCCGTATATCGAACAGCGAGGAATGGCAGCCGTCCATGATGCACAAAGCACTTATACGGTTTATTGAGAATTATAACCGTTTGTATGCTGAAAGCCCTAAACGAAAAAAACTAGCCTAACCAATTTATAATAATTATGAATGATTGCATCTGCCAGTTTCAGGATGCAATCATTTTTTAGATTTCTGCTTTCAACTTTCCATTATGTCCGTTCGGGACAGAGAAGGCATTATCAATACCCTCAGACTGTATTGTTTTTTCCAATTTTCGTATATCAAACCCACGGCTTGCTGCAACCAGCACCAGGTGATTATAGGTCATGGTGTCCATTACCGGTTTGCGGTTTAATATCCATAAATATTTGCGGTTGGGATGACCCACAACAGCATAGCTGTAATCAGGCGCCAACGCAATAATCCAATATTTGCCGCTGAATGGCCATTGGAACTGCACATCAAGTTTAGCATTGCTTTCCTTGTCGTCAATAGAAGCTAAACCTTCGGCTGTTTTAGTTTGACCACCCTTAGTACAACTATTTACGACATTTATTTTGCCATCATCACGCAGACTGTATTCGGCAGTTACATCTGTGCACCCATTTTCAAAGCTTTGGGGAAACTTGGCAATCTCGTACCATTTGCCAAGGTACTTTTCCAGCTCAACATGGCCTACGGTTTTCAGGGGTTTATTTCTTGTGGCTAAGGCAAAGGCGGCTATACCTAATCCGGCCAATGCGGTACCTGCTATGATCTCTTTCTTCATGTCTCAATAACAAGTTGGTTATATAAAAGTTCGGTATTTGCCTCCTTAACTGCAAACAAAAGGTTAAATGGATATTGATTATTTCGTTTGAGTTTAAAAATGTTATGATGTTGAAAATTAATTATTAATAACTATAAACAATCACCCACAAGCAGGGGTTGATTAGTAAACAGCAAAACCTATAGAAAGATGGAAAACACTTCAAAAACGATCGAGATATTGGGCGACCTGATACTGATCAATAACGACCGTATAGAGGGCTATGAAAGAGCGCTGAAAGAAATAGAGAACGACCCGGCTAATGCGGATCTGATACCTATGTTTTTACGATTTATAGACGATAGCCGCAGATACAAAGTAGAGCTGGGTACTGAGATAGCAGTGCTGGGCAGCGAGATGAATACCGGCACAACGGTTCCGGGGAAGTTGCATCGGGCATGGATGTCGATAAAGGAAGCGTTTACAGGCACCGACCGTCATAGTATACTCGAGGAATGTGAGTTTGGTGAAGACGCGATTAAAAGGACTTACCAGGAAGCACTAAATGAAGAAGTGCTTGCCGCTTATATCCGCGAAATGCTGATGGAGCAGGAAGAAGAGCTGATAGAGGCTCATGACGAAATAAAAGAACTTCGCGACAGCGTCTCTTAATCAAACAAAACCAGCTTACATTGATAGACAAGCCGCTTCAGTTTTAATGAAGCGGCTTTTTTGTGGAAAACTTTTGGCTAGAATGCAGGGAAACAGATCGATTTGCTGTAACCAAACTACGGCACTTACGTAAAAGGGTGTAAGAAAACAGCCCGGTTTAGTATGAAAAAGATCACAACAGTACTGTTTATTGCCTGTTTAAGCGCTGCATTGTTCAGCTCATGTTCAAAGGAAGCCCTTGCGCCAACTCCTGAACCGATCAAGCCAACCAATACAACTACTCCGGCAAAAGACAACGTGAGTCCCATTACTACTCCCGATCCTATATTAGGTCATGTCAGTACAGCTGTAACACTTTCGGGCCAATGGAAACTGGTAAAAGATTCAATTAGCTATTCCAGCGGCGAACAAGCCGGTGCCTCAAGTGATGTTTACAACGGCAAGGCAACTGATTCTTTTGAATTCACCAATGACGGAAAATTATACATTCAGGAAAACGGTCTTGTTGATACAGCAAACTACACCATCAATACCGATAAAAGCATTACCGTAAATTATTTGGTTTACAATAGTCTTAAGGTGGCGTCATACGGCTCGATCATTACCAATTTCCGTCAGATAAACCTGACAGGAAGTTCTGTAACGCTGATGTCGTCAGTGGTATCGCCGGGTGGTATCCAGGGCAGGACGATATTGTTGAAGAGGTAATGTTGTCAGAACCGGAATTTACCGAATTTTTTAATTTTTCGAATTCTGGCAATTCTTTAATTCAATAAATTCGAGTTAAGACATTCTCACTTCGCTTCCCAAACGTTATTCTCCTTATTCACATCGGGATCATAAGTCGTGCCTAATACCATTTTTTCAATACGCTTGTGTGACAGGTGGTTAACCGTAAAAGTTTTATTGCCGGCTTTCCAGGCGTTGATGCTTTCGTGTACCAATTGGGTGGTGCCGTCTTTATAATAGATGGTTAAATTAATGGGTATGGGTTTTCCACCCACATTAGTGATAACAACCGTATAAGTGCTACGTTGCAGGGTTACTTTCGATATAGCCAGATCAGGTGCGCCACGATCAAAGAACCAGCTTTTCCAGAACCAATTCAGATTTTGCCCTGATCCTGCGTTAATACAGTTGAAAAAGTCATAAGGCATAGGATGCTTGCCGTGCCATTGTTCGATATAATGATGCAGGGCTTTGGTAAACAATTCATCGCCCAGCAAATCGCGCACATAATAATAACCCATGCCCGGTTTGCCATAAGAATTGGGTTCAAATGAAGAAGCCCCTAGCTGATTAGTAAGTGTCATAATAGGTTGATCGCCTTCTTTCCCGCCTATATTTTCATACTGAGGGACGCCAAAATTATCAACGATAGTCGGATCGATCAGCGGACTGATCACCCACTCGCCGATAGTAGCCCAGCCTTCATCCATCCATCCGTATTTGGTTTCGTTAACACCCATATAGAATGGGAACATAGTATGGAATATTTCGTGGTCGGTCAGAGTTACCGCATCAAATACTTTTTCTTCAGGATTATCATTTACCATCATAGGGTATTCCATCTGGTCGAGCCCGTCAAATACAGTTTCGTGAGGGTAGGGGTACGGCCATTTGGGGAATACATAGCTCATGCTTTCCACGGTCTTACGCGCATAGTCAATCACTGCGAAATAGTCTTTGTGATTCTGATTAAACACGGCATCAACGCGTGTACGGCGGTTTGTTTTTGGATCGACAACCAGGCTGGATGATTTCCATAAATAATGATTGCTGATGGCAAAAGCCAGGTCGGTAACACTATCGGCCTCAAACTGCCAGGTATTTATCGGGTTATGGGGCGAAATATTGCCGGCTTTCAGATCGTCTTCAGTAATGATGTCAGTTACTTTGTCATCCTTTTCAGCATCCTGAATTCTTTTTATGTACCGATCGGTATAAACCTGACCTGCGTTAGTCAGGTTGCCTGTGGCCCATACCTGGTAATTGCCCGGAACAGTGATGGCCGCTTTAAAATTGCAGAAGTCGTTATAAAACTCTTCGGTTCCGCGATACGGGTTAACATTCCAGCCATCTATGTCGTCATAAACCGCAATGCGCGGGAAGAAATAGGCAATGAAGAAAGCACCGGTATCTACCTGGCCTGTACGGATATGCGATGTTCTGTTTAGTGTGTATGAGTAATATATCTTAAGATGGGTCTTTTGCTTCGGTAAGGTGACTTGGTTTGGTATGATCATGTTGGTGCCATTTATGATCATCTTGCTGGTATCGTAAGCCGTTTGATTGATCTCGATCTTATCAATCCTGACACCATCAGTTATATCCTCAGGTTTAATAGGCATAGCACGGACATTTCCCTTTTGATACAGGTTTGGATAAAGCTTAAACCAAATCTGCTTTAAAGTATCGGGACTGTTATTGGTATAATCGATCTCATCAATGCCATTTAGCACTCTTGTTTTAGGAGTGAAGTTGATGGTTAGATTATAATCAGCCCTGTTTTGCCAATAATTTTTACCCGGAATACCGCTTGTGGTACGGGTTCCTTTATTATAAGTTGCTTGTATGTTGGTGGGTATAGGCAGTGTGGTTTGCGCAGAAGCTGCCGTCGCTCCCAACAGAATAAAGACCGACAGTATCTTTTTAAGTGAATGCATTAAACAAGAATAGGAAAAATAGGTGAATGTTTTATACCCCTCCCGGCCTCCCCTTAATTAAGGGGAGGAGTTATCCGAAATTCTCTCCCTAAACTTAGGGAGAGATGTCGAGCGCAGCAAAGACAGAGTGGGTAAACCTGATGTTCAAAAAATTCAATGGTTTTATAAAAAATTTAACCGTATTTTTAATTTGTTATCTGAGCCTCTCTCCATCAGTTTTACTAAAAAAATAAAATTATGAAAGAGTTTATGCTGCTGATACACAATGACGCCAATAGTAAGCTGGCTTTTACACCAGACCGGGAAAAGGAATTTCTGAACGCCTGCCGCATTTATATCGAAAACCTTAAAGAGAGTGACCAATTGATCAGCGCGCAGCCTTTAGTACGGGAGGGTGTCATGCTATCGGGACATGGTGGGAACTGGGAAAAGGCGCCTTATCGCGAAAGCAAAGAGGTAATAGTAGGCTATTATCATATCAAGGCAGATAACCTTGACCAGGCGATCACTATTGCCAAAGGCAACCCCGAATTTGCGTATACCCAAACCGCCCGCATCGAGGTGAGGCCGATAAAGATGAAGGAAGAAACTACAGAATATTTATACCCTGTTGGTTAAACAGCCACTGCCATTTCCCTGTTATATTTATTACGATATTCTAAAGGAGATAAGCCTGTTATTTTCTTAAATATATTGCGGAAGGCTTTATGATCTGAGTAGCCTACCGAATACATTACCTCATTCACATTTTCCCGGCCGGATTCAAGAGTTTTCTTGGCTGCTTCTATTTTTACACGCTGTAGATACTCCACTGGGGTATTAGACGTTGCCTTTTTGAAACGTCGCTCAAAATTTCGCCTGCTGATGGAAAACATTTCAGATAGCTGGTCGACCGAGATTTTGGTGCCAACGTTGCGCTCAATATATATCTGTGCTTTTTTGATGGGTTCATCCTGGTGCTCCTTTTGTCCGCTGAAGATAACAAATGGTGATTGGCTATCGCGATCGATTTCGATTTCCATCACTTTAGAACAATGCACAGCAACATCACGTCCGCAATATTTCTCTACCAAATAAATAACAAGATTGAGAAATGAATAGGCTCCACCGCTTGAATAGATGCCTAGTTCATCAATGATCAGCTTCTCAGGCATTAGTTTGATATTGGGAAATGCCTGCCTGAAGATGTCAGCAGACATCCAATGTGTTGTACAGGTTTTCCCTTTAAGCAGATTGGTGGATGCCAGCAGGAAAGCGCCTGTGCAAAGACTCGCAACTTCGGCGCCATGCTTGTACTGATCCACTATCCATGGCACAAAGTCCATGTTTCGCTCTATACCTTCCATCGGATTGCCGTAGAAGGCCGGTATCATGATCAGTTCGGTCTTCCTGATCTCGTTTACCAGCGAATCCGGCCGAACTGCAAAAAGACCGCCATATAGCTCGGTTTCTTTACTCAACCCAACGAGGTGAATATCAAAAGCCGGTTTTTTCCCCTTCATTTCCATAAAACTGTTTACAAAGGAGAATACTTTATAGGTGCCTATAACGCTGCTCAGGATGATAGGGCCCTGGGGTATAATAATTGATACGTGCTTCATAATTCCTGTAATATAATTGATAAACAAAGTTATATCAGCAGATTGGCGCAATCAACCCCTAAGGTTGTCGTATTTACCCACCCTTTGCTTTTCAAAATCGGCTTAGGTTTGTTTTAGAAAAGACAGCCAAATCAATAATATAAATTAAATATTGACTTAATAGCACCTTTATACTTTCAATCAGGTTAACCAAAAAACTAAAATCATTATGGATTCATCAGTAAACATTTTAAACTGGTTCGAGGTATCGGTAAGCGATATCACAAGAGCTAAGAAATTTTATGAAACCATCTTTTCTGTCACCATGGAGGAGCAAGAAATGATGGGTATGAAAATGGCATTTTTCCCATTTGAAATGAATGGCAAACTATCAGGCGGTTTAGTTCAAAGCGATATGCACAAGCCAAGTGCTGACGGCGTTAAGATCTACTTTAATGGCAACCCGGACCTGGATGTAGCTCTATCAAAAGTAGAAGCAGCAGGCGGCAAAGTAACTATGCCTAAAGGAAAGATCAGCGATGAGATAGGCTATATGGCATTTTTTATCGATACAGAAGGGAATGGAGTGGCTTTGCATTCAAATTCTTAATATCGAATTTCGAATTTTTGATTTCGGATTTAGTTTGAAAATTCCGAAATCACAATTCCGCATTCCGAAATCAACACTACCATCCTCCCTTCAATCCTTCTTTAAGGGCATTTTGGTAATGCTCTAAGTCAAATGAATACAGGTAGGGGGCTTTATGCGCCCCGCCTTTTCGTGGTTGTTCAGAACGGCTCAGGATACCGAAGCCCAGCATTCGGCGCTGAAAATTGCGACGATCGAGTTTCTTATCAAGAATGGTTTCGTACAGCTTCTGCAGTTCAGGCATCGTAAACTCTTTCGGCATCAGGTTATAACCAATAGGTTGATAGTTTAACTGAAGCCGCAAAGTATCTAATGCCGATTGCACTATCTGGGCATGATCCAGCTTAAAATCGGGCAGAGCGGTGAGGTCGTACCAGGTGCAACTTTCAGAATGACCGTCAGGAGTGGGGTTTACATTCACAAAATCGACCAAAGCATAATAGCCGATAGTCAGGAACCGCATAGAAAACCAGTTTTCCTCTTGCGGGATCATATCCTTATACATATCATGATGTGGCCTGGCGCGGTCGGGATCGCCAAATACCCGGAATTGCTGAAGGAATATCTTGTCGAGCCCGGTACGTTCTTTAAGAATACGATCAGCGGCCATCTCAATGGGTTCATCCTTCATCACAAAACCGCCGGGCAAATACCAGGAAGCTTCTTTTTTGATTTTTAGCCCCAGCACTTTCAGTTGTCCTTCATGAAAACCAAATACTACGCAATCGATAGATATATGATCAAGATAACTGCTGCGCGCGTTTTCGCAAAACTCTATAAGCTCCTGTTTATTAAACATTTTATGTTATTATTCAAAAATACTTTGATTATCTGAATTATAATAAATAGTATTGTGTTCAAAATACACCAAGCTTTACGGAGCGGAGTGCGATGACCAATTTTTTGAACTTGAATTTATTAAAATATCAGAACCGGTTTATAATGGTTTAATTTTGTAAAGATATTATTTATAACAAGTTCCAACACCAATTTAAACTAGTTTTCATTCCATTAAGATGAAAAAACATTTCCTTTCCCGGGTATCCCGGAAGATCGCAGTAATATCTGCATTGATATTACCGCCTGCGATGGCTGTTGCCCAAACCAGCAGCGGCGATGCCAAAATGGATGCTTTTGTAAAACAATTGATGGCTAAGATGACCCTTGATGAAAAGATCGGTCAGCTTAACCTGGTAACCAGTGGCCGTGCGCTTACGGGTTCAATTGTAAATAAAGGTGTCGAGGAAGGTATTAAGAAAGGAGATATCGGTGGAATATTTGGTGTGTATGGTACCGATTATATCAGCAAGGCGCAGGAACTGGCAGTTAAAAACTCACGTTTACATATTCCTTTAATATTCGGTTTGGATGTGATCCACGGTCACCGTACTATTTTCCCGATCCCGCTGGGTATGTCAGCAACGTGGGATATGGGCCTCATCGAGCGTTCGGCTAAGATCGCTGCTGGTGAAGCGACAGGGGAGGGTATCAACTGGGTTTTCTCGCCAATGGTAGATATCGCCCGCGACCCACGCTGGGGACGTATTTCGGAAGGCTCAGGTGAAGATCCTTATTTAGGGTCGATGATCGCCAAAGCAATGGTAAGAGGTTACCAGGGCACCAGCATGAAAAACAGTGATGCGGTGATGGCTTGCGTAAAACACTTTGCATTGTATGGAGGGGCCGAGGCTGGCCGCGAATACAATACGGTTGATATGAGCCTTATTAAAATGTACCAGGATTACCTGCCGCCTTACAAAGCAGCTGTGGATGCCGGTGCGGGAAGTTTCATGAGCTCGTTCAATACTATTAATGGTGTACCGGCAACCGCTAACCAATGGCTGTTGACCGATCTGCTGCGCAAGCAATGGGGCTTTAAAGGTTTTGTGGTATCAGACTATACCGCAGTGAGCGAATTGTCTGCTCATGGCCTGGGTGATTTGGAGCAAGTATCAGCACTGTCGTTAAAAGCCGGGTTGGATATGGACATGGTGAGTGAAGGCTTTTTGAAGACTTTGAAGAAATCGGTAAAAGAGAAAAAGATAACTCAGCAGGAGATCGACCTGGCTTGCCGTCGTGTACTGGAAGCAAAATATAAACTGGGTCTGTTCGATAATCCTTACAAATCAATCAACGCCGGAGTAGAGGCCAAAGCTGAACTGACCGAGGCCAATCGTTTGGCTGCACGGGAAGTAGCTGAGCATTCTTTCGTGTTATTAAAGAATAAAGGCCAGATATTGCCATTGAAAAAATCAGGGACTATCGCATTGATCGGTCCGCTGGCTGATAACCATTCTGAAATGCTGGGTACCTGGGTAATAGCCGGTGATCCGAAGAAATCGGTAAGTGTGATCGACGGTATAAAGAAAGTAGCTGGCCCTGGCGTTAATATATTATATGCACGCGGATCAAACTTTACTGACGACTCTTTACTAAATCAACGTGCCTGGTTCTTTGGCATGAAACAGGAACGGGATAACCGCCCGGCTCAGCAAATGATCGATGAAGCTGTTGAGACAGCAAACAAAGCAGACATCATAGTTGCAGCAGTAGGTGAGTCGGCTAACATGACCGGCGAATCTGCAAGCCGCTCCGATATCAATATTCCTGAAACGCAGAGAGAATTATTGAAAGCGCTTTTCAAAACAGGTAAGCCAATTGTATTGGTGTTGTTTAATGGTCGCCCACTAACTTTAACCTGGGAAGACCAGCATGCGAACGCCATACTGGATGTTTGGGCGCCGGGTACAGAAGCTGGTAATGCCATTGCAGATGTATTATTTGGAAATTACAATCCATCAGGTAAGATCACTGCAACCTTCCCGAAAAATGTTGGCCAGGTACCTATATATTATGCCCACAAAAATACAGGCCGCCCATTTGACGATAAGGGCAATGCCAAATTCAAATCAGATTATATTGACGTGTCCAATGCACCGTTGTTTCCATTTGGTTATGGCTTAAGCTATACCACCTTTAAATATAGTGATGTAAAACTGAGCAAGACTACTTTAAAAGGCAACGAAACGCTGAAAGCCACCGTAACTGTAAGTAACACAGGTAGTATGGATGGTGAGGAAGTTGTACAATTATATGTAAGTGATCCTGTCGCAAGTATCAGTCGCTCGGTTAAAGAACTGAAGCATTTTAGGAAGATTACGATTAAAGCAGGAGAGCAAAAAGAGATATCTTTTGACATCACAACCAACGACCTGAAATTTTACAATACAAACCTGAAATATGATTGGGAACCGGGACAATTTATTGTCCAGATCGGCACCAATTCAGACGATGTTCACAGTGCTTCTGTGCAGTGGAATAAATAGAAATTTGATGGTATTATTTTGCCCGTTTTAAACAAAAATTTAAGAGAAATATAAGGTAAATAAAATGGATGTTCCGGCCGCAGTTGTTTAAACAATTGCGGCCATTTTTTTTGTTTAAACAATATGGAGGCAGTTTTTTTTTATATTTTATGGTTTTAATAACTGTACGATTAACGTTTATTTTCGCCACTAACTAACTGATACTTTGATACATAATTATGATGTTTTTTTAACATATTTTGCCCGGCAAAAATTGCTCAGATTGTCTGTGATTCTGATAAAAAACTGAACAGATGCGAAGCCTTCCTGAGATTAAAAAGCGGAATTATCGATTTTTGCAATTTCGCATAACAATATAACAGGTTTTTTACATTGTCATTTTGGTAATAATATGCCAATATTGTTGAGTTATTTTCAAATAAAGTTTAATTTTTTATTTGGGGTATGTAATTAAATCGTAAAAAAATAATTAATTTATAAATCTTCAAATTATCCTTGTGTATACAATACACTCTATTTAAATTAGATGCAGTACCAATTAGGTTTTTCCGAAATAAGGATTAACCTGTATAACCTGATATAATTATAACATAATGATTTTTTAATGTTCCGGCGCGAAAATGGTGCCCGGACGCATTGAAGCAAGGACAGTGATTGTTTTTTTTATTATCAAATATTAAATGATAAAACTTTTACTTATTTCTATTATGTGTATTGCCCCATCTCTCTCAAACTACTTCAGAGGGCATCGCATAAATCTTTTTGACCCCAGTCAATAAACCGGTAATGCCGGTCCAGGCAAGAATTTATCAATTATCAACTAAATCAATAAATTAATCAACTAAATCTCAATCTCATGTTTAAAAGTTTACTTCTAAAAGGAAGGACGCTGTGCATAATAGTATTATGCGCGCTCTCCTCATTGGTAGTTACAGCCCAAACAAGGATTACGGGTAAAGTCATCGGAAGTGATGATAAGCAGCCGGTAATAGGTGCTACCGTAAAAATTAAAGGTACAAACGTAGGTGTTGTTACAGACGTTAACGGAGCCTTTGCATTAAATGCAAACAACGGCGACGTGCTGGTAATATCCTACATTGGCTACCAGGCAAAATCAGTTACAGTTACAGGGGCATCGTTAGGTACCATTGAACTGGCCGTAACCAACAGCACCTTAAATGAGGTGGTGGTAACAGGTTACCAAACCCAGCTCAAAAAGGACATTTCCGGTTCGGTTGCTACTGTAAACATTGCTGATGCCAAGAAGATCCCGGCTACAAGCTCTGAACAATTATTACAAGGTCAGGCCGCAGGTGTAACTGTAATCAATTCAGGTGCACCGGGCGCTGCCAGTACAGTATTTGTTCGTGGTGTAAACGGTTTCGGCCAGGTTAGCCCGTTGTATGTTATCGATGGTGTTCAGGCATCCGACATGTCATCAGTTAACCCTAATGATATCGAGAGCATCAGCGTTTTGAAAGATGCGGGTTCTGCCGCTATATATGGTATAGCAGGCGGTAACGGTGTAATCGTTGTTACTACTAAAAAGGGTAAATCAGGAAAGGCTACCATCAGTTACGATGGATTTTACGGTACTCAAAGACCTCTGAGTGGCAATGTTTATAACATCATGAGCCCGGCACAGCAAGCTGTTATGGCTTTCAGAGCCAATGACTCTGGTACCCAGGTTTTGTACCCGGACCCTTCTAATAAGACCAATGCAGATAATGGAACACTTACAGCAAGTAATGTCATTATCCCTACTTATGGTTATCATGGTCCTGCTGCACCTGCCGGTCAAACTACTTTTGGCGCTGCCGGCGTTACCAGCGATTCTAATATATTGCAGTATTATCATTTTGATGAGGCTAATCCACAGAATGACTTCCTGGTTCAAAAATTTGCAACAGGTCAGGGTACCGACTGGTTTCACTCAGTATTTACTCCTGCTCCTGAAATGTCGCACACTGTTACAGGAAGCGGTGGTAATGATAAAAATACCTATTTGTTCTCTTTGAATTATTTAAATCAAAAAGGTACATTATTAGAAAACTACGAAAAGAGATACCAGGGCCGTGTGAACACAGTTTTCTCAACTGCTAACAATCATATCCGTTTCGGTGAAAATGGTTATGTGACTTACAGGGAGAATAATGGTGGTTATAACGGAACACAGCAACAGGAAGGTGGCCCTATCGCTTATATCTTCCGCGAAATGCCTATTATCCCGGTTTATGACGTACAGGGTAACTATGGTGGCGGTTTCGATGGCCCTAACGGTGAGCCTTTGGGTAACGGTAGTAACCCTTATGCATTGCTTGCAAGACAAGCTACTAACAATGCTCACTTTGTTACTGTACAGGGTAATATCTTTGGTGAAGTTGATTTCTTGAAATATTTTACTGTCAGAACTTCCTTCGGCGGTAATTTGTACAATCAATATTGGTGGCAAATAGGTTATAATACCTATGAGAACTTCGAATCTCACACTTCTCCAAACAATAGCTCTGAAAACGAGCAAATGAGCAGCAACTATAACTGGGCTAACACCATCAGTTATAAGCAAACTATCGGAAAACACAACATCCAGGTTTTCGGCGGTTATGAGCAACGTGAATCCCATGGCAGACAGTTCAGCGCATACGGTCAGAGTTACTTTTCTTTAGACCCTAATTATGTGCAATTGCAATATGGTACACCTGTTACTGCGCCAACCAGCACTATTTACCAACCAACCGGAGTTCTGTCATTCTTCGGACGCTTAGATTATACCTATAACGATCGTTATATTTTAGGTGCAACTATCCGTCGTGACGGTGTGTCAGACTTCTTCCCGGGTTACCAATGGGGTACTTTCCCTTCAGTATCTTTAGCATGGCGCGTCACTCAGGAAAACTTCCTGAAAAATGTTAGCTGGTTGAATGATTTGAAAATACGCGGAAGCTACGGTGAAGCAGGTAATGACGCTAACATTCTTTCCATCGGTTCAGTAAATGCTTATAATGCGTTTGGTTCAGGTACAGGTGCTTCTTATTATGGTATCGCCGGCGGCCTTAACTCTATCTCACAAGGTTTCTATAACAGCCAGATAGGTAACCCTCAAACAAGTTGGGAAATTGATAAAATTACGAATATCGGTTTCGACGCTTCATTATTCAACCACTTAGAGATCACTGCTGAATGGTACAAGAAAGCAATAAGCGGTTTGTTGTTCCAACAACCACTGCCGAAACTTTTGGGTGGTGCGGCAGCTCCGTTGATAAATATCGGTGATGTGCAGAATACCGGTATTGACGTTTCTGCTACTTATCATGGTAAAGTAGGGAATGATTTCTCATTTAGCGTGGGTGCAAACATCACTACTTATAAAAACAAAATCACTAAATTACCGGGCGCTGGTTACTTTGATTTCGGTTCATCAAGGGATAACGCTATCGTAAGAAACCAGGTAGGACATCCGGTGGGTGAGTTCTTTGGATATGAAACGGCAGGTATCTATCAAAATGCTTCACAAGTATCCAGCTTACCTGGTTATTCAGGAGCAGCCCCTGGTTCATTCATCTACAAAGATGTGAATGGCGACGGAAAGATCACTCCTGACGACCGTACCTGGATAGGTAATCCAAACCCTGATTTTACTTATGGTATAAACCTGAATGCTTCGTACAAAAGGTTTGACTTCGCTATGGTACTATATGGATCGCATGGCAACAAAGATTTTAACTACGTAAAATACTGGACTGATTTCTACAGTACTTTCCAGGGTGGTAAGAGCTTAGATATGTATAATAAAGCAGCTATCGTTTCAAATGGTGTTGTAACCAACCCAAGCGCAACTTTGCCGGCAGCTTCATTTTCACAAGCTATGGGTTCAAGTACTATCAGCTCATACTATGTTGAATCTGGTGCATTCTTAAAATGTCGTGTTGCTTCATTAGGTTATACCTTTGATCCAAGTGTATTAAAACGTGTTGGTATTGATAAACTACACGTTTACGTACAAGCGACTAACTTATTTACAATCACTAAATACACTGGTTTAGATCCTGAGTTAGTTCCTTCATTATCGAACAACGGTAGCCAATTGTATCAAAATGCTGCATTTGGTATCGATTATGGTGCATATCCAAATAATCAGAAACAGTATATTTTGGGTGTTAACTTGACATTTTAATTGATCATATATTTTAAAAAATTTAGAGTTATGAAAAGATCTTATAGTAAATTCATTGCCCTAGGTTCTATAGCATTTCTCACGCTGACCTATTCGTGTAAGAAATTGCTTAACAAGGAACCTGTGGGAACTTTGTTACCCGCGGTGCTTGCTAATAAGGCAGGTGTGGACGGGTTGCTTATCGGGGCATACTCGATGCTCGATGGTTATACTAACCAACCTAATGGCGGTACATCATGGGAGTCGTCAATAGATAACTGGGTGTATGGTGGTATTGCGTCGGATGATGCGTACAAAGGTTCAAATACAACTGACCAGCCGACTGCTGTTCCGCTGGAAAATCACAGTGTGGACGCATCAAATGAATACCTTGTCGAAAAATGGGCATCTTGTTATAACGCGATCCAGCGTTGTAACGACGTGATCCGTGAGATACCCTTAGTTAAAGACGGTTCGGTAAGTGATGCCTATGGCAAAGAAGTGATTGCTGAAGCCAGGTTCTTACGTGGTGTTTATCACTTTGAGCTGGCAAAAATGTGGAGAAATGTTCCTTATGTTGATGAAACCATCACTTACTCGGCAGGTAACTACAATGTGCCTAATCCAGGACCTATCTGGGATAAAATTGAGGCTGATTTTACTGCAGCAATGGCTGATCTTCCTAAAACTCAGCCACAAGCCGGTCGTGCTAATTATTATGCAGCCGAGGCTTTCCTGGCCAAAGCATTAGTTTTTGACCACCAGTATTCTACTGCTCTGCCGCTTTTGACTGATTTGATCACAAACGGTACAACTGCTCAAGGAGCTAAATATGCTTTAGGTGCGTATCAGGATAACTTTGACGCTATCAAGAGAAATGGCCCTGAAAGTGTATTTGCTTGCCAAATGACCACAAATGACGGTTCTGGCGGTAACAACTCAAACGAGGGTGATGATTTGAACTTCCCTGCAGGTACTTATACCGGATGCTGCGGGTTTTATCAGCCATCATATAGCCTGGCTAACTCATTTAAAGTTGATGCTGTTACCGGCTTGCCGTTGTTGGGTACTACATCCATATCAGTAGCTTCGTTTACTTCTGATAATAAAACTACAGCAACATCAACAGTTAATGCACCAAATTATAATTTGGTTAACCTTGGGAATGACCACGGCTTAACCGCAACCGATCCTTTTACCCCGCCATCAGATGCGCTGGATCCTCGTATTGACTGGACCTTAGGGCGTCGTGGTATCCCTTATCGTGATTGGGGATTGTGCGGTGGTGAAACCTGGTCTCGTGGTGACATTGTTCCTTACAATCCAACCAAAAACGTGTTTAACCACAAAGATATCGGCTCTACAGTTGATAACGCAGCAGGTTGGGCACAAAACCAGGGTACTGCTGATAACTACAACCTGATTCGTTTTGCTGCAATTTACCTGTGGCGTGCAGAATGCTACATCGACGCTGGTAATTTTGCCGCTGCTGAAGCTGATGTTAATGTTGTACGTGCCCGTATGCAAAATCAAGCATATTGGGTACATACCTACATCAATAATGCAAATCCAGAAGGTGGCTTTACAAATACTCCGGCCGCAAACTACAAAATAGGTTTGTATACCGGCCAGTTTGCTGCAAATGGTAAAGCGTATGCACTGGAAGCAACTATAATGGAAGAAAAACTTGAGTTTGGTATGGAAGGACACCGCTTCTTTGACTTACAACGTCAGGATGCAATTTACAACGGCCCTGCAGGTGCTAGCTTTATGGCTAACACGCTGAATGCTTACATTAAGTTGGATACCCGTATATCAAACCCGGTATTAAACGGATCTTCATTTACAGCTGCTAAAAATGAACTTTGGCCAATACCTCTTGGTGAGATCGATATCCAGGCTGGTAAATTAAAACAGAACCCTGGCTATTAATAGTTAGGCTCATAAAAAATAAAAAGGGTGGTGATATATATCACCACCCTTTTTTTATAAATTAGCTTGAAGTTTTTTTGTGCTTTTGGCATATTAAAAATAATCCTGAAATTTAATTTATCCTAATAAAATCCAAGATCGCTAAAGCACAATTTGCTATAATGAATATCATCCGCTATCTCCTGATTTTTTTCATACCCGTTTTATTATTTTCCTGCAAAAAGAAAACCCTGTTTGAACAAATCCCTTCCTCTCATTCGGGTGTAACTTTCAACAACAAGATTGTTGAAAATGACACCATAAACCCATTGGACAAACTAAATATTTACAATGGCGGCGGTGTGGGAGTAGGCGATTTTAACAATGATGGTTTACAGGACATCTACTTTGTTGGCAATGCCACATCCAATAAGCTTTATCTGAATAAAGGAGACATGAAGTTTGACGATGTAACGGCAGACGCAGGAGTTGGTGGCAAAGGCGGCTGGGGCAGGGGCGTAGCTGTTGTTGACATTAATAACGATGGATTACTGGATATTTATGTTTGCAATACTTTACTAAATGATTCTGCTAAAAGACGTAATCTACTATATGTTAACCAGGGTATAGATAAAAACGGGGTGCCTCATTTTAAGGAAATGGCCAGGGAATATGGTTTGAATGCTGAAGTGTATTCGACTATGGCATCATTCTTCGATTATGATAATGACGGCGATCTCGATATGTACCTTACAGTTAATGAGGTTGACCCTACAGATAATACCAGCCAGTTCAGACCTGTTATTAAAGATGGTACTGCACGGAGTTCGGGGCGGCTGTTTCGGAATGACTGGGACCCTGTACTAAAACATGGTGTATTCCATGATGTATCTATGCAGGCCGGAATAAAAATAGAAGGATTTGGTCATGCTACTACCACGGTTGATATTAACCGGGATGGGTGGAAGGATATCTATGTAACCAACGACTTTTTGCCTGATAACATACTCTACATTAACAATCACGATGGTACATTTACCGATAAGTCCAAAGAATATTTTAAGCACACATCGACTAGCGCGATGGGGCAGGACATAGAAGATATTAATAATGACGGGCTTGCAGATGTATTCGAACTCGATATGAACCCACCGGATAACTACCGGAAGAAAATGTTTATGAGTGCTGACAGTTATCAGCAATTTCAAAATTTTGACTATTACGGGCACCAGTATCAATATCCACGCAATACCCTGCAACTAAACCAGGGACCAAGAGTCGGGCAAAATGATAGTATAGGAGATCCTGCCTTTAGCGAAATAGCATTTTTAGCCAATGTCTCGCAAACTGACTGGAGTTGGGGGCCTATGCTTACAGATTTCGACAATGACGGTTACCGGGATTTGATCATTACAAACGGGTATCCGAGGGATGTAACAGATCACGACTTTATGAATTTTAGGGCGCAATCATATTTTGTAGCGACCAAGAAGCAGATACTTGATCAGATTCCGATCGTAAAGATCCCAAATTTCGCATTCAAAAACTCAGGCAAACTGCAGTTTGACGATGTAACAGATGCTTGGGGCTTTAATGTTCCTACGTTCTCAAACGGAGCGGTTTATGCCGATCTGGACAATGACGGGGATATGGATGTCATCATCAACAATATTGATGATGAGGCTATGATCTATAAAAATACATTAAGAGAAAAAGACCCGAACGATAGTCATTATCTGCATGTTACGTTTAAAGGCGGCCCAAATAACATCGGCGGAATTGGTGCATGGGCCGATATTTATTACGATCAGGGCAAACACCAGGTATATGAGAACACACCGTACAGGGGGTACTTATCTACCATTCAAAATATGGCACATTTTGGCCTCGGCAAGGTTACTATCCTTGATTCGGTAGTAATACGCTGGCAAAATGGCAAGAAACAAACCTTTCAGAATGTAAAGGCCGACCAGGTGTTGAAAGCGGATATAGCCAATGCCCGCGATCCTTATTCATTTAAACAACCTGAAATAGATAAGCAATCTTTGTTCCGCGAGGTAACAAAGATGCTGGGTGTAAATTATAAGAACCAGGACGTTGATTATATCGACTTTAACGTGCAGAAACTATTGCCACATAAACTATCAGAATACTCTCCGGGTCTGGCTGTAGGTGATGTGGATGGTAATGGCTTAGATGATATTATAGTAGGAGGAACGTCAAAATACCCGGCGCAATTATTCCTGCAACAAACTGATGGGAAGTTTATTCAGCGTAATTTACTTTCAACCTCATCAAAACCTACAGATCGGGTTAAAGACGAGGGATTATTACTTTTTGATGCCAACGGTGATGGTAAGCTTGACTTGTATATAGCCAGCGGCGGATATTCCAATCAGCCCGGATCTCCTTATTACCAGGACAGGCTATATATCAACGATGGTAAAGGAAACTTTGCAGAAGCAACCGATGCATTGCCTAACAATACTACCAGCAAGCTATGTGTCCGTGCTGTTGATTACAATAAGGATGGGAAGCTCGATCTGTTCGTATCCGGAAGGGTTGATCCGTGGAACTATCCGAAACCTGTCTCTAGTTTTATTTTCAGGAACGATAGTAAAGACGGGCATCCAAAGTTTACTGATGTCACTTCATCGGCAGCTAAAGATCTGAAAGATGCTGGCCTTATCTGTGACGCTGTTTTTACCGATTTTGATAATGATGGCTGGCCCGACCTGGTAACTGTTGGAGAATGGATGCCGGTAATGTTCCTGAAAAATGATCATGGGGTATTTAAAAATGTGACTGCTAATACAGGTATCAGCGATAAATTAGGCTGGTGGAATACTATTGCGGCCGGCGATTTTGAGCATAATGGCAGGACGGATTACATAATTGGCAATACAGGCCTGAATACCTTTTTTAAGGCAAGCGATCAGTATCCTGTTTATATAACAGCAAAAGATTTTGACAACAATGGCAGTTATGACGCCTTCCCTTCGGTTTTCCTGAAAGACCAGGATGGAAAGATGAAAGAGTTTCCGGTACATACGCGCGATGACATTGTGAAGCAGATGATAGGCATGCGTGTGAAGTTCCAGAACTATAAGTCGTTTGCCACTGCAACAATGGACGAAGTGTTGACTCCGGAAATGCGTGAAGGCGCACTACGACTCAAAGCGAATACCTTACAATCGGTTTACCTCCGAAATGATGGGAACGGTAAGTTTACGATGATAGATCTGCCAACCCAGGCGCAGCTATCGGAGCTTTGCGGCATGTGTGTAGATGATTTTGATGGCGATGGTAACCTGGACGTGGTAGCAAATGGTAATGACTACGGAACCGAACTTACAACGGGCCGCTACGATGCATTTAATGGTTTGATGCTGAAGGGTGATGGCAAGGGCAACTTCAAGCCTTTAAGCATCCTGCAATCGGGTATTTATATTCCTGGTAATGGTAAGGCCCTGGCTAAGGTAGCCGGTGCACATGGAAATTATCTGCTTGCAGCCAGCCAAAACAGGGATGTGATGAAGATATTCGAGCTAAAACGGAATGCTCAACTGGTTAAGCTTCAGCCAATGGATATGTTTGCTATGATCAAGTATAAAAATGGAAAGATCAGCAAGCAAGAGTTTTACTATGGTGACTCGTTCTTATCGCAATCCGGCAGGTTTATGAATATTGATAATACAATGGCTTCAGTTGCCATTACGGATAACTCCGGTAATACAAGGAATATCCCAGTGAAATAAAATAGATTATGAGAGTCCTAAAAATATTAGCTGTTTGTGCCGCTTTTGTAATATTAGCCACATCCTGCAAACAAAAATCATCGAGCGGTCCCATCGACGATACCGCGGTGCTGCATGAGAATGAGGCTCAGCTGACGAATGTGATCATCTACGATGTGTTTACCCCTCCGGTGGCAGCCCGTATTTATGGCTACACCTCACTGGCAGCATATGAGGCTATGCGTTATGCCGATCCGAAATATAACTCGATCACGGCGCAACTCAGAGGCTTCGGAGCACCTCCGGAACCA
>Ga0163162_10001364_pt1 | contig 22725 bp, 29 predicted proteins | sample S55metaG_FD_115310 | JGI IMG/M metagenome (GOLD analysis project Ga0163162, IMG submission 115310) | Switchgrass rhizosphere microbial communities from Kellogg Biological Station, Michigan, USA - S5-5 metaG | ecosystem: Host-associated > Plants > Roots > Rhizosphere > Soil | place: USA...
TCACGCGGCGAGTTTATACTGGTAAAAAAGGGACTTAGCCAAAATTGGAACCTAATTCCTGGCCTGCGGACAAAGTCGAGCGGTGGCCGATCGAGCGGCTGGTTCCGTATGCGCGGAACGCCAGAACGCATACTGACGAGCAGGTAGGCCAAGTTGCGGCCTCGATTCGGGAGTGGGGCTGGACTAACCCGGTTCTGGTATCGGTGGATGGCGGGATCATTGCCGGCCATTGTCGGGTGCTGGCGGGGAGGAAACTGGGTCTGACCGAGGTCCCGGTGATGTTGGCGGCGGGCTGGAGCGAGGCGCAAAAGCGGGCCTACATCCTGGCCGACAACCAGCTGACGCTGAACGCTGGATGGAACCCGGAACTGTTGCGGCTGGAACTAGCCGAGTTGCAGGACCTGCAATTTGACCTTGGCCTGATCGGGTTTGGCGACGACCAACTGGCCGGACTGCTGCAGAGCAATCCTGGCCTGACCGATCCCGACGAGGTTCCCGAGCCACCTGCCGTTCCGGTGGCGCAGCGTGGCGATTTGTGGCGTTTAGGCCGGCATCGGCTGGTGTGCGGCGACGCCACCGATAAAAACGACGTGCGGGCCGCGCTGGGCGACGTGGTGCCGCACCTGATGGTGACCGATCCTCCGTATGGAGTTGAGTACGACCCTGACTGGCGCAACCGGGCTGACAGGGCCAATGGGAAACCCTATCGCGCGAGCGCCATAGGGCAAGTGTCCAACGACGACCGGGTTGATTGGCGCGAGGCGTGGGCGCTGTTTCCGGGTTCCATTGTTTATTGCTGGCATGCCGACCCGCATGCCGCTGGCGTCCAGGCCTCGCTGGAGGCGGCAAGTTTTGAGATCGTCTGTCAGGTTATATGGGCCAAGGACCGATTCGTTATCTCACGCGGCGACTACCATTGGCAGCACGAGCCGTGCTGGTACGCAGTCCGCAAGGGAAAGAAACACGGCTGGTCCGGCGATCGGTCTCAAACAACACTCTGGCAGATTAGCCACCAGAAATCCGAAACCGGCCACTCGACCCAGAAACCTGTCGAGTGCATGCGCCGGCCGATCGAAAACAACTCCTCGCCGGGCCAGGCGGTCTACGACCCGTTCGTCGGCTCCGGCACCACCATCATCGCCGCCGAGATGACCGGCCGCGCCTGCCATGCGCTGGAGATTGATCCGGCCTATTGCGACGTCACCATTGAGCGCTGGCAGAACTTCACTGGCGAGAAGGCGGAACGGATGCCAGCACATGAAGCTGCCGCGTGATGCCGACTATTGCTATGCGCGAATTGTCCGCGCCGAGGATTATCTTCGGATGGGCTGGATGATTGTCGGTGAACTCGGGCCGACGCACGGCGTTTGGTCGGTGCTGGCGATCTGGCTGTGCGAGTGTCGGCCGGCACGCATGCCGCGGGAGGCTTAATGGCTCAATACAACAAACACGAACCGACCGAGAAGGACCGCAAGACCGTCGAGTCGATGTCGGGGCATGGCATTCCGGAAGACGATATTGCGCGGGTGCTCGGCATCGCGCGGATGACCCTGCGCAAGTGGTATTCCGAGGAACTGGCAACCGGCCACATCAAGGCGAATTCGATGGTTGCGCAGAGCCTGTACCAGAAGGCGATGGGCAACGGCCAGGGCTCCGTGACCGCCTGTATTTTCTGGCTCAAGGTCCGGGCCAACTGGGTCGAACCGCGACCTTGGGAAGACCAGGGGCCGGGCAAGAAGGAACAGTTGCAGACGGCGGCGGCCACGGCGGGCGGCACGGCGACCGAATGGGCCGACGATTTGGGGGTTGGGCAAGTTAACTGATGCTCACGACATCCTGGGACACCTCCTGCCGGGGCTGGGAATCCCGCATCCTTTCCGGCTGCTCGCTGGTTCCGGAATTACCGTTGTTCGAGGCCGAGGCAGCCAGGGCGCTGCGGGTATTCAAGCGGCTGCGGCTGCCGGATGTGATCGGCACGCCGACGCTGGGCGAGGTCTGTGGCCCGTGGTTCTTCCCGATCGTGGCGGCGCTGTTCGGGTCGTACGACCCGGCGACCAATGTCCGGCACATTTCGGAAGTCTTCCAGCTAATTCCGAAAGGCAACAGCAAATCGTCCAACGGCGGCGCGGTGATGTTGACAGCGCTGATTGTCAATCGAAGACCCGAATCGGAATATCTTTTCATCGCGCCCACCATCGAGATTGCGTCGATCGCCTACAAGCAAGCCAAGGGCACGATCCGGCTCGACCCTGAGCTAACCAAACTGTTCCAGGTGCAGGATCACCTCAAGAAGATCACGCACCGGGTTAGCGGCGCGACGTTGCAGATCAAGGCAGCCGACACCGACACGATCACCGGAAGCAAGGCGACCGGGACCATGATCGACGAGACCCATCAGTTTGCCAGGAAGAACAACGCCGCCGAAGTGTTCATCGAGTTACGCGGCGCACTGACCAAGCGGCCGGACGGGTTCCTATTTCAAACGACCACGCAATCGAAGCAGCCGCCGGTCGGGGTGTTCGCCTCGGAGTTGGCGATGGCGAGAGCGGTGCGCGACGGCAAGCACCGACTACCGCTATTGCCGGTGCTGTACGAACTGCCGGATAGTATGACCCGCGACGACGGCTGGAAAAATCCGGAGTTGTGGCCGCTGGTCAATCCGAACCTCGGGCGCTCGACAAACGCCGACTTCCTAGCGCGCGAGGTAATGCGGGCCGAGGCTGACGGGCCTGCCGCGGTGGCGCTGATTGCGAGCCAGCATTTTAACGTGCAGATCGGCATGAGCCTGCGGGCCGATGGCTGGGCCGGCGCCAACTACTGGAGCCGCGGCGTCGAGGCGGGGCTTTCGCTGGATGATGTGCTGGCGCGATCCGAGGCCGTGGTGGTCGGGATTGATGGCGGTGGGCTGGACGATCTTTTGGGCATCGCTGTGCTCGGCCGCGAGAAGGACACCAAGACGCACCTAGCCTGGACGCACGCTCTCATTTCCCCGGAGGGGCTTGAGCGGCGCAAGGCCAATCAAGGGTTCTACGACCGCTTCCAGGCCGACGGCGATCTGACGGTGGTTGCGGAATTGCCGGACGATATTTCGTTCGTCATCGATGTCGTGGAGAAAGTTAAGGCGACCAAGAAGCTCGCCGGGGTCGGCGTGGACGCAATCGGGATCGGCGGCATCGTCGATGCGCTGGCCAGGATAGGCGTCACGCAGGAGAACAACCTGCTCGCCGGCGTGCGGCAGGGCATCTCGCTGATGGGCGCCATCAAGACCGTCGAGCGCAAGCTGGTCGACGGCTCGTTCAAGCACAACGGCTCGGCGCTAATGGCCTGGTGCGCCGGCAATGCGCGGATTGTACCGACGCCGACCGGGATGCGGGTCGCAAGAGACGATAGCGGCTTTGGCAAGATTGACCCGCTGATGGCGCTGTTCAACGCCGCGGCGCTGATGGCACTGAACCCGGTGCCGGTGAAGAAGCCGGAATATCAATTGTTTTTCGCCTGAGGATCACCCCCATGTTGAACCGGGCCTACAGCCTGCTTGAGATCAAGCGGGTGGACGAAGACGCGCGCGAGATCACCGGCATGGCCTCGACGCCGACGCCGGATCGCTTGCAGGATGTTGTCGAGCCGACCGGGGCGCAGTTCAAGCTGCCTCTGCCGCTGCTGTGGCAGCACGATTCGAGCCAGCCGATCGGTCATGTCACGCATGCCAAGGTCGGCAAGGCCGGCATCGAGATTGTCGCCAGGATCGCCAAGGGTGTGACGGCCGAGATCGACCGCGCCTGGTCGTTGATCAAGGCCGGCCTCGTTCCTGGCCTCTCGATCGGCTTCAAGCCAATCGAGCATGAATTCATCAAGGAGACCAAGGGAATCCGTTTCATCAAATGGGATTTCCTGGAGCTGTCGGCGGTGACCATTCCGGCCAACAGTGAATGCACCATCGCCACCGTGAAATCGATCGACACTGCGCAGCGGGCCGCGTCAGGCCCAAAAGCTCGCGGTGTCGTCCGACTACTGGACCCACCGGGCGCCTCCGGCTCATTGAAACTCAAAGCCCAGGAGGGCACCCAAATGAAAACGATAGCAGAGCAGATTACCGCGCTGGAAAACAAGCGTGCGGCCAGTGCCACGCGCATGGAAGCGGTGATGCAAAAGAGCCTCGACGAGGATCGCACCTCGGACGTGGCCGAGCAGGACGAGTTTGACAATCTCGAATCCGAGGTTTCGGCCATCGACAAGGACCTGGTGCGGCTGCGTGCGGTCGAGCGGGCCAGGGCGTATGCGGCCAAGCCGGTGGTCAAGGCCGACACGGCGCACGAAGGCACGGTACAGCGCGGCGGCTCGATCGTCGTCAAGCCGCAGCCGAGGCTGGAGCCGGGACAACTCTTTGCTCAGAAGGTCAAGTGCATGGCGCTGTCGCAGAAGGTGTTTCGTCCCGCAGCCGATATCGCTGCGGAAATGTACGGTCCCGACAGCGACGTCGTTGGCGAGTTCAAAACGGCGGTGCCGGCCGGCTCGACGATCACAGGTAACTGGGCAGCCAATTTGGCTGTTGTTGACACTGCGGCGGCTGCCGCTTTCTTGGAATATCTGCGGCCGATGACCATCCTCGGCCGCTTCGGCGTTGGCGGCGTCCCGGCATTGCGATCAGTGCCGTTCAATACGCCGCTGATCACGCAGACTGGCGGCGGTGCCGGCTACTGGGTCGGCGAGGGGAAAGCCAAGCCCTTAACCTCGCTTAACTTCGCACGCGCGACGCTACCCCCGCTCAAGGTCGCCAATATCTGTGCCCTGACGGACGAGTCGATCCGCTTCAGCAATCCGAAGTCGGACCTTATCGTTCGCGACAGTCTGGCGGCGGCGTTGCGGGAACGGCTGGATATCGATTTCATCAATCCAGCGAAGACGGCGAGCACTGGCGTCTCACCGGCTTCGATCACCAACGGCGCCGCGACGGTGGTGTCGTCGGGCGACACCGCCGACGATATCCGGCTCGACATCCGGTCGCTCTATGCCAAATTCTCCGCGGCTAATAATCCGGTATCGAGCGGCGTCTGGATCATGTCATCGAACAATGCGGTGGCATTGGCGATGATGACTAACCCGCTGGGACAGGCTGAGTTCAACGGCATGACCATGACCGGCGGCACACTCAACGGCATGCCGGTGATCGCCAGCGATTACATCACCAAGGCGATGAACATCGTCGTGCTGGTCAACGCCTCCGACATCTTCGTGGCGGATGACGGCGACATCGCAATCGATGCCAGCCGCGAGGCTTCGCTCGAAATGTCGGATGCGCCTACGGGCGACTCCATCACGCCGACCGGCACCTCGTTGGTCAGCATGTTCCAGACCAACACCGTGGCAATTCGGGCCGAACGCATCATCAACTGGATACGCGGACGGTCGCAATCGGTTGCTTATCTGACCAGTGCGGACTGGGGCGGCCCGGTTCACACGGCGTAATCCTGACCTCGGGGGCGGGCATTCTTCCCGCCCCCACCTTTTTGCGGAGAAGGTTGCTCAATGGCCAAGACCATCACCCGATTGAATGTATACATCGGCTATGGCGCGTCGCTGTCGGGATCGATCGATTGCGGCGACGGCTATATCGTCGGGCTCGTCATGCCGGATGTCTGGACCCAGGCGCAGGTGTCGATCCAGGTCTCGATGAACAACACCGAATTTTTTGACCTGTTCGACTTCGACCTTGAAACCAGGACGACCGCAAAGGAAGTCGTTTTCAACGTCCCACCGCCCGGCACGATGGTGGCGATCAATCCCAACACGCTGCTGATGGCGCAGTATATCAAGCTGCGAAGCGGTACGCGGGACGCGCCGATAGACCAGGAGAAAACCTGCATGTTCACCCTTCTCACCGTCGATACCGTGTCATGACGCGCAAATTGATCGCTGAGAGAAACCACAAGTATGGCACCAGGCGGCTGGTCGCCGGCGACGAATACGAGGCGACCGACATGCACGCCAAGGTTCTGGTTGGCATCCGCAAGGCACGCTACGCGCCCTCGCTTGAGCAGGCGGCGCCGGTGAAGCATGTGGAGAAGGCCGAGACCCACGCCCAGCCGCAAGCTGTCGATCACGATCTCGATCGTCTGCGCACTGAGGCAAAACGACTTGGCATAGAGGTCGACGGCCGCTGGGGCGACATCCGGCTCCGGCATGAGATTATGCAGGCAAGGTCGGTATCGCAAGGGCGAACCGGGAAATGAGGATCTTCGGCCTGCCCGTTCCGTTCACCGGCGAACGCAAGGCGCTCAACCAGGTGCCGGCAGGCTCGGGCGGCTGGTATCCGATCATTCGCGAACCGTTTAGTGGCGCCTGGCAGCGCAACATGGAGGTGAACGTTGATACCGCGGCGAGCTTCCATGCCGACTTTGCCTGCAAAACCCTGATCGCGCGCGACATCGCCAAGCTGCGGCTGAAGCTGGTCGAGAAGGACGCCGACGACATCTGGACCGAGACCACCAACCCGGCGTTCTCTCCGGTGCTGCGGCGGCCGAACCTGTACCAGACCCACAATCAATTCTGGGAAGCCTGGGTGCTGTCGAAGCTGTCGCGCGGCAATGCCTATGTGCTCAAGGAGCGCGATAATCGAAACGTGGTGACCGCGCTGCACGTGCTCGATCCGACCCGGGTACAGCCGCTGGTGGCCGACGACGGTGCGGTGTTCTACCGGCTGTCCAGCGACAACCTGGCCGGCATCGGTGAGCTGGTCGTGCCGGCGCGCGAGATCATTCACGACCGCATGAACTGCCTGTTTCACCCGCTGGTCGGAACGCCGCCGGTGTTTGCGAGCGGCCTGGCCTCGATGCTCGGGCTGAACGCGCAGAAGGCCAGCGCGCTATTGTTCGAGAATTCGTCGATGCCTGGCGGCATTATCACCGCTCCAGACGAGATGAGCGACGAGCAAAGGGTGCGGTTCAAGGCCGAATGGGAACAAAACTTTTCCAGGATCAACCTCGGCCGCGTCGCGGTGATGGGTGGCGGGCTGAAGTACGAACCGATCGCAATGACCCACGTCGAGGGCCAGATGATCGAGAACCTGAAATGGAGCGCAGAGGTGGTGTGCAGTGTCTACCATGTGCCGCCGTATAAAGTCGGCGTCGGCGCATTGCCTTCCTACAACAACGTTCAGGCATTAAACGTCGAGTACTATTCGCAGGCGCTACAGAGCCACATCGAGGAAATCGAGGAACTGCTTGACCACGCGCTCGGCATCGGCTGGGGCGTCGGCCTCGGCACCGAGTTCGACACCGAAAACCTGTTGCGGATGGATAGCGTGACGCAGATAACCGCAATCCAGCAAGCGGTCGGCGCCGGGGTGATGGCGCCCAACGAGGGCCGCAGCAAACTCGATCTCAAGCCGGTCGACGGCGGCGAGTCGCCCTATTTGCAGCAACAGAACTATTCGTTGGCTGCGCTGGCCAAGCGCGACGCCCAGGATGATCCGTTCAAGCCGAACACTCCGGCATTGGCTGCACCAACAGAGCAGCCGGTCGCGGAGAAGCCCGCCGCTGATCCGCCCAAGGAAGAAGTCAAGGCCATCGATATCGACCGGGTCACCAAGCTATACGCGAGGGCTGCGTGATGGATCTGCAAGAAGCATTTGATCGTGGTTTCGAGGTGGTGAAAACCTACGTCGATGCCGAACTCGCGGCTGCCGCCATGTTGCCGCCCGAACTCGCTGTTGAGGTCGCGAAAGCGGTGCGGACATTGCACGAAGCGCCAGAGATGATTGAACGCAGCGAACCCGCGGCGCCGCCAAAAGTCGTCCGCATCGAGCGCGATGATGACGGCAACCTGGTGCCGATCTACGACGAGCCCCGGCCCGCTGTTGCGGTGCCGCAGCCGTGATCATTGTGCTGTCGGAGCAGGCCAGCAATATTATGCTCAACGTATTGTCCGGCCTGATGGATGGCGGCTCGATCGAACTGTTGTCGGACGATGACCGCAGGCTCGCCGTGCTGAAATTGTCCGATCCGGCAACGGAGGAAGCATCCGGCCGCGAGATCGCATTCAACAGGATCATGGAAGAGGATGCCGCGCTGGCACAAGGCAATGCGGCCAACGCGCGGGTTCTCAGCAGTGACGGCAGCGAAGTATTTCACTGCGATGTCGGCGACGAAAATTCCGACGCCACGATCAAGCTCAACACCACCAGGATATTCCGCGGCGGCCCGGTGCGGCTGACCTCGTTCCGGCTGGCGTTCTGAGGGAGGCTAACTTGGCCACATACACGAAGTACGACACCGCGATCGAGAAGCTCTGCAACAAGCTGATCGATGCGTTCGGCACTACAGACACCTGGAAGGCCGTGATCCATACCGACGCGCCGGTCACTGCTACAGACAGCACGCTGACCGACTTGACCCAGATTGCCGGGAGCAACGGCTACACGACGGGCGGCACCAGCATCACGTTCAACTCGACGCGAACCGGCGGCACGATTACCTCGACCGGCACCGACGTGGTCTGGACGGCCAGCGGCGGCAATCTCGGTGCTAGCACGACCGGGCGGTATATATCGGTCTATGATGATACTTCCGCTGCCGACGATCTCTGGTGCAGCTGGGATTATGGGTCGGCGTTCACGGTCGCTGACGGCGAAACTCTAACGCTCGACTTTGGCGCGAACATTTGGACCATGACGTGAAACTACAGCCGCGGCCGGCAATGCAGGTGCTGGCCTGCAAGCGCTATCCGGTTGCTAAGTTGAAGGGCCTGATCCCGCAAAAATATATCGAGGCGCTGGAGCAGAACCAGATGCTGCGATCGTGCTGTCGCCATCCTGAGAACCACGAGATCGAGGCATGGAAATCGCGGGCCGAGGAAGCGGCGCCGGATGTGTACATCTTCCACTGTTCGTGCGGACGCAAACACAGACGGTTCTGTGTCGGTGGCGGTGACGAGAGGCCATTTTGGGAGATCGGGTGAATGTGCCGTGTAATGGTTGTCGTTTATGCTGTCGCATGATGACGCCTCTACGCCCAGAGATGGGTGACGATCTGGCGTCGTACCAAACAGCCATGTGCTACACGCCGGGCCAGTTGCCGTACATGATCCTCGACCGCCACGCTAACGGTGACTGCATCTATCTCGGCGAGCACGGCTGTACGATCTGGGATCGCGCGCCTTATGAATGCCGCATGTTCGATTGCCGCGACTACTTCAAGAATAAGACCCGGAACGAGCGCCGTGATCTGATGAAGCGGGATACCGCGGCCAAGCCGTTGTTCGACCGGGCGAAGGAGTTGCTGCGCTAATGGCGCTTCCGGTAGCCATTTCGGGCATCTCGACGGCGGTCGCGCCGGTCGGGCCGTTTAAGTCGAGTGGCGGTGCCTACTATTTCTTCGGGCGCGACGGCACCACCGCGACCACGCTGCAATCCTACAAGGCGTTGAACGCGGCTGCGGTGATCGCACCGGGGGGTGCGGGTAATCAGAATTTAGGTGACATTACTGGTCAGTCATCGATCGGACAAACATGGACGCATGACGGATCAACTGTTACTTCTGTCCGTGTCCATATCTGGAAGGTTGGTGCTCCGACCGATACTGTCAATGCTGAAATCTATGCAACGTCTGCCGGATTGCCTGTCGGCACGGCGCTTTTCACTTCGACAAATACGGTTTCCGGGGCGTCGCTTGGTACGGTTTCGGGAGGGCAGCCTGTTTCTGTTTTCAGTTTTTCCGGCGTCACTACGCTTGCCGCATCGACGATGTATGCACTTGTGATCAATCGTAGCAGTGCAGTCGATGCGTCGAATTATTATCGATGGGGTGGCGATGCCGCAGATACGTATGCTGGGGGCACCACCCTCAGAAAAGGTACGAGTATTCCAAATTGGAGCGTATCATCTGGTACTGATCGTGATGTCACGATCATCAGCGCATCGAGTGATACTGCGCCCGAAACTGCGTGGTCATCCATCGCGACCAAGACCGGCTTCACCACCGCGATTCTGAACCTCGCCGCGTACCAGGTCGGCAACGTCATTCACATGCTGGTGCAGGACGGCACGGGCCCAGCAACGTTGGTGGCGACGAAATATCTTTCGTTCAACATGTCCACCGACACGTTTCTGGCGACGACGGAAACGGTCTCGGCAGCATCGATCCTCACCGGCACCGCAGCATCAGGCTGGGGCTGCTCACTGGTCGTGCGGTCCAACGGCAACGTGGTCTGCTTCTACAACGGTGTGCAGACCAAGGTCTCGACAAACTGGTCCCGTGTCTATTACCGGGTACGCACAGGTGTAGCTACATTCGCCGCTGCCGAGGCTATGGTCGATGCCGGGTTGGGTGTTAACAACACCGCTCCCATTGCCGTGCTTGGTTCATCCGATCGCACGCATCTGTTGTTCTTCAACGGCACCAATACGCTTCAGAGACATCTGACCAGCGCCAACGTGTTGGGAACGGTGGCGTCAACTGGTGCGACGGCGGCTGCATTGGATGTCTGCACATTCGGTGCCACCAGTCATGTCGGTTTTACACCGGCTCAAACGTTTCGCTGGACTAGCGCGGACAATCCGACTGTCACCGCCGCCAGTGTGACATTCGGCACGCCGACCAGGACAGTCAATGACGGCGCGGATGTTCACGCACTGTACCAGAACAGCGCCGATAGCGACCTGTATGTCAAGAAATCGACGGATAGTGGCGCGACGTTCGGGACCGGCACTAATGTATTTACCGCTACGGTCACCGCAGCAGATGCCAACGTTTCGAAAAATCAAACGGCTTATCAGCGCGGTTCGAGTATCGTTTTTCCTTACATCGTCAACGATAACGCTACGCTGAAATACAACGAGGCTGTTATTCGATCCACGGCAGTGGCGGCGACAGCCCCGCCGGTTTTCCAGTCGCCGCGCAAAGTTTTCGCCTTCAGTGGAAGAGCCAGATGAGTCGTATCTACGCGGTGCCGTTCAATGGCACCATCACGGCAGCGGGGACCGATACCGACATCTGGTCGTTCCAGGCAGCGGCCAACAAGCCGATTTGCCTGCGCGCCTTCACGCTTGGGCAAACATCGGAAATTGGCGATGCGATGGAGGAGAACCTTCGCATCACGGTGCGGAGAATCACGACTTCATATGCGGTTGGTTCGGGCGGCAGTTCGGTGACGGCGGCGGCAACCACAGCGTCGTCCGCAGATACGGCATGGTCGTTCACGGCGCGAACCAACGACACCACGGTGGCAACCGGGACATCGCAAGTCCTTGACGAGTTCGGTTGGAACGAGCGCAACACGCCATATGAACACTGGTATCCCGACAACATCTTCGCGCCATCGGCAGTCAACGGTCAGGGATTGGTGATCAGGTGCGAGACCACGCTGCTCGATGACATGACGTTTTCAGGAACGGCCTGGATCGAAGAAGAGGGCTAAGTGCCGGTCTTTCTCAGGTACAGACCGCAAGTCAAGCCGCATAGAAGGTGGTTACCGCCTGGCCGGGCCGCGGCGGCATTAGTTAATAAAACAGTCGTTGCTGATGCCGGTTCGTACAGTCTTGCCGGCGCAACGACGACTGCGGTTCTGCATAAGTGGAAGGTCGACGCCACAACGGCTGCGAGCTACGCGCTTACTGGCGCGGCAACAACCAGCCTATTACACGCCTACAAGCCGGCGGCGGTTGCGGGCAGTTACGCCTTAGCCGGCGCGGCCACTACCAACGTTCTGCACAAGTGGACAGTCTCGGCAGGCACTGCGTCGTACGCGCTGACGGGCAACGATGTTGCGTTGACGAGGCTGACGAACAAGTCGCTGGTGGCTGGTACTGCCAGCTATGCCATCACTGGGACGGCGGCGTCTGTTCTGCATCGGTGGAAGCCTGTGGCTGCGGCGGGCAGCTACAGCCTCACAGGCTCTGATGTTGGCGTCCGGCATGTCTGGAAGATTGCCGCTGCCGCCGGGGCATACTCGCTCACGGGCGCGCAGGTCACGTTCCAGCACGTCTGGAAACTGCCGGCAGGCACAGCGTCGTATGCACTGATTGGCAGCGACGCGGTTCTGAAAAAGATTGCGGGTAAATTCGTCTCGGCCGATCCCGGCAACTACACGCTGACCGGCTCGGCTGTGGCCGTACTGGTTGGCCGCAAGCTCGCGGCGACGGCTGGCAGTTACGCGCTCACCGGCACCGCGGCCAGTATCGTCTATGAGCCCGGCGTGGTGGCGCCGCCGATCTTTGGCGGTGGCGGCGTTGCCAGGCCGCCGCGGCCCTATCCAGTCGAGGGTGCGGGTTTCGGAATTCTGCCGCCGATCGAGGGCGAGGCGTTTGGCGTCGTCATTGTCGCCGGCGTTGGTCAAGGCACGCTGCCGCTGCTTGAAGGCCAGGCAACAGGATCAATCGGCGTTGCCGGCAGATCGGCGGCACAGCTCGCCATCAAAGCGGCGGCCGTTGGCCAGCGCGGCCAGGCTGGCGCGGCGGAAGCCACGCTCAAGAGCATCGCGGCTGCAAGTTCGGGCCGCGCCATCGCGTGCGGGAAAGGTTACGGGATGATCGTGAAACTTGAGGGCGCCGCTGTCGGACGCCAGGACGATGACGAGGCCGCGGCGGTGACGTTCCTGCTGGCGGCATAGGGAATGGACATGAGCGAAAAACCGACCATTCCCCGGCCCGCCGTTGCGGTGCCCGGCCCGCATTATACCAAGGACGAAGGCATCGGTGCGGCGCTCGCGCTGGGCCAGCGTTGCATGGCCCAATTGCGCATATTGGCGCGGACACCGGGGCCGGAAGGGAAGCGCGGACCCGCCGGCGAGAAGGGCGACAAGGGCGAGCGCGGCGAGGTGGGCAAGGATGGGCCGGCCGGCCACCCGGGTAAGGACGGCATCGACGGCCGGGATGGCGAACGAGGCCAGAAGGGCGAGCCGGGCCGCAACGCTGCCGACCTGACGCTATTGCAGCAATACATCGACGAGCGAGTCGAGCGCACGCTTAAGGCTGCCTCGGTTACCACGTCGGACGGTGGCCGCACGCTGCATTGGTCGATGGGCGAAACAGTGCATGAAATAAAAACCGCCGTCGTGCTCGATGCCGGGGTCTGGAAAGAAGGCGCGGCCTATGTCACCGGCGACGCCGTCAGTCATGGCGGCTCCCTGTTCATCGCGCAAGGCGATACGTCGGAGAGACCGGGCAAGAGCGACCACTGGCGGCTCGCGGTCAAGCGCGGCAATGATGGTCGCGACTATCGCGCTGAAGAAAAGCGCCAGCCCGATTTGGTGAGGCTTAAATAATGCATTCGATCCTGGAAATTTTGGAAGAGGCGACCGACAGCGCCGGGCCAGACCTGATCTCGCTTGACGATCTGAAGCTCGCGCTCGGCATCGAGGGCACTGCCGAGGACGCGCAGTTGCAGGCCATGATCACGTTTCAAAGCCGCATCATCGCCGATTACTGCGACCGCCGGTTCGGCTTGGCCGAGGCTGTGGAAACGTTTACTTTCGATCGCGGCGAGACCATGCCGACCCGGCAGGCGCTGACGCTGTCGCTCTATCCGGTGGTGGAAGTGTTCGAAGTCTCCAGCTTCGGTGCCACTGCGGCCGATTACGATCTCGATCCAACGACCGGCCGGTTGTGGTCGGATGGCTGGTGGACTGGGTCAGTCAGTGTGCTTTATGCCGGCGGCTACGATCTGCCGGAGCAGGCGCCGGCGCGGTTGCAGAAGGCGGTGATCGAGGCGGTGTATGAGGGGCGCACCTCGGGCGCCCGCGATCCTTCAATACAACAGGTGACGCACGGCGATACCAGTATTCGTTACTTCACATCAGCCACATCGTCGGCGTCGGAGGGGTTTCTGTCGGCACCGGTGGTCGACCTGATCAGGCCTTACAGGCGGTTGCGTGTTGCGTGATTCCTATCCCTGGACCGTGCCCTGCGAGTGGCCGGGCGAATGCGTGTTTATTATTGGCGGTGGGCCGTCCGTGTTGTCGCAGGATCTCAATGCGTTACGCGGGCGGCGGGTGATCGTGATCAATTCGAGCGTCTATGCGGCGCCGTGGGCAGACTTCCTTTTCTTCGGCGACTGGCGCTGGTGGAACGAAGAGGAGAACAAGGCGGCGGTCGACAGTTTCGACGGCCGCGTCGTCACCACCACGCGGCTGGTGCGGGGAGATCCTAAGGTTTTGGTTTGCAGGAAAACCAATCCGCCGGGATTGGCGAAGGCGCGAGATAGTCTGGTGCAGAAATGGACCTCGTTGACGGCGGCGACCAATCTGGCGGCGCATCTGGTTGGGCGCGGCGGCACCATCGTTTGGCTCGGGGCGGACGGCAAGGTTGCTGCCGATCGCACCCATCATCACAAGCCGCACCGCTGGCCGCATAAGCCGGGCGCCTACGACAAGCAGCATGCGGACCTGGTGACGATCCTGCCGTCGTTGAAGGCGCTCGGGATTGCGGCATACAATGCCTCGCCCGGTACGGCATGGACCGATCTGTTGCCTCAGGTTGAATTGGAGGACGTATTGGAAGGGCGTCGGGCAGCGTGAGAACTTCCTGGCCGGTAATCGTCAACGGCATGCATGGGATGGGCGATAACGTCCACCAGCGCGCGGTGGTCCGGCATCTGCTTGCGTCCCAACCGTCAACCGAAATCTGGCTGAAGACGCCGTGGCCATGCCTCTATCATGATCTCGTCGGCGATCGACTTCATCTGGTTGATCCGAGGAGTTCATTGCGGACCCAGCGCAAGAACTCCATCCGCGAACAGGCCAGCTATGTGCCGGCGCCGCGTGTCTCCCAGAGGCAGCGGGTCTCGTACAGTCCCCGGGCGGTTCGGGAAACTGGATCGGTGCTATCAGCCATGATCCGCACAACGCTCGGATACGATCTCGACGATGCCGACTTCTCGTTGCCGGTGCCTGTGGCATGGCTTGCCAAGGCGGATGCGGTGCTCGGCCGTCAGCACAAGCCGGTGATGGTACTGCGGCCACTGGTCGAGCGCACTGAATGGGGCGGCTGTGCAGCGCGCAATCCGGACCCGATTGCCTATGCCGCGCTCTACAACGCTATCCGCCACCGCTTCTTCGTGGTGTCGCTCGCGGACCTGGTGCCGGGTGTAGAGGAATTAGTTAGCGATCTCGATGCCGACATCTGCCTGCACCAGGGTGAACTGGACACCGAGGCGATCGCCGGATTGATTTCTCGCGCGGCACTGACGTTCTGCTCGCCGGGGTTCGCGGTGCCGTTGTCGCAGGCGGTCGGCACACCGGCCATCGTCGTGTTCGGCGGCTACGAATGCTCGGCATCGTTCAGTTACGGGCAACGGTTCGCGCCAACGCTTGGGATCGATCCGATCAATCCGTGTCAATGCTGGTCGCATACCCATGCCTGTGACAAGCGCATCGACCTGAAGGCCGCGCACGCGCGCATAGAGGAGTTTATCGCAAACCATGTTGCCGAGCATATCGCAATACCATTTGGACGTGCGACCGATCGACTGGAATGGCTTGCCCCGGCGTTTCATGAATAAGGGCGAACTGGAAACGCTGATCGCGCTGATGCGCAGCGTCTGCCCGCGCCACGTCATCGAATTCGGCGTCAATGTCGGCCGCACCGCCAAGGCAATCATGGCAAACGTGGCCGGGATCGAATGTTATATCGGCATCGATGTCGCGCCAGAGTATGTGCCGGCCAAGGCGGTGCAACGCCAGGAAGTCCCGGCCGATCCTGGCGCATTGGTCTTGTCCGATCCGCGCTTTGATTTGATCGTCAGGCCGCGCGGCTCGCTGGATTTGTCCGCGGACGAGCTTGCGCCATGCGATGCTGTTTTCATCGACGGCGATCATGGCCGCGAAGCCGTCCTGCACGACACCGCCTTGGCGCGGGCGCTGGTGCGTAAGGGCGGAATCATCGTGTGGCACGACTATCACCAGCTCGGCACCGTGGACGTTAAGGACGTGCTCGACGAGATGCATCGGGCGGGCGATGACATTGTTCGCGTCGACGGTACCTGGCTTGCCTTTGAACGGGTGCCAGGATGATCGATTACAGCGCGCTGCTCTATGATCCGGTCTATGCCGAGATCGGCGTACCGGCGACGATGGACGGGACAGCTATCACCGTGATCGACGATACGCGGCCGAAGGTGATACCGGCCGGGATGGCGGACGTGCGCGGCATGGGGCCGGGCGCGTTTGCGCGCATCCCGGAACTGGAAGCAAACGAGATCGCTCGCGACGACTGGCAGGACGCATTGTTGGTGTTTAACGGGGGATCGTGGCTGGTGCGCTCTTATGAATTGCGCGGTAGCCCGAACGGCGAGAATCTTGGCGAGGTGCGGTTCCTGCTGAAAGCAGTCGATGACTGATATTCGCGAGGGCATCCTGGCGCGGCTGGTTGAGGTGGTGGCTACCGTCCCGAACCTGCGCACAGTCAGGCGCAACGATACCGATTATTTCAGTGCTCTCATGCCGGCCGCATTTGTACTCGACGGCGACGAAGATGTCGTCGCAGGCAACGACGGATCGCGCCCATCCAATCGTCCCATGCTGGTGGAGATGGCGCCTGAAATTCACATCATCGAGCAGTCCGATGCGATCGGCTCCGACCTTACCGCATTCCGGCGTGAATTGATGAAACTGGTATTGGCCGACGCCACGCTAAATAGCCTGACAGGCAGCAACGGGGCAATCCAGTATCTCGGATGTGACAGCAGCTTTGGCTGGCTCGAAAAGCAGTATGGCGGACTCCAGATCCGCTTCAGGTTCAAGTACCCGCTGAAACCCGACGATTTCTAAAAGGAGAATACCGCCATGCCTACGTCGCCTAATGTCAACAACTACCATATTGGAAAAGGAATTGTTTCCTTCAAGGAAGTCGGCGAGAGTGTCTACCGCGACCTCGGCAACGCTCCATCCTTTGTCTATACACCAGCCATCGAAAAGCTGGAGCACTTCTCATCGAGGGAGGGCGTCAAGACCAAGGACTTCACGGCGGTCACGAAGATTTCCGCGACCATCAAGGTTACCATCGACGAGATCACCGGGGAGAATCTCGCCTACTTCGCGCTCGCAGAGCTGGGCACCGACACCGATGGCAACACCACTCTGGAGGGCCTGAAGAAAACCGAATTCGTCGGCGACATCAGGGTGGTCGGCACCAACGACATCGGCCAGAAGGTAGACTTCGACGCCACCGTCTCGTTCATCCCGGAGGGCGACTTCTCGTTCATCACCGCCGAGGATGCTTTCACGGAACTGACCATCACCGCCGAGGTGCAGCGCGATAGCAATGGCAGTTTCGGTGTCTGGACTGTGCGCGATGAAGTGGTGAGCGCGTGATGGCAGACCTTCTGGACATTGTGCCTGCAACGGCGGTCGAGGTAGTGCATATTGCCGACAATCAGCGCATCAAAGTTCGCGGCTTGCCTGGTTCAGAAATTGCAGCCATTGTGGCGAGATTCCCAAACGTGGTCGCGGTGTTAACCGGCGCTGCCGGCGACAACGCGATTGCGCTGTACGGCATGGCCTGTGGCCCGATCATTGCCGCCGGTTGCGGTCATCCCGGCAACGAGAAGGCGGAGACGATTGCAAATTCGTTGTTGCTCGAGGACCAGGCCAAATTGATCAAGGCCATCATTGGCTTATCGTTCCCAAACGGGTTCGGCCCCATCATGGAGACCATCGCGACTCTCATGACCGGGGCAGCAGACGAAAAGTCAAAACCAGTTCGGGTCCGCTTGAAGACATCGCAATCGGCATCACCGCCCTCATCCGACGCGGATTCCCACCGGATTATGCAATGACGCTGACGCCGCGGCAGATCGCGGCTTATCTGGAATTCAACGACAAGATCGATCGCATCGAGCGCGCCCATGCTCTGGTGGTCGCAGCGACCGGCGCGCAGGGCGACCAGAAGGCTATCGAGAAGGCGCTGAAGGAATTATCTGCGGGGTAGATCGGTTAAACATTAATGGCTGAGTTTAAGGTCACAAACAACGGGCCGGACTGGCTGCAGGCAATGCGCGACAAGCACAAGCCGGTAGCCGAGGCGGCGGTTGCCGCGCTGCGAGAGACCGCCGCCAACGCGGTGCAGGAAGGTCGCCAGGACATTGCCGCCGCCGGCCGCTTTGGTCCGCAATGGCAAAAGGGATTGCAGTTTCTAACCAAGGGCGCCAACAAAGGCGGCACACCGTCGCTGCAGGCCGAGGCCATCATCTTCCACAAGTTCGCCATCGCCGGCATATTCGAGCAGGGCGGGATGATTTCAGGCAAGCCGCTGCTGTGGATACCGACCACGCGAGGCGGGCCGCCGCCGAAGAAGTCTGGAAAGAAATTGTTCTCGGCCACAGTGCGCGGCCAACCGATGATGTTCGATGCCGCCGACCGCGACCGCAACAAGAAGCCGCTCTATGTCGGCGTGCCTCAGGTTCACATCCGCAAACTGTTCCACATCACCGCGATCGTTCAGAAGCACGTCAAGAACATCGGGCGTTTGTTCATCAAGCATTTCAAGGGATAGAGAATGGCCGAGAAACTATCCATCACCATTGGCCTGGAAGGCGGCAAGGAGCTGCAGCGGCAGCTTGCCGACATCGGAAAAGCGGGGCAGCAAGCATTTCTAGAGATTCAAAAAGCAGCTGAAAAGGCTGGCGGGTTTACCAAGCTCGACCCAGCCCAGGTCGTAGCCTTCACCGACAAACTCAAAAGCATGGGCATCGTCGGCGAGCAGGCTTTCAACCAGATCAGTAGCGCGCTCGCCTCCGCCACCCGCACCGAACGGCTGGTCGGCGCTGTGCAGGCGGTCGAAAACGGGTTTGCGAGCCTGGCCTCCGGTGCTGCCGCGTTTGCCCGCGCGCTGGGGCCGATCGGAGCGACGGCCGGCCTCGCGCTGGGGGGCATCGTCAAGGTGGCGGCCGACGCCGCCAGTGCCATCCACAAGGCCGACACCGAGGCGATCAAGCTCGGGATCTCGATTTCGAAGTTCGATCAATTGAAGCAGAGTTTCGAAAGGGCAGGTTTTTCGGCCGGCGCGATCGCCGACGGCATCACGCACGCCAAGGAGGTGATCGACAAGTTCAATCTCGACCGGGTCGAAACGCTGTTCAAGATCGCGTCCGAGACCGCCGATCGCTCGACGAGCAACTTCACGCGGGCGGTGGACATGCTGAAGCAGATGGCGCAGGGCCTGGGCACAACCGCGGAGGGGGCCCGGGCGGCGCAGGAGGCGCTGGTGAAACTCGGCGCGGCGAATATTGCCCCTGATGTCAGTATCGGTGGTGTGAGACTTCCCGAGCTGGAGCGGATGTTCATTCGGCTCGGTGTCACCGTCACCGATACTGCGGGGACCATAACCCAATTCGTCGAGAAGATGCGGCTGCTGCCCGACAGCACGCAGCGCACGGCCGATGCGATTACGGTTTTTGGTCAAAAGGCGGGGGTGGAGTTTATCCAGATCCTGCGCAACGGGGGGATTGGCCTCGACGAGTTCATGAAGAAAATGGGATTGCTGACGCAGGAGAGTGCCAACGCGGCCAACAAGGCGGAGCAGGACTGGAATCGGGTGGGGTCTGCCTGGGAACGGCTGAAAACCACGTTGGGGGCGACGCTGCTGGTCAACGTGCCGACCAACCTGCAATCGACGCTGGATGCCATCAACGCGCTGCTGGTGGCTGACAACTGGGTCAAGTGGGGGCAGCAGGCATCAACTGCGATCGGCGGCGTGATTTCACAGTTCGACCAACTCTCCCTTGCGGCGGGCGACGCGCTCTGGGCTGGTTTCAAGACTGCCGGCCAGGCGGCCATCGACGCGATCGGTGCTTCGATCGACTGGCTGATCGGCAAGATTGCGGCCGTAGCGAAGGCGATGCGCGGGATCGCCGCAGGTGGCGGCGAACCCGGCTCGGTCACGCCGGCGCCGGGCAATGCCAGCGGCGGCTACATCCGGGGTCCCGGCACGGCAACCAGCGACAGCATCCTGGCGCGGCTTTCCAATGGCGAGTTCGTCGTGTCGGCGCGTGCCGTCCAGCATTGGGGCGTCGGTTTCCTTTCGAGCCTCAACAATCTGCAAACGCCACGGTTCAGCATGGGCGGGTTGGCGCAGATGCCGCGGTTTGCCGCTGGAGGGTTGGTTGGTGGTATGCCGCACCTCGGCACCGTGGACTTGACCACTAATCACGGCCTCGTGCGGGTCGCGGTCGACGACGGCGGGCTGAAGCAACTGCGCAAGGCGGCTGTGATGCGGAACATGGGCGCCGATCGCAAGCCTGGCTGGGTGCGGTGACAATGCTCGTAGACAATAACTTCACGCTCCTGGTCATGACGCCGATCGGAGTTCCACTCTATTCGGCGCGCGGGCTGACGCAGACCCTGACGCCAGTGCAAGAAGCCAAGCCGGCACCTCAACGCACCATCAACGGCGAGGCGCGGTTTCTCGGCGGCTCGCAAATGCGCAAGTACGAGTCCACCATCACCTGCACCGACCAGAACGCACCGCCATTCGACGGGCTGTGGCCGGGCGAGGAAATCGTGGTCGAGTGCGTCTGCGAGCTTTCCTACAAGACCAGCGGAGGAGGACCGGATCGCGGCGCGGTCACCGGTTCGTCGCGCACGGTAGGCGACTTCACGCTGTACCGCCCGATCATGAATTCTATGGTGGTGGACTACAATCAGTCGTTTGCCGAATACCCGCACGACTATCAATGGCAGCTAACACTGACGGAGAAATAGCGTGCCGGTGGCATCGCCATTTTTCTTTGCGTGGGTAGCGGAGACCGAGACCACCTTTGGGCCTGAACACCACCGGATGGATGAGTATATCTTTTCGGCCAAGCGCGTCTTGACGGAGGGCGAGAAGCCGAAGCTCGAACTGGTGATCGAAAATCCGTATGTCGGGCTGTTGAGCGCGCTGCGCCAGCAATGGGCGTGGTTCGCGTGGAGCGACGGCACCACCGTGCATCCGCTGTTCTTCGGCCGCGTGGTCGGCATTCCGTCCGATCTGCAGGCCGAGACCATTGTCGTTAGCCTGATTGCCTGGCCGTCAAACTACGTGAGCCAGTTGCAGCAGGTCGCCGAGGCCCTGAAATACCCGCCGTTCTACGATCCGGTGTTCACCGACGTGGCGCTACGCGACAATCCGCTGGCGATCTTCGAATCGCATTCCAGGATGATCGTGGTCGATCCGGTGACGCTTACAGTGAGCTCCAGTGACATCCTCGACGCCGAGGACGGCAACGTCGACTTTACCGGCGACGATCATTTCTATGACAATCTGAACATCTCTCCCGGCGCGGTGCCGAAGACCGTGGTGCATGTCGATGCCCAGGTCGCGTGGACCCAGACCGCGCGCGGCTATGTCGACATGGGCAACAACACGTTCCGGAGCTATTCGGGCGACGGCATCCTTGGCGACTGGCCAAAGCCGGGGGCAACGGTTGCGCCGGGACTGACCGCGTTCACGGCGACCGCCATCGACGCCTCGGGCATCTCCAATGCGTTGACCGGAAGCTATTCGTATTCATGGACCAACACGGCAAAAGAACACAGCGACGGCGACGGGTTAAGCACCAACATCAACCAGACCATCCCGCAGATCAGTGGCGGAATAAGCCAGGTTCTCACCTTCAAACAGCAAAGCGGCGTGCTTGATCCCTTCGCCACCGATGGCAACGGCGATCCGGCACCGTTGAACATTCCGCCCAGTCTCAATGTGACGATGGTGTATGCGGCGGCCTACAGCGTCAAGACCTCGCTGGTTCTCGAATACCAGGCCGAGCGGCCGCATACCGAGCGGGTAATATTCAGACTCTTCGCCGACGTGCAGCCGACCACACTCGATCCGTTAATTTCCGAGGACAGCGAGACCCTGAACATCTCCGGGTCCGATGTCGGGATGCCGATCGTTGATCTCTTGAACTGGACCACCGTTGCCGGCACCGCCGTTGCAGTCGGCACCGTGATCTTTCCCGATGATCCGCATTTCCCCGGCAACAAGACCGCGCAGAGATGCATCACCGCTGGCACCACCGGCACGGTTGAACCCGATTTCAGCGACGTGGCCGGCGAAACCACCGCAGACGGCAGCGCGGTATGGTCGAGCCTTAGCACCGCAGCACCGACCGAGAGCGCGCCGGACTGGACCGGTGTCAGCCTGGTGCCGCTGGGTGCCACCATCCTGCCGCGGCGCCCGATCTACACGACCTGGTTTGCCTTCACCCAGGGCGGCCGGGCCACCATTCCGCAGACCGGCACCTCGGTGAGCGAAGGCACCATCATCCAGGCGTCGAACGGTTCATTCCAGGTCTGCACCCAAGGCGGCACGACGGCTGGCGGCGGCGGTGGCAACCTGTCGGAGCCCGCGTTTGCCACCAGTTGGGGCGCGACGACATCGGATGGCTCGGCGATATGGAAGTCGCTCGGCCTTGCGTTGCCGACCGGCAGCGCGTTCTTTGTGGCGACCACCGGCGGCACCACCGGCGCGCAGCACGTCATTCCGCCGTTCAACAACAATCTGAACGCCACCACGAGCGACGGCAGCGTGGTCTGGACCAACATCGGCAGCGGCAGCATCCCGATCGGCGGCACACCCGGCAACGTCATCGGCGGTTCCTATTTTGCCTCCGACCGCGGTCAGTGGAGCGTTCAGCATCTGATCTGCCGGGCGCGGGCACGGCTGCGCTATGCCTCGCGGGCGGTGACCACGTCGTTTGATACCAGCTTCGCGCGCGGCATCGGATTGACGCTGCGCAAGAGCGTCACGCTGCACGA
>Ga0163162_10001365_pt1 | contig 22713 bp, 22 predicted proteins | sample S55metaG_FD_115310 | JGI IMG/M metagenome (GOLD analysis project Ga0163162, IMG submission 115310) | Switchgrass rhizosphere microbial communities from Kellogg Biological Station, Michigan, USA - S5-5 metaG | ecosystem: Host-associated > Plants > Roots > Rhizosphere > Soil | place: USA...
CCAGCACGTTTACGTTTTTCGTGCGTACCTGCATTGTTCCGGCCGTCCGGGAGCGCGTGGCGTCCACTTCGGCGCGCTCGTAATGCTGTTCGAGGCCGTCCACAGTCACCCAGAAGCAGCGGTGGAAGCGCGTCGTATAGGTCACGAAACGGATGTGATCCGGCTCGACGCGACCTTTCTTCGCGGCCGCATCCATGAATGCGTTACAGCGTTTTCTGCTCTCCGGTTCCCAGGCGTGTGGCGTCTTCGGACCGACGATCATGCTCATAGGCACGTCTTTAGTGACCCAATCGAGCCCCGCGGGTTGGAACGTGATGCCGGATTTAGCCAACTCCTCGCGAATGTTGGCGAGATTTGGAAGCTGGCCATCTATTTCGCCCGTATAGGCCGCCGTGGGCAGTTGAAAACAGTTCAGCGCGTAGTCTTTCGAGTCGTAAATGTGCAGCGCCTTCAATTCGTGCGCCGGCAGATTGGGCATGCGGCCGTAATTCTGCGTGTCGTTGAAGCCGGCGCCAGGTTCAATCGCCGCCCAATGATCGGGGTGCTGTAAGCCGAGATGCCACGTCCCGGAGCCGCCCATCGAAAAGCCTCGCAAGGTGATGCGATTTTCGTCCACCGCATAATTTTTGCGGGCGGCTTCGACGCATTCGAACACATCAGTCTCACCGGCCCATCGGTAGGCAACATTAGTGCGTCCGAAAACTTCGATCTGGAGAAAGTCGGGCGCCGGGACGGGCTGCGGTTCGTCGTTGGTGATTTGTTTCTGCGAGAGAAATTGTACCTCCACCATTCTGCGATTGGTGCCGTGAAGAAGAACGTCCATGCGTCCCGGCTGGCTTCGGTTGTAAGAGGCTGGAATGGTCGCGATGTAAGGCTGGGCGCTGCCATCCACTTGCGAACGGAAGGCGCGAGTGACCCGTCCGGTCGCGGTGGTCCAGGACGATGTGCCGGCTGCGAGCTCCGCCGCGCGGGCGAGGCCGAGGTCCAGCACGGCCAGCACCTGTTCGGCCGACTCTTTGCGGAAGTACTCATTGAAACGCTCGATCCACACCGAAGCCTTGTGAAAAATCTCGGCTTCGACCAACAATTCGTCCGGAATATTTTTCTTGCGAAGGTCGTGGAGGCTGGTTTCGAGAAGCGCCGTTTTTCGCCGGATCTCGGTGAGCTGCGCGGGCGACGGAGGGAATCGTTCGCTCGGCACCGGTTGCGGCGGAAGCACGTATTGGCCGCGCCCGAGACGGCTTATCGCGGCCGCTCCCGTGAAGAGAAGAAAAGTTCGTCGATTTGGAGTCATCTTGGATCCTGGAACTAATGGGAGCTCTTGGGTTGCCGCGGCGCTAACTAAGTTAGCTGATCGGTGAGTTTCAGAGGTTCCTGAAATTACACCGAATACCTCGGTGGTTTCACATTCTTGCTCCGCAGATACATGTCGCTGTACCCGCGAGTGTGCGCCGTGTGCACCATCGCGTTTAGCAATGCGCTCAAACCGGTCATGCCAGGGCCCTTGCCCGCGCCGATGGTCTTGGTCAGATCCGCCGGAGTCAACTGCTTCACGACGCCGATCGACCAATCGAATAAATCATTCAGGTACTTGACGGTAGCGGCCTTGCTTGTGTCGCCCTGTGGGGGCATGGGTGCAGCGCCCTTGCCGAATCGGCCAAGATAGAAGCCCTCTGCCTGACCGATGTGCTGCATCAGCTCACCGAAGGAACGGGCTCCGTCGCCGGACCGTACTCCATCCGAAGACGCACCGGCCCCTTGAAACGGCCTAAAATCGTAGCCGCCCTCCGGCATGGCGTCGGCGATCTGCAACGTATACTTCTTGGATCGCTCCCACCAGGCCACCCAATCTGAGATTTCGTCGTCAGCTCCCCAAGCCAAGGGAGCCGCGACGGCCGCCGCGGTCATGGAACCAATTGCTCTGCGTCGATTCATAGCAAAATCCTCTCAACACATTCTATCTTGCGAAGTGCCCAGCCGATCTGCTCGTTAATTAAACGGTTACCAACTTGTCGGCATTTGCCGTTTATACCGCTGGTCCGAATGCAGGCAGTTTGTTACGATTGCACAAAGGAGTAATGGCCATGATAGGTCGGCCTGCAGCCCTTCTGTTCTTGCTCGCAGCTTGCGGATTCGCGCAGGATCCCGCGAGACTTGAGCAAATAGTGCAATCCTACGTCGCCGGCAATCACTTCATGGGGACGGTGCTGGTGGCCAAGGGCGACCAGGTCATTCTCAGCAAAGGCTACGGCTCGGCAAATCTGGAATGGAATATTCCCGACACACCTTCGACCAAGTTGCGGCTCGGTTCGATCACGAAGCAGTTCACCGCTGCTTGCATTCTCCTGCTTGAGGAACGCGGCAAGCTCAAGATCGAAGATCCGTTGAGGAAGTACATGGCGGACGCCCCGCCAGCCTGGGACAAGATCACGATCTACAACGTGCTGACGCATACGTCCGGCATTCCGAATTTCACCAGCTTTCCCGATTACGCAACGACGGAAGCGCTACCCTCCCCGGCCGAGAAGACAGTATCGCGTTTTCGCGATAAGCCGTTGGATTTCGAGCCGGGGTCGAAGTTCAGCTACAGCAACTCGGGTTACGTGTTGCTGGGATATCTGATCCAGAAGATCAGCGGCCAAAGCTACGATAAATTTCTCCAGGAAAATATTTTTACACCGCTGGGGATGAAGGATTCCGGATACGATTCCAACTCAGACGTGATCGCGCGTCGCGCCGCGGGGTATGCTCCGGGAGGCGGCGGGCTGATCAATGCCGGTTTCGTCAACATGACCATACCAGGGGGAGCGGGAGGGCTGTACTCAACCACGGAAGATCTACTCAGATGGGAGCAGGGTCTGTTTGGTGGCAAGGTGCTTTCGGCGGCGTCTCTTCAGAAGATGACCACACCATTTAAAGATGACTATGCCTTCGGTCTCCTGGTGCGGGCTGAACGAGGCGGCAAGCAATTCTGGCACAACGGCGGAATCGAGGGTTTCAATACATCGATGGCCTACTATCCCGATAGCAAAGTCGTAGTAGTCGTGCTGGCTAACGTGAACGGCCCGAGTCCCGATGCGATGCTGCCGAAGTTAGCGGCTGCCGCCCACGGCGATGTCGTACAGTTGACTAGCGAGCGCAAAGAGATTAGGGTCCCGTCTGACGTTCTTACTAGATACGTGGGCGTCTATGGAATGGCGCCCGGCATCAATATCGTGATTACGCTTGAGGACGATCAACTGATTTCACAGCTGTCCGGGCAAGGCAAGATTCCATTGTTCGCGGAGTCGGAAACGATGTTCTTCCCCAAGGTAGTCGATGCAGAGATTGAATTTACCAACGATGATACAAAGTTACCGGCGAGCGAGCTAATACTTCACCAGAATGGCCGGGATATGACAGCGAAGCGGCTGGACGACGCTGAAGCGAGAAAGGTTGCAGATGCGGCAGCGGCGGCCAACAAGAGGTTCAAAGACCAAACTGCGGCGCCTGGCAGCGAAGCCGCGGTGCGCAGGATGATCGAGGAACTGCGAATTGGAAAGCCGAACTACGATCTTCTAAGTACCAACCTTGCTAATACGACACGCCAGCAGTTGCCACAGCTCCAGTCGATGATCACCGATATGGGTAGTTTGCAGTCTGTGAACTTCAAGGGCGTCGGCGCCGGCGGTGCTGATATTTATCAGATCAAATTTGAGAAGGGATCACTCGAATACAGAATCTGGCTCGGGACAGACGGGAAAATTGACAGAGCGAACGTGCGTCACAGCGAATAGTCCGCGCGCGCTATCGATGTTGAGTTGTTATGGAGCGCGCTCTGAATAGCGTCCTGCTCAAGATGGCGGCCAGGTGGATGAGCGCGCCGGCCATCCGGCCTATGTTATTGGAACCTCCGCCCGTACGCCAGAGTCCGTAGCCTATGCTCGATTCCCGTGTTTCGGGCGCTGGAGTCCGTCGGTGGCTTAGGCGCAGTGCACTCGCACTCGTCGGGTTGGCGATCCTGCTCGCTTGCGTCGGGGCCGTCTACCAGGGCATCGGCCATTGGCGCGACTCACGGCGATTTCCAGGGGACAGGATCGTCCGAGCCGGATCGATCAAGATGAATATAGATTGTACGGGTAGCGGCTCGCCGACTGTGATCCTGGAGCAAGGCGGAGGTATGCCAGCGGTAGGTTGGATGAAGATCCAACCTCAAATAGCCCAGTTCACGCGCGTATGTTCTTACGACCGGGCAGGCTATGGCTGGAGCGAGCCGGGACCGATGCCGCGCACCATCCCGCGATTGGCGAACGAATTGAAGGGGCTCCTCGACGCGTCTGGCGAAAAAGGTCCTTATGTGATGGTGGCTGCATCGCTGGGCGGGCCGATTGTGCGCCTCTATACGAAACTCTACCCGAGTGATGTTGCCGGTCTGATTTTGGTTGACGCGAGCCACGAAGATCAGCAGAAACGCGCGCAGAGCGTTCAGCCACCTGAACTCATTGCAGAAAATAATAGAGAAGTTGAGAGCTACCAACGGTGGGAACGGCTCCGTAGGCCATTTAGGCCATTTATGTTGTACCTGGGCATCGAGAGGTTCATGGTTCATTTCACGCGGCAATCCGGGCAGATGCCTCAGTCGTTTTGGGAAGAATACCTTTATCTTTCGCAGAAACCCGGTTTCCAGGAAACGGTAGCATCCGAGATCCAATCCTTGCCGGATAGCTCCAGCGCTTTGCACGCGGTCAACCTTGGCGATCGTCCGCTGATCGTGCTGACAGCCGGTAAGATGACGTTCACCCCGGAGCCATTTCTGACCAAGGAAATTGAAGACAAGATCCGGAATGCCTGGATCGAGTTGCAAGCCGAGCAGGCGCACCTTTCGACGCGCGGCAAACAGATCATCGTTCCCGACAGCGGACATGTCATCATGTTCGAGCGCCCGGACGCAGTCGTCGCGGCAATTCGTGAGGTTTGGTCGGATGTCAGAGCGGGACGCTAGTCGAAAAAATCAACGCGTGGGACTATCCGCAAGCTCCCGGTAATACGTGTTATCGGCCAACAGTGCTAATTTTCTCGCGGGGTCCCTTCTGCCATCACTGGGTCCGGGTCGAACACAAAAGTCAACGTCGTTTGGCCCACCACGGTCTTGCTGCCTTGCCGAGTTGGCCGAAAATGAAACCAGCGGGCTGCTTTGAGAGCCTCGGTGGTGAGCCGGTCGGCTTCTACACCTTTCGTGGAAGCTACTTCGGCAGTCGTCACCTTGCCTCTCTTGTCGATTCCTACGGTCACGTTGATTAACACTTGCTCTCTGATCGTCGCCCTTAGGTCAGCCGGAACTTCTAGTGAAATCTGACGCATCATCTCGACGCCAGGTTCACGGTGGGCGGGATCAGCTCCGGAATCGGATCGAGCTGGTCTAACCTGGATCTGGGGCGGGTTGTCAGTTGGAGTGGATCCGGGTGACGCCATGGTCTGCTCACCTGCCGATTGTGTTGGATCACTTCCTTTCGGTTCCGAAGGTCCGATTGCAGTCTTCGCTTGTAGCGGGTTCGAAAGCTCGACCGCGGGTTGAATCGACGATGCTAGAGCGGGCTTGGTAATTTGGCGAAGATCAATGGACCTAGCCAGTCGCGACCATTGTCCCGCCATTCCCGTGGCTAGGGCGGCCAAAATCAGCCCTGCCGCCGCCGACGTTAAGACCAATCCCCACCGGCGCCGCGTTTTCTTCAGCTGCGGCGGAGTCGGCGCAGACGCGAGTAGGGTTTCTGCAACCGTTTCCGATCTCTCGCCCGGACTTGCCAGCCGGCGCGTGGCTGGTTCGGTCCCCATAGCCGGCAGTTGCCGGGGAGCCTGGCTCCAGAAGGACTCCATTGCCCCGAGGAGTTTTAGAAATCTTTCGTCGGCGGCTTCCTGAGTATTGCCAAGGCCGTGCATCTTGTGCGCATGAGCTTCAACCTGACTCTCCAGAAGGCCAATTCGTCTCGACAAGGTGGACTCCACGTCACGAATCCACTTAGCTGGATCAACCGCCAACGCCTCACGTTCCCGCCGGTCCTTGAAGAGACGTCGCCCCCCGACACTTCCATTCATAACCGCAGGCAGGGGAGCATCCGATCCGGACTCTCCATCGGCTTTCCCTAACAAGCAGATCTCGTCAGCGAATCGCAAGGCATCTCGCCGGGAAAGGCAACGCCAATCAGAGGGCTCACTTTCCTGATCGGACTGGTACAGCCCAAATCCGACCAATTCATCTTCTCCGATGAAGTCCGCAATGTGAGTAAATTGCGCGATGGTCTCGCGCCGCAGTGAGGTGGCGCCGCCGAAGGCCGAACCGAAAGCCCTGATCTGCTCGGCAGACGCCGGCCCGCTGTACTCCGCCGTGAAGTTTAGCGACTCCGGATCGAAGTTTGAGGCCTGCCACTCGCCCCGCTCCACGGGTATTTCGACGTCCTGGGCGAGCAGTTGAAAGAACTTTCGCGTTTCATCCACAACGCTCACCAGTTCATCCAGCGGTACGCCGCTTTTACGCCGATTTAATTCGACGCGAACACGCAAACGGTTCATTGTTTTCCTCCAGTGCGAAAAAAGACGACGGGTTCAGAAGAGCTGAACGAGGACTGGTCCATAGCAATTCGCAAGTTGTGCCATGCTTCCAAATTGTCGGGAGCCAATTCCAAAATTCGATCACAGTAAGAAGCGGCGGCCGAGTAGTCCGACCCCCCGAAAGCCGCAGTCGCGAGACCTTGCAGGGCCACCGTGGAATGAGGACAGATATCAAGCAGGCGCATGGAATGGTCCCCGACCCGCTTCAGATCTCCAGTCTCGATGCCCATGGCGATCACGTTGGACAAAGCTTCTTGTGAATTCGGATCGCAAGCGAGCAACGCTGAATATGCTATCGAGGCTTCTTCGAAACGACGCAATAACTGCAAGGCGACCGCTTTGCCGGTGAGAGCTGGCGCGGGGTTCGAGCCCCATCCGCATTGAGTGAAGATCGCCAAAGCTTCTTCGGCGCGATTCAGATGCAGTAGACAGGCACCCAGCCCTAGGCGTGCATCCTCCCGCTCCCGATCCAGCTGCAAAACTCGTTGGAAGGCCTCGGCAGCCACATCCCAACGTCCGCAACGTTCCAGACAGAGTGCCAGGTTATAGTACGCATTTGAATCATCCGGATCGCAAATAGTAACTGAAAAGAAGCTCAGTGCGGCGTCTTGAAAACGACCCAAGGCGAACTCGATTTCAGCACGCACGGCGCAAAGATAGGCACTGTATTCTCCGGGGCTGGCCAGCATATCAACCGCCTCAGTGAGCCGGCCCGATGAGCGCAATTCCAAGGCGGCCTCCAGTTGTCTGGGGATACTTGGCGTGGCTGATGCAAAGTTAGTGTTGGTCATAAGCCGGAGCCAGCCCTCCGCGACTGGTTGCGAAGCGTACTGGTGATTTTCGACAGCAATAACTCCCTCACCGCGTGCCGGTCCTTGGTGCCCTCTTGCTGGGCGATATTTTCCGCCGAAATTGAGGGACTGGGCGCGCTCAACTGCAAGACTTGCAATCGACTCGCCCGGCCGTTCGCCAAAGCGAACCCCGGTGGGTCAAGACGAGACCACAAGGGAATTACGTCAACAGTCTTGGCTGGCCCCGCAAGAAGTAATCTGGTGTACCGCCCTACCGCGGCGAAGGCTCTCGAAAGAAGCGGCGTTCGTACGTGGTCCAAACTAATCAAAGTTGGAGTGTAAATTGGCGGATAGATTTCGCGATTGCGGTAGGCGTTAATCGGCGCCGCGGGTAAAGCTTTCGAGCCACGATCAGGACGAACCATCTTGGGAACGACCATTTCCCATCGGGCGTCGGAATCGCACCGAGTTTCTGGTCTCTCGAGCGGCTTGGCTGCGATGCCCGCGAGGGCGGCGAAGCTCGGCTCTTTCATTTCAGCGGCCGAGTGACTCACTGTCCGGGAAGTCCGTTCAACGGCTTGGCGGAGCGCAAGGTGGTCAGTCAGTGATGTCCACGTAATGGCGAAGTGAAAAGGCTTCGCAGGTTCAGTACGACGGCCATTGGAACATGGAGCATTGGCCCCGAATTGGGGATCCGCCGATCGACCTCTTGAATCAAACATATTCGACAGTTACCACCTGAGCCAAGGGAAACTTCGTAACCAACACGATTTGCTGGTGTTACTATCCGACTGCGAAGTAAATATCCTAGGTATCGTCACTTAGCTCTGCGGAGTTTAGAGTACTAGTGCAAAGTGCGGGGGAAGGGACTGCGTAGCCGCTGCGACTAGCGACTGATCTTCTTAGGCTTGGGTGGAGTTCCCGGAGCATACTGCAGCTCATTCTCCGGCAGTGGGCGATGCGGACCGCCCACGGATCGGAGGACCCGGCACGCCGTCCAACATTCGACGAACCGCTTGGTGTCGGGATGGCTGCAGTGAAACGATTTCCCGCCGCAGACTCGCGCAAGACGTGCCGCGTGCCGCTACCTCATAGGTGAAAGACCCCCAAACAGGGGTGGGGGTGTCCTCAAAGCTAGGCGAATGGGCCGGCCTCTTGTGGTGGTGACCATGAAGACTCATCATCACCGCGCCCGGGTGAGAATGGCGAAAATCCTTTCGGGCCTGAGCGCGCTCAGGGATCAATTTCAGCGATTGGAGTGGGGAGTCGCCGCAGGCAAATACCCATCTGTGAGGGTTTTAAGAAACGCCACTAACAAGTCTTCCTGCTTGTCACTCAGCTTCAAATCGCCAAGTTGCCTTCGATTGATCGTCCTGGGATTTTCGGGCGCTGGCCAGCAGCTTGACTTCTCGCCAGGATCGCCAGTATTGCAGTGCGGCAATGCGTCGCGGGTGTTGTAAAAATGGACCACCTCTTTTAGCGATTTGAGGTATCCATTGTGCATGTAAGCTTTGACGAAGCCGGGATTCGGGCGCTTGTCCACGTTCCGCAAGGTAGGCTTTCCTAGAAATGAGTTGGCCATCGCCGCCCACTCGCGATTCGGATTTAGCGGGCGGGCCAGGAAGCCACCTACTCCGGGATCGAGGTATTTGATTCCGTCCGAGTTGGCCGTGTAGCCGAATTTGTCCGGGGAGGTCTCTTGATAGAAAGGGAGGGCCGGGTTTGCTGGCAAGCCCAGGTTGGAGGCTGTAAAGTCGGTGAAGAGCGGCTCCTCACCCGGTCCTCCGTCTCGGTGGCATTCGTTGCAGTGCGTCGCTTTGCTCCGAAACAGCCCGTATCCAGCCTTTTCCTCGGGCGTAAACTCGGCCTTCCCGGCCATGACATAGTCGTACTTCGAAGAGAAGGGATTGACCTCCGGCGAAGACTCAAAGGCCGCGATCGCTTCGCCGATTCGATCGAAGGTGGTTCGTGCAATCCCCCGGTCGACCGCGCGAAGATGAAGCGGCAAGGGATCCGCATGAGGAGCGGGGCCAGGGCGATCGCACACGGCCTCTGCATTGGCCGGCCAATGCAACGCGAATGCTTGCGCGCCCCACAGCCTTTCCGCCATGGAACGGTAGGGCCGTAGAGACATTCGGTATACCATGCACGCCGGGTCGATCAACCCAATTTCCCTTGGGTCCAGCGGCGGACCTTGTGCCTGTTCGGCGATCGGACTGTTCAGGCGCAGCCCCGTGGCGCGCATGTCCCAAAAATTGCCGCCGACAAAATCGCCTTGCTGCGGATTGTAGTGAAGTACCGGTGCGTAATTCGCGTAGGTGTGAGATTGCGGCCTGCGTGCGCTGAAGCGCGTGCGAATGGAGCCGGGGTAGGCTACAGTCGTTTGGTTGAGAGCGCTCACCGGTCCACTGAAACCGGTCTCCGGCATGTGGCAGAAGGCACAGGTCTCATTCCTCCTCACAGAAAGTTCCTTGTCATAGAAGATTACTTTTCCGAGCAAAATGATTTCCTGAAAACGGTCCAACGCCGCCGAACGGGTTTGGTTAAGCGATTCGGCCTCGATTCTATCGATCTCCTGCTCGACAGACTTGATTTCCTGTCGAGCTGAGGCGGGAATCCGATCCTGATCGTTTGGGCTGTCTCTCTCTTCGGAAGGTAGTGCCATTGCGGCCGCGACCAGCGCGACTACCGCCGTTCCTAGTAGCCAGGCATAGCGCGTCGTCAAGAGCCCTCCCCAGTGGGAGGGGAAGCCGTCCCGATCAGTTCTGCCATTATTTTTGCAACGATCCTTTTGGTCCACTTTTGAGACGATTGCAAGCCGACAGCATCTACGGCATCGGCGAGTTCCTTCCGCTGCTCGGCTTTAAGTGAGCGCACTAATTTATGCCACCGACGCTATCGATCGCGCCCTCGCATGCGTAATTGCGGCGGCGCGGGTCATGCCCGACGTTTGTGGCGTATTCAAATCAAGTTCATCCGAACGTACGATCTTGACTCCGTGTTTTGCCCAATCCATGAGTAAACCCCTGCACGAATAGCGTTCCAGGCGCGCTTGCGAATTTATACGGACCCGCGCGAAACTTAGCTTCGCGCTTCTACAAGTTCCGACGCAGCTCGGCGTGATCTCACGATCCCATGAGGGTCCAGTACGAACTTCTCCGCAGCGCCTTTATCAAAGGCCTGGTAGCCGCGCGGCGCATCCTCCAAGGGCAGCACCCTGACATTCACCGCCTTCGCGACGGCCACCTTATTGTGCAGGATGGCCATCATGAGTTGCCGGTTGAAACGCAGCACAGGACACTGGCCTGTACCGAAGCTGTGGGATTTTGCCCACCCCAGACCGATCCGCAGCCCCAATACGCCCTGCTTCGCATTGGCATCCTTGGCTCCCGGATCGTCAGTGACGTACAGTCCGGGAATGCCGATCGCTCCGCCCGCGCGCGTCACCGTCATGAGCGAATTCAGCACGGTGGCAGGTTGCTCGGTTCCAGTCTGCTCGGCCTGGCCTTTCGCTTCAAAACCTACGCAGTCCACTGCCGAATCGACTTCGGGAACGCCTACGATCTGCGCGATGCGTTCCCCCAGCGGAACCCGCTCGCGCAAATCAATCGTTTCACATCCGAAGCTTCGCGCCTGGGCAAGCCGTTCCGGAATCATGTCTCCGACAATCACTACCGCCGCGCCCAGCAACTGGCATGCAGCGGCGCAGGCAAGTCCCACCGGCCCGGCGCCGGCTACATACACCGTTGATCCCGTCGTCACCCCCGCCTTTACCGCTCCATCGTAGCCCGTCGGAAAAATGTCGGAAAGCAGCGTAAGGTCCTCGATCTTCTCCAGAGCCTGGTCCTTGTCAGGAAATTTGAGGAGGTTGAAATCCGCATACGGCGCCATCATGTAATCGGCTTGGCCGCCTACCCAGCCGCCCATGTCGACGTAGCCAAAAGCGGCCCCGGCGCGATCTCCATTGACGTTCAAGCAAATGCCGGTCTTACCTTCCCGGCAGTTGCGGCAGCGTCCGCACGCGATGTTGAAAGGGACGGACACCAAGTCGCCCACATTCAAGAACTCCACGTCCCTGCCCTTCTCAATGATTTCGCCGGTGATCTCATGTCCCAGGACCATACCGGCAGGAGCCGTGGTGCGCCCGCGGACCATATGCTGATCGCTGCCGCAGATATTCGTGCTCACCACCTTTAGGATTACGCCGTGCTCACACTTCCGCGATCCCAGCGATAACTTCGGAAAATCGATCGGACGGACCTCTACTTTTCCCGGTCCGACGTATACCACTCCACGATTGCTTGCCATAGATGTTCGCTCCTTTAAGAACTTAAAATGCTTTCGCGCCAGCTTCCGCGACGCTGTGATCCTGCTCTCCGGAACCCCCGCTCACGCCCACGCCGCCCACCACTTTCCCGCCGCGTTTCACCGGAATGCCGCCGGCGAACACCATTACGCGCCCATGGTTGGATACATGGATTCCGAAAAATTGCCCGCCCGATTGCGAATGTAGCGCGAGATCCTTCGTCGAAATATCGAACGCGCGGGAAGTGTAGGCCTTGTTGATAGAGATGTCGATGCTGCCGATCCAGGCGCCGTCCATGCGAACGTGGGAAACCAGGTTGCCTCCCTCGTCGACCACCGCAATGTTCATGGGTTGTCTGAGTTCAGCAGCCTTTCGTTCGGCGGCTTCAATGACTTTGCGCGCGTCCTCTAGCGTGACCATTCACATCCTTTCAAGAGAACAGAAATGCAATCGCCAGTCCAAACTTGAATGCACGTCTCACGCTTATCAGACAACACAGAGAATGCATCAACACGGCGCGTGAGGGGCTGTATTTCGACAACGTGTCTTCATTTCGTCGTTCTTCCTTGCCGCTTACTCGATAGCGAATGGGCGGCATTGTTGCCGGCCTCGCGACTCGGTAGATCCTGTCTCTGAATCCACGTATTTGACGAGCCAAGCTTGATCAACGGTCTGACGATTGCTTTTCAGTTAAGCGGAAAAGAAGACACCAACGAACGGCCCGAGCAAGTCCAGAAGAACCAATCCGACGTCCGGATTACCGCTGGAGGGCTCGATGCAAAGACTCATTTTCCAGAAAGAGGTAGACAAACAATGACAACTCAACAGAAAAGGACAATGTATTTGTCAAGATGGAACCGGCGATCGATGGTCCTCGCGCTCGTAGGCATGGGATTCATGGCGCCGCCGTTCTTTGCGCAGAACGCTGCGGCCGGATCCGCTCAGAGCGGCGTAGAAACACATATCGCAGACCTTCATCCTTTTACCCACTTCGCATCTATCCCGGCAAGTTCCGATACGGAGACGATCAAGTTCGAGAGCGTGAAGGCTGCGAAAGTGTTTACCAAAGTGCTCTCCAGGAGAGGCCCCAGCTACTGCAATAACGTCCAGCGCAACGAGCCAAGTGGGTCCATGTACCACGCGGATGTGAGTCAGCCATTTGACGGATGCCATTCCGTAGTGGCCCGGTACGATCGCCCGCACTGGGAAGCCGTGATCGTGCGGGAGATCCATGCCATTCATCGCATAAGCGATCAAAACGTCATCGAGTGCCTTATCCAGGGGCACGCTGCGGCTATAGCTGATCGGTTCTGGAGGTATCGGTGGCTCTACCGGTCGGCCCCGATCGGCTCCTTCCAATACCACGTCACAGGCCTTGCTGGTGAGCCCCGCCCGATCCAACAGCGCTGCCAGCGGAACGCCGGTCCATTCCGCATTTCCAACCGCACCTAACTCCCACTGTGCGCCCGGCATCTGAGGTACTAGAAAAACTCGACTGTTTCCAGCGCACTCAAGCGTCGCAACAACTGTCCTCGCCGGCAAACGCTTCAACTCGTGATGGGTAATCGTAAAGGGAAACTTCATGGCTCCTTGCACAGTCAATCGATAGGAGTCCAGTTGCAGGCTTGGAGCCGGAAAATGACTGCGAATGTAAAACGACTCGGCCGGAGTGAGAAAGCTGTCAAGCTGGTCAAACGGGAACTCCAGATTCGTCGGCTCTTTCTGGCGAATCACTAAACCGCCGGGATGAGTTGTTTTCATGTCGCTTCCTTTGCCTGTGGTCAGGCGGTCGTTAAGACATTCAGCTTCAATGCTCGCGCCACACCCTCGCCATAAGCCGGATCCGCCTTTTTGCAGTTCGCAACGTGCCGCTCCAGGACCTCCTGCGAAGCCCCCTGCATCGCTCGAGCGGTGTTGTCGAAGAGTAACTGCTTTTGCTCCGCAGTCATCTTGCGGAAAAGATTGCCCGGCTGCTCCCAGTGATCCTCTTCTAAGCGGTGGTCATAGTGACGGGCGTCGCCCTCGAGCGTGAGCGGCTGCTCAGCGTATTCCGGTTGGTTGTCCCACAATCCCTGGCTGTTCGGATTATAAGACGTGGTCGCTCCCAGGTTTCCATCGGTGCGCATCTGGCCGTCGCGGTGATAGGAGTGGAATGGGCACTTTGGCGCGTTCACTGGGATGTGATTGAAGTTCACGCCGAGGCGGTATCGCTGGGTATCTCCATAAGAGAAGAGGCGGCCCTGGAGCATCTTGTCAGGAAAGAAGCCAATTCCGGGAACCACGTTCGCCGGGGAGAAGGCGGCTTGCTCAACTTCTGCGAAGTAGTTTTCCGGATAACGATTGAGCTCCATTACGCCAACTTCGATCAGTGGATAGTCAGCCTTGGGCCAGACCTTAGTCACATCAAAAGGATTGTGCTTGTGGGTCTTGGCCTGTTCCTCTGTCATCACCTGGATAAAAAGCGTCCAGCGCGGGAACTCCTCCCGGTCGATCGCCTCCAACAGATCCCGGCCATTGCTCTCCCGATCGTTGGCCACAACCGCAGCCGCCGCTTCGTCCGTGAGATTTTCAATCCCTTGCTGTGAACGGAAGTGGAACTTCACCCAGGTGCGCTGGTCCCCGGCTTTGATCATTGAGAAGGTATGACTTCCGAAGCCATGCATATGCCGGAAAGACTTTGGAATTCCGCGGTCCGACATGACGACGGTGACTTGATGGAGGGCCTCTGGCAGCAGACTCCAGAAATCCCAGTTATTCTGCGCGCTCCGCAGACCCGTCCGGGGGTCGCGCTTGATAGCGTGATTGAGGTCGGAGAAGCGCAAAGGATCGCGGAAGAAAAAGACGGGAGTGTTGTTGCCGACGATGTCCCAATTCCCTTGCTCGGTGTAGAACTTGACAGCAAAGCCGCGGATATCCCGCTCCGCATCGGCTGCCCCGCGTTCCCCGGCGACGGTTGAAAAGCGTGCGAACATGGGCGTCTGCTTGCCAATCTTCGAAAAGATTGCGGCCTTGGTGTACCTCGTAATGTCGTGAGTGGTCGTGAAGGTTCCGTGGGCCCCCCAGCCTTTGGCGTGCATTCTGCGCTCGGGAATCACCTCGCGATCGAAGTGCGCAAGCTTCTCTATCAGCCAGATGTCCTGCAGGAGGGCCGGGCCGCGACGGCCAGCTGTCAGAATGTTAGTGTTGTCCGCCACCGGAGCACCGGTTGCATTTGTAAAACGTTCGAGTTGAGACATGGTGAATTCTCCGTTTTCTGCAGTTCTTACGCCTTCCACTGCGAACCGCGGATGACGTCGCAGAAGTTCATGCGCTGGAACTTAGGGTCCTTGTCTGCCAATACATCCGCCTTCACGTTGCCGAATGTCGTCTCAGGCTTGTGCTTGATACCGTTGTAAAAAGCCCGAATGATGTCTTCCTTAAAGTGTGCCGAGCGCGGATACGCAGCGACGATCGCCTCGCGATCCGCGGCGGAGAATTCCTCAAAGGCGATTCCCAGAACATCCATCTCAACGCCATTGGTCAAGAGTGCAATCACGGGATGCATGTACTGTGGAATTCCCGGAGTAGTGTGTAGTGCAATCGCTGTCCACACAGCATCGATCTCCTGCTGAGAGATGTTGTGGCGGCGCAGGAACGCTTGCGCCGCGTTCGCGCCATCCACTTCGAACCGGTCCGACTTACTGCCGTATTGCGGTGTCAATCCCATGTCGTGGAACATCGCGCTAATGTAAAGCATCTCGGGATCGAATTTTAATCCCCGCATTTTTCCCGCAAGCGAGCCAAAGTAATACACACGAGTCGAGTGGTTGAACAGCAATGGTGACTCGGTGTCACGCACCAGCTCCGTTGCCTCGCGAGCAAGTTTACTGTCAGGAACCACTACCCCTGAGATCGAGGTTGCTTCTGTCGTCTCTCTTGCTGAAGTGGACATGATTGAATCACCTTTCAAGTCCCGTGCATGTTCTATTCCAAAGGCCGTTTAGTGAGCGGTGTTTGCAGAGAAGTCGCTATTTGTGTTGTTGACTCGCTTCCCCTCTCGTCGGAGCCTAAGGAATCATGCGGATTCGTCTGTCGACCAGGCGACACTCCTGTTGTGTAGCAGTCGAATGAGTGACAAACGGTTCGGAGAGACCGTGATCGGCGCCCTCGCTGGATTGTTGACCTTCCCGCCGCAATCCGCACACTGACAGTCGATAATCGGACCAAGACAAGAAGAAGTGGACGCGTAGGAGCAGCCACGCCGAAGCGCCGCAGACTTGCGAACCCTTTCAATGCTCCTTAGATCGCCGGCCTTGGCCGAAACCCCAGCCAGGGACACGCCAACCAATCGCCTATTACACAAACCAGGCCTTCGGTGGAATCCTCTGGATCTCTAAGCCAGAAGCGAAATGGCTTTTCCTCGCTTCTCTGATGTTTTTGGACAACTCAGGTCGCCGAGGCATCTTTGCACCACGACCGTGGCAATATTCCACCACTTCAACCAACAGACCAACCCCCAAAGGGGTCTTCATTGGTGACGGAGATTCCTTCAGGCAGGATTTTTGGCGAGTGCCGTTTTCTCTCGTCGTTTATTGAGAACTCAGGCCTTACGGCTAACAAAATGGCCTCTTATGGTCAGCCGATCATTTTCGCATCAGGCGACGAGATGAACGAAAACTAGAAACCGTGCAGTGGCGACTCGAATGCTCACAAAGCGGCATGGGTTCGGCTGCATGGGCTTTTCACGGGGGTTCCTAATGTTCAGTTCGCATTCGATGTTGTTATTGACGCTGTTCCTGCTCCCACTGGCAATAACCTTCTTAGCTATTATCTTGGAGGCAACTTCGTCGACCTGGTGGGAGTTGACAGATTTTATTTTGGAGGGTAGACGTGGGCTCAGGTCTTTGGTAAGGCGCTCTAAACCCTGAAGGCTGCCTAACCTTCGAAGCCACTCTGGATTCTATCGACCGGCTCGGCGGGCTAACTAGCTGACATCCCTTGCGGTAGTGTTGCCGGCGTGGAGCAATTCGGAATCGCTTCGGTGATACGATTGGCGCGCCGAAGCTAGTCCCGCACGATCTCCGACGAAGATTCGCACAAATCCAAATTGATCCTAGGACACGCTTCTATCACGACGACGAACGCTCTGAATCCCGTCTCGACCGTGAAGGTCCTCGATCCGTTGGTCTTCGCCGCAATCCCGATTGTACTTACCTTCATCGCGCTGCTGGCCGTGTGGTTCCCGGCTCTGCGTGCGAGCCGCCTCAATCCTATTGAAGCCCTGCGCTATGAATAGCGGCAGACGGCCCGTCTGCTCGGTCGTCGCCGCTCTCGAAAAAATTCCAAGTGTACCCGACACTGCGCAAGCCATTGGCTGCCCGATGTCGAACATTAACGGCATCTCTAGCGCGAACGTCCGACGCGGACCCAGTGGATGATCGACCCGATGCTTCCAATCAAGCAAAAGGTTATGAAACCGCCCATAAGCCACATAAACTAGGCTGAGTTCGCGATCCGAAGAATGTGGCGGCCGAAATAGATTGCCGCCCAGCCAACCAGAGAATATCGAAACGTACGGGCAACGAAGACCAGAACCAGCAGATGCATCCTCGGATACTGAAATGCGCTTGCCGCTGCGATGGAAGCCCCAAAGGGAAAGGGGGGTGGCGCTAGACAGGATATGACCAGCGCCACGGCAGCATGATTCTGCATTTGCGCCTTCAAATAATCAAGCAGTCTAGGTTTCACTAACCGCTTGAGGCCGTTCTCGCCAATTTTCCGGCAAACTAGGTCCAGGAAGAAGACGCCGATTGTTGAACCGGCGGCTGCCGCGAGCACGTAGAGCGGGAGTCGCTCGTGATGCCTGGCAATCAGAATTACCGTAAGCAAATCACCGCCGATCGGAAGGAAGAGAAAGGAATCATCCGCGATCGCAACCAGGACAAGCCCGAACAAACCAAACTGAAGGAAAAACGCTAACAGGTGGCGGATCGAAAGGCTCACGGTTAATACTGTGAGTGTAATCGACGCAAGCCGAAAACGAGGAGTCAGCCGACGCTAGGGACGTGAGCAGCTCCTGCTCAATTCATCCAAAAGAGCATGGTGGGTGTCGTGCGAGCCCACCGAACAAGCCCCGATGGAACAATGCAGACTTTGCTTCAATATCATTCTTCCGCGTTACAAACCGAGTGGTACTCCATTTGCTAGAACCAAAATGCGCGCGGCCCAAGGTAGTGGAACGCAGACGACGGCACGCTGGCTGCTCGACGGAGGCGAAAGATGCCCACTAGATTAATTCGGCAGATGTTGTCAGCAAAGGTCGACCCTGAGAGGTGGCTGGTACTTATAAAAAGAGGGCTTAACCGCTGGAACCTTCGAGTCGTTGGCCCTGAACCTCTTGAGGTGGGATTGGTAGCATTGACCGATCATGAGGCAGAAAACCACGCCTTTTGCATCGCCCAACAACATTTTAGGGCGGTAAATTCGAAAGTAGTTGTTCCCCGATTCCAACGGTGGCGTACTGCGTTGTCTGCCGACAGAATGTTGCCTAACGCGTAAGCTACTAGATCGCGTTTTTTGCGCGTGAACGCATTTTCGGGCAAGCCGTAGAAGCACCGATGTGCAGCGCATGGGGCCAGCGAACGATGTCGCCGCCGGACGTAAAAATTATGTCTTCGGCGAACTCTACGCGATCTGGAGTGCACCATTCGCGAGTAGCGGCGAGGGCAGTCGCCGTAACTAGCAGTTCCCGCACGGCGATTTGGTTTATCGGCCTGCTTTGCGAATGAATTAGTTCACAACTTCACGGCAGGCGAGCCCCGGCTTCTTCCGTATCGAAATAACACGGGGGTTCATCGGCGTCAGTCCGCGTCAGGTGCGGTGTTCCTTACCTGAGGCTTCTTACCGACGCAGGTAAATCTTATATTCTTGCCATCGTTTATCAGTTACTTACGCTCACTGGCCCGCCAAGTGCCTTCTTACCCAAGGGAGGTGCGTTATGGCCCAGTGCGTATACTGCAATGCGGAAACCCAACTCTATCTCTCAAATGTGCCCGTTTGCATCCAATGCGCGGATGCGCGCAATCCTGAGCAGAAGCGCGGACGTTTGTTTCAAAACGTTGCTGACGCCACGATGCGAGCGGACGCTGCATCCGGGGCCTTCCAGAAAGTCCTGGAGGAGATACCGAGCGACATACCTCATCGTGACGGTGAACAGCGCATCAGGGACGGTGAACAGCGCATCAGGAATGTGACGAACAAGCTTCGCGATAAAGGAATTTAAGATGGACTCTGCACCCCAGCCAACGAACGATCACGAGCAAACGATTGCGGCGGCCATCGATAGCAAGCTGCTGGGACCGGACAGCCCGTACGAGTTCATCGTGGCAGAAATCGTGGTGTCCATGCCTTTCGCTATGTCCATTGCGGACGCTAATTTCTTAATCAACTATGCGCATTGGAGACTGGCTCAGCCGGCGAAAAAGCAGCCCGAACGCGGAATCTTACCTGAAGACCTGAAGCGCAGTGGTTGATGTCGGATAGCCATTTCATAACAGCTAGTTATCCCGGGCTCAAGACACCAATGCCTTTTTGGCCGCGCCCGTGGCTCCCTCGAGAAAGCACTTGCCTCGGTCGAGACCAGTTGTCGGCGCGGACAAGTAGGAGCATGTTAGCCACCCGGTACTTGACCGGAACCTCAGACAGGCACATACTCGTTGTGAGGCTGTTTTATGTCGTCCGGCCGGGCGAGCACTTTAGCGAAGTTGGCTGCGTTCGTCGCAGTACTGCTCCCGGTCGGCGCCCAGTCGGTTATATCGACGCATTCTGGCCTAATCCATTTTTTCGAAGGCGCCGTGTACTTGGGGGATCAGTCCCTCGAATCTCATCTGGGAAGGTTTCCGAGTGTGCCCCAAGGTGCCGAATTACGCACAGCGGAGGGCCGGGCGGAGGTGTTGCTTACTCCGGGTGTCTTCCTTCGAATGGGTGATCGGAGTGCAATTCGGATGATTGCAAACGATCTTGCGGACACCCAGGTGGAATTAGAGACTGGCTCGGTGATCGTAGATTCGGGAGAGCCAAATTTAAATACCTCTGTCACTTTGATTTACAGGAACTGGAGGATCCACTTCCTCCAGAAAGGCGCCTACCGAATCGACGCTGATCCGCCGCGCTTGTGGGTTCGCCAGGGTCAAGCGGAAGTGTTCTCCGGAGTTAATCAACAACCGGTATCCGTGGAACAGGGGATGAATCTTCCGTTTGCGAGCGTGCTGGTGCCCGAACGGGCGAGCGGGCAGTTCAAAGACGCACTCAGCGATTGGTCCATTGGCCGCAGCGAATCGATCACGGCGGACAATGCGATTACGGCGCAGCTTGACCAAGACCCGGGGGCAGGGACGACGGGCTTAGACAGTTTCACTTATTATCCATTCCTCGGCCTGTCTTCTCTTGGCATGAACCCGGGGGTCCAGTACAGCTCTTATCTTCCCCGTCAGCCAGGGTTCAATTCGATCTACTTGCCTGGTTATACCTATCGTCCTCTCCTCTTGGGAACCATGGTGCTGGGACCAATCGGCCACCGTTTTCCCACCTACCCGCTTTCACTTCCGCGAGTCGGGGGTGCGCCCGGAGCCGGTTATATTAACCCGCTTCCGCGCGTCGGGGGTACGCCCGGAGCTGGTTTTAACCCGCTTCCAGGCGTTGGGGTTGCACCCGGAGCCGGTCGCGTCGCTCCGCTTCCGCGAGTGCCTGTAGCGCGTCCCGGGATTACACACGCGCCGCCGGCGATCGGCGTGCGCGGTGGCGCTCATCGCTAGTCTAGGTTTGGGATTATTGCGTGGGAGCGTAGTAGCCCAGCCGCCAGTGGGCTTTTAGCGGCGACATGCCTTTGGGTTGTGCAAGCTTCACTTCCACGTGACGATATTTTCCATCTCTGGTTTGATTCCTGGGGTAATAGCCAACCACGTATTGATTCCGCAATTCGACCGCAATTCGGGCAGCGACGCTCGGCAGATCGCTCGTGAGTGCTGCTGAGAAAGCGCGCCCGCCAGTCTGCGTTGCGATTTCCGATAACAGCCGCGGCCCCGAGACTTGCTCAGGGGGCAACCCGAAGGCCAGGAGGGGTTCAAACACACCCATGGTGTAAATCTGCACATCCGCTTCGCGAACCAGCGACTCAATTTGGGCAGAAGTGTATCGGCTATGGTTGTCGCCGCCATCGGAAATGATCACGATTGCCTTGCGTGAGTTTCTGGCCTTCTTCATCTCGGCCAGACCCATGTTGATAGCGTCGAGCATTGCGGTCAGGCCACCGGGCTGAGCCTTCTTCAGCGCGTCTTCAATCGCTTCGGTGTGCGTCGTAAATCCCACTGAAAATCTTGCACTGTCGCTAAACTCCACAAGAAATGCTTCGTCGTCGGCGTTCATGGTTTTTAAAAATTGAGTGACTGCCGCCTGGGAGGTCCTAAGCTTGTAATCCATACTGCCGCTCTCATCGAACACCAAGCCAACCGAGAGCGGCGCATCCTCACCGGAAAAGTGCGCCACGTTCTGCTCCACGCCGTCTTCCGATAAATGGAAATCTTCCTTTTGAAGCCCGAGAACGAAACGATTCAGGGAATCTGTCACCGCTACGGGGATCAGCACCAAGTTCGTGTCCACGCGGAGATTGAGTGCCGTCTCCGGGCCATCGGATTTTGCGCCCGCGGTTTCCTGGCCGAAAGTCGTGCCGGGAAATAGCACACATAAGGCTAGCGCACTCGCCGCACGGGTGTTGTAAGCAGCCCATTTTCTCCGCTGCATGATGCTAGTCGCCGCTTGCCGACGACTTAAGCATTGCACATCTTCAGGAGGGTGAAAACAGATCGCCGGGTATTCCATTGCGATCTGTTTCTGGCAGTGGATTGTCTTTGGGTAGTCTGTTTTCTAACGTCACTTAAGAGGTGGCGGCCAACCGGAACCCTATTCGTACCGCAAATCCGCGGAAGGGATCGCGACTCGCTTGCATCGCAGGCAACCATTCGTTGTGGTAAAAGAGTTTGCAATGGCCTTGCCACCGACCATAAGGGGCGTCGAACAACTTCAACTTGCTGACATGCGGCGCCGCGTGAAGGCGATCTTCGTCGGTTCTGCCGGCAACCTTGTCGAGTGGTACGATTTTTATACCTATTCGGCGTTTGCACTCTATTTCGCCAGCTCGTTCTTTCCAGGCAACGATCCGGTGGTGCAACAGCTAAACGCAGCTGTCCTGTTTGCGTTCGGTTTCGTCATGCGTCCCATCGGCGGATGGCTTTTCGGCTATCTCGCCGATCATTACGGGCGGCGTAAAGCTCTGATGCTTTCCGTGCTCCTCATGTGCCTCGGATCGCTGATGATCGCGGTGACGCCGACCTATGTCTCCATCGGCCGGGCGGCGCCCGTATTGCTCGGCCTCGCGCGCGTGATTCAGGGCTTGAGTCTGGGGGGCGAATACGGTGCGAGCGCCACGTACCTTTCCGAGGTAGCCGATGAAAAGCACCGCGGCTTCTATTCCAGCTTCCAGTACGTGACGCTGATCGGGGGCCAACTGTGCGCCATTCTTGTCTTACTGCTCCTCCAACAGCTGGTGCTCACACCGGTTCAATTGAAAGCCTGGGGCTGGCGCATCCCCTTCGCTATAGGAGGTCTTCTGGCACTGGTCGTTCTGGCGATGCAAAGCAACATGCACGAGACCGATGATTTCATCGCCGCAAAAAAAGTAGTCCGCAAAGAAAGCTCGATCAAGGCGCTCCTGAGATACCCCCGCGAAATTTTAGTGGTCGTGGGGCTCACCATGGGCGGCACCACGGCGTTCTACACCTACACGACCTACATGCAGAAGTTCCTCAAGCTGTCGGTGGGCCTCAACGATATCCAGACCACTATGGTCACCGGAGGCTCGCTCATTTTCGCTTTATTCTTGCAGCCGGTTTACGGAGCTCTCTCGGACCGAATCGGCCGGAAACCGCTGCTCATCTGGTTCGGCGTCACGGGAACGATCGGCACCATCCCGCTGCTCTATTCGCTGCAGGCCGCGAA
>Ga0163162_10001366_pt1 | contig 22706 bp, 20 predicted proteins | sample S55metaG_FD_115310 | JGI IMG/M metagenome (GOLD analysis project Ga0163162, IMG submission 115310) | Switchgrass rhizosphere microbial communities from Kellogg Biological Station, Michigan, USA - S5-5 metaG | ecosystem: Host-associated > Plants > Roots > Rhizosphere > Soil | place: USA...
AAGCGGCGATCGATGGCGACGCGGAGTCATACAACGCAGTGATGAAGGCTTACAAGCAGGCCAGGGAATCGGCGGGAGCGGATGCCATCATCGACGCGGCTTTGAAACAGGCGACCAGTGTTCCGTTGGGAGTGGCGGAGCGGGCGAGGGAAGTGGTGGGGATCGTGGAGAGGTTGGGGCCGGTGACGAATCCGAATATGAAGTCGGATTTAACGACGGCGACGGCGCTGGCGCGGGCGGCGATCCAGGGGGCGCTGGCGAATGTGGAGATCAATCTGGAGTCGTTGAAAGATGCTGCATTTGTGTCGGAGACGCGAAAGAAGGCGGCCGCTCTGGCCGGGTGAGTGAGTCAGGTACGTCCCTTAGTTATCTCGCAGGTGCCCTTTGGTTTAGCCTTTCTCCTTTGAAATGGGCATACAATGTGACAAGAAATCGCATCTAACCGCACATATTCTTTCGAGGTCGTCCATGAAAGTATTGAAAAGCTTAGCTGGTTTTATGCTTCTGGTAAGCGCTCCGGTTTGGTCGATGCCGCTGGGCAGTTCGGCACGGGCGGTCATTCCTTCCGATATACAGCAGATTATCTCGGTGGATTATCGCGCGATGAGGAATTCGGATACGGCCATGGCGCTGAAACAGCAGGTGTTGCCTCCCAGCCTTAAGGAATTTGAAGGGGCGCTGCGGGGCGTGGGGATCGATCCTGATAAGGATGTGGAGCAACTGACGTTTGCGTCGTATCGCAGCGGCAAGCAGGGTGTCCGCGTGGTCGGCGTGGCGCAAGGGCAATTTGCCATGGCTACCGTCCTTAAGAAGATGCGGCTGCAGAAGGTGAAGCCGGTCAAGGTTCGTAACGCGGATATTTATCCCATGCCAGCCGGCATGCAGATGACGTTTCTTGATGACAACACGCTGCTCTTCGGCGATAGCGGTGCGCTGCGTGGAGCGCTCGATGCACGCGACGGGTATGCCTATACCCTCGACAGCAATACCGCGATTGCGGACATGATTGGCTCGGTGGATTCGGGTACGGTGTGGAGCGTCCTGGATCAGCAGGGAACTCAGAACATGTTGCACTCGGCTTTGGGCGACGCTGCCGGGCTGGCGGACTATGACACGATCAAGAAGCGGATTCAGGGCTCGCGCTATACCATGAACTTTCAGAGTGGCGTGAATTTCGATCTCGATGTCGTGACCAGCGATTCCATGACGGCGACAACGCTCTCTTCGCTGCTGAAGGCGGGAATGCTTTATAAGAAGATGTCAGCTACGCCGGTGGAGAAGGTGGCACTGGATGGCGTGACGGTTAATTCGGATAGCTCGAATCTGCAGATGCATTTCAAAGCGGATGACAAGCAGTTTCAGGGATTGATGCACTCGCCGCTGTTTGCGGCGGTGTCGAAGTAGGGTCTGACCGTCTAGTTAAGAAACCGACGAGTCGAGCAATCGGCTCGTCTCAGGTGGCATCGGTTCAGCCTCGGTAAGGATTCCGTTCTTGGACTTCCTGATTTCGCGGCGATAAAAGATAGTGAAGAGAACCACGTCGTAAGTGACGTGCGCCACAATCGGTGCGGCAAGGCCGCCGCTAACAAAATACAGGATGTGGAAGGAAATACCCATCAACGCGATGGCTAATGTGGCGCGTATACCCTGAGGCAAATGTGCGACCGCGAAGGCCAGAACACAAACCAACAAGGCCACAGACGCGCTGGACGTAACTTGGACAACGATCTGAAATAGCACGGCGCGATACACGATTTCTTCGCCAATTCCGGCACATATACCGATCCAGACTGCCCATATCCACTCTTTTGTGTTGGTGGGAGCGTACAACAGACGAATTCTCTCTTGTTGTGCTGGATCTACTTTCCTTGGTTGGCGGGTTGCGGAGGCGACGAGAACCACGCCGAATATCAATCCCAGCAAGACCGAGTAATAGGAAACTGCCAAGCCCAGGGAGAGTTGGTTGGTTACCGCCGCCAGAAGAGCAATCAAGGTTGCGAACAAGATTGCATAGAAGGTCAATCGAAACCGGTAGATCTTAGGACCGATCGATTCGCGGCGGTTCAACCTTTTGTATCCACGCCATGCCATTGCTGGATGCAACAGCAATACCCAGGCAAGAAACAGGTCGGTAATGCTATCAAGCTGAAAGATCATGAAAAGATCATGAATGGGTTCAGGTCTATGCTACGAAGACCAGCTAGAAGGACAAAGAGTACGGAAGTTATTGCTCAGGGGACTATTTGGCCTTTTACGCTTTGGCCTTTTCGTCTCGTTTTGCTTTGGCCCAGCCTTCTTTGACTATTTGGCGGGCGCGGCCAAGGGCCAGGGAATCTGGCGGGACGTCTTCTGTGACTGTCGTCGCGGCGGCCACGTACGCGCCTTTTCCGATCCTAATCGGGGCGATGAGGATGCTGTCGCTGCCTACGAAGACTCCGTCTTCGATGATAGTTTTGTGTTTGCTTACACCGTCGTAGTTGCAGGTGATGGTGCCGGCGCCTACGTTTACTTTCTCTCCGACTTCAGTGTCTCCCAGATACGTGAGGTGATTTGCTTTGGATCCCTTGCCCAGGCGGGTTTTCTTCAGTTCGGTGAAATTTCCTACGTGAGCTTCTTCGCAGACTTCGCATCCGGGTCGCAGATGGCTGTAAGGGCCTAGCGATGCCCGGGCGCGGACGACTGAATGTTCCAGGACGCATCCGGTCTGGATGAGGACGTTGTCTCCGATTTCGCAGCTCAGGATCACGCTGTAGGAGGCGATGCGGGTGTCGCTGCCGACTTTGGTTGTCCCACGCAATTGCACGCTGGGTTCGATGACTGTGTCGGGTCCGACCTCGACGTCGTTGTCGATGACGCAGGTTTCAGGGAAGAGAATCGTGACTCCCTGGTCCATCAACTGGCTGCATTTGGCCAGGCGCATGTGCTGGTCGATTTCGGAAAGTTCAGCGCGGGTGTTGCCGCCGAGAACCTCGTAGGCATTGCTGGCTTTCACCGCTACCACGGGCTTTTTGGTTTTGCCGAGAATCGCGGCCATATCGGTGATATAGAACTCGCCGTGATGGTTGTCGGTGTCCAGCTTATCGATATTGCTGAAGAGGGCCTGGGCGTCAAAGGCGTAGAAGCCGGCATTAATCTCGCGGATATTCTGTTGTGCCGCGGTCAAATTTTTCTGTTCTACGATGGCTTTCACAACGTCGCTGCCTGCGCTTTTGCGGACGATGCGTCCGTATCCGCCCGGATTTTCCAGGTGCGCTGTGAGCAACGCCATCGCAGCTTTTTTCGATAGATGGAAGTCGCGCAGTTGCTCGATGGTCTGGGCGGTAATCAATGGAGCGTCGCCAGAGAGAACGATGACGATGTCGTAGCCTGCGAGTGCTTCGCGGGCGACCATCAGGGCGTGCCCGGTGCCGCGTTGCTCTGCCTGAAGCACAAAGTTAATTCCGGTGGACGCCACAGCTGTGCGGACCTTGTCGGCTTCGTATCCGATGATGGCGAATACGTTGCTGGCCGGAACAACTTTGGTCGCGGCAGCGATCACGTGCGCCAGTAGCGGCTTGCCGCCGACTTCGTGAAGGACCTTCGGGTGTTTGGACTTGAGCCTTGTCCCTTTGCCTGCGGCCATGATGGCGATGGCGATTCGGGGAGAACGTGTCGGATGGTTGCTTGCTTTCGGCATTCGACTCCAATATACCCCGAGAGGTGTGGGAGGGGCAGGGTTACCGAGGTTACCGCTTTGTGGCAGCGCCAGCACAGAGCATTAACCACGAAGGACACGAAGTATCACGAAGGAGTCAATCGTTGAGGCTCGTGGTTCATGTTTTTCTAAACTGACGCACTGAAGAGGTGGCGACCTGCCTGGGGTGAGACTGTGGGATAACGCCTCTTTCGCCCCTCTGGGGCTCGCTCGCGTTCTGCATCTTTCCCACGGCTTGCGCCGTGGGCTTTATTCTTTCGCCGCTTTGCGGCTCTTGCGGGTCGTTAGTCGGTTTTCTGCGGCCTGAATCAAGATCAGATTCAAAGTCAATACCAGGTGAAAGTCTAAGTCAAAGGCGGCGGACAGGAGTGTCCGCCCTACACGACTTTACGGGGTGGCGGAGCGGCTTCCGCCGTGGGTGACGAGGTCCATGAGGTCGGTGGCGATGCGGTCGGTGAGGTGGCGGGCCACCATGTCTTTGTCATCGAGGTAGTCGCCGAGAACCGGGATGACACCCAGCTCCTCGATGGCTTCGAGGTCGGCAACGATCTGGTTGGCGCCTTCGAGAGCGTACTTGGCTTTCATGGGCGGAGGCGCGGGGGTGCGATTGATCAGCGCGAAATCGAAGATGCGTTTTACACCCGCGTGGCCGTTCAGGGCGCGAATGTGATCGGCGGCGGTCAGTCCGAGGCTTTCATTGGCCTGAGTCATCAGGTTGCCAACATAGACCTTGACCGCGGCGGAGTTCACCATGGCCTGGGCAATTCCTGGTACGAGCACGTTAGGGATGAGGCTGGTGAAGAGCGAGCCGGGGCCTACTGTGATCAAGTCGGCGCGGGCCATTGCTTCCAGCGTCTGGGGCAGCGGCTTGACGTCGGGCGGATCGAGAAACAGTTGCTGGATGCGGCCAGCACTGGCCGTGATCTTGGTTTCGCCTCTGACCCTGGTTCCATCTTCCATCAGGGCTTCGAGTTCGACGTGCGAGGTGGTGGCGGGATAGATGTGTCCGCGAGTAAGAAGAATTTCCGAGGACAGGCGCACGGCTTCGCTGAAATCGCTGGTGACGGCAGTCAGTGCCGCGAGAAAAAGATTGCCGAAGCTGTGGCCTTCGAGTCCCGATCCTTTTACAAAACGATGCTGAAACAGCCGGGAGAGCAGGGCTTCGTCTTCGGAGAGGGCAACGATGCAGTTGCGAATGTCTCCGGGCGGGAGCATGTTGAGCTCTTTGCGGAGACGTCCACTGGAGCCGCCGTCGTCGCTGACCGTAACCACGGCGCACAATTCACGGATCTCCGCCTGGCGAGGTTTCTCCAGTCCGCCGAGGCGGGTGACGTAACGTTTGAGTCCCTTGAGTAAAGTGGAAAGGCCAGTGCCGCCGCCGATGGCGACAACGCGCAGCCTGCGGGTTGAGGGCGTGCTTCCCGGCGATGAACGCTGGGAGTGTCCCTGAGAATCAGGCACAGCCACGGCTAGCCATTATCCTCTGGTACAGCGCTTTCCTGCGAGAATTCAGCTCCGGGGTCGGGATACAGCAATTCGGTAAAGCGAGGATCTTCCGCGAGGTTCTGGAAATCGGAGTCGTTTCGCGCCTGGAAACGCAGCGACGCATTGATGCGGATGGCGTCGTCGAGGTGGCGGAGCGAGTCCTCGAGATGGCCGGTCAGGCAGTCGAGTGCGGCCAGTCCGTAGGAGACATAGTCGGCTTTGGGAACTTGCTTGGAGAGCTTGTCCAGATGCTCGCGGGCGGTTACGTAGTCGCCGACGTTCATGAGGGAGACGGCAAAATCGTAGTGTTCTTCCGGGCTCTTGAACTGATTGGCCGAGCGCTCCATGTTCTGATTGCAGGTGTTGAGGTGGACGGAGATGCGGTCGGCAAGTTCCTTGCTGGCGCCGGTAACCGCCTTTTGCAGCAGTCCTTTAGCTTTGTCGAACTTGCGCTCCTGCATGGCGCGGAGTCCGGCCTCGTAGTTTTGCACAGCCTGTGCAAAACGAGGGTCTTCGTTCATCGGTTTCTTGGCCGTCGGTTTCTGTGCCATGCGTAATACTCGTCCGGAGGTCTTCGTAAGTTCTCCTTTTTCATATGCCTGCGTGATGAGGCGTTGGCATTGATCTTAGATGCTGGAGCGCTCTCAGGCGGCAATTTTGTGACTATTGGTCAAGGAGCCCTGAATATCACCTGTGGAAAAGCCTGTACCACCTCGAATCAGCAGGTTATACGCGCTTTCGCGTTCCCGTCAAATCCGGGGGCGCGTCCCCCGTGCGTGTGAGCATGCGAAACCCAGCAGTTTTTGATCGCTAACGCAGTTTCTTTCGCTCCGTTGGGGCTCGCATCTAGTTCGCCAGCTGACCCCGGGCTTGCGCCGGGGGCTTTATTCTTGCGCCGCTTCGCGGCTTCCAGAGCGCATCCGAGGAGCGCAATCCGGGTAGCTGATCGCCGGACGCGGCCTTGCGGCTTCTGCCGAAACCTCTCGGTTAGTTGATTGCAGCCGCAGCCTGCAGGTCTACCGTCTTCCATTCGCCTTTCATGATGCCCTGACGAATCTGTGCCGGAGTCTTGCCTTTCTTGGTCATGGAGTAAGAGTAGTACAGCTCTTTCAGGCAGACAGAGCACTGGGCGCCGTGAGTACCCTCGAAGCAACTGTGCAGACTATTGTGACCCATGCCGCGATCACAGTAGCAATAGCAGGGTTGCTGATGCAGCACGGCGGGAATCTTGGCGGCCAGTTCGTAGGCATGGCTTTGGAAAGGGTATTGCGCGTTCTCTCCCCATAGCTGTTCTTTGCCCAGAATGGGCGGCAGGGTCGTGCCCTTGGCGGGAGGACCTGAGTTGAATTTTGGTACTGCGCCCTCCTGTTGGGAACTGGCCCAGGGAGCCGATACGGCAAGAACGAGAATTCCCAGAAAGGTAAGACTTAACCCGCGTTTCATCATCTTGAAGACGCCCTCAGTCTCATAATTGTAACTCGAATTGCGTGGCGACAGTATCGGCTTTGGTTCGTAGTGGTTCATGCACAAAAACTTGAACCACCAAGGACACGAAGGTTTTACGAAGGAAGGCCTCACGAGGACGCGTTCATTGTGGTTCGCTTCGTTGCTCTTGCCCGTGGCGCTCAGTGATTTAGTCGGTGGGGAGAAATTTGGGTTTGTCTGGGGGAACGTAATCCGGGGGTGTGCCTTTTTGAATAAAGGGAAAATCGTCGGGAGTGCGTACTTCCACGCGGCCGTCGGGTGTCAGTTTGTAGCTGTGGCCCAGCGGGTCGCGCGGGGTGCCGCGCAGCAGACCTGCTGATTCCAGATTGGAGAAGCTGGCAGGGAAGCGTCCGGTCTGCTCTTTGTAGCGTCCGGCAAGAGCTTCCAGATTGGAAACATCTTCATCGACCTGCAGGGCCCGCAGATGCGCGGCAGCATTGGCGCGGACGTTTGAATCTTTTGTGGTGGTATAGCTGGTACTCCACATGATCCGGGCCATCTGACGGTCTCCGGCGTGTTCTGCCATTCTTCCTGCCAGAACGGCGAGGAACGGGTGGGCGTTGGGGACTCTAGCGCCCCGGGCAAACGCGTCGGCGGCTCCCTTGTAGTCTTTCAACTCCATGTAGCGGATGAATCCCTCGTTGTAGTAGAGACGCCATTCTTCGGGATTATTGCGAATGCCAAATTCTTCGAGTTCGACGGCGCGTTCTGGCATGCCAGCACCGCCAGGTGGTTTCGGAGCCAGAAAGTTGGCGCCGTACTCGTATGCGACCAGAAGATGAGGGTCCAGAGTGGAAGTAATTTCCAGCAGCGGCGCCAGCAGATCGAAACGCCGCGCTCCTTCATGATGCTTGCTGCCGAAATACTGGACGGCGCGAGTCCAGTAAATATCGGCTAATAATCCGTCGTAGCCGAGACTCAATCTCTTCAAGGCTCTGGGCGATGAGATGTAGAGAACTTCTTCAAGCGTGGCGCCGGTCCGCACCTGGTCCATTCGACGCAGCAACAGGACCGATGCCGCGAGGCTCATCGTCAACAGCAAACTGAACACGATGGTGACACGCTGCGATCCGGTCATTTCAGGTTCCGGCGCTCAAACACCAGCACGGCTCCACAAATGGCTACCGTGGCGTAGGTCACGGCGTAGGCGCTGTTGTAGAGAATGAGCTGCCCCGCGACCGGCTGGGCGTGGGCCACTGAGCTGATCACGTTCAACGCTGAAAAATTGGGTACAAGATAGGCCGCGGCTGTGGCCAGCCAGCGGGTGATGCCGCTACTGATGCCGGCGAAGCCGCGCAGGTCTTCAGCAAAGCTGCCAATCACGAACAACGAAAACGCGAATACCGCCGACAATAATGGAGAAGAAAACGAAGAAAAGAACAAAGTAAGCGCAGTGATAATCAGGAATTGCAGGATGATGAAATACAACGCCACCAGCACCCAGCCATCCCCCTCCTGAAAGTGGTGCGATACGTAGAGCAGCGCTGCGAACACTCCGACGGCCATGAAGAACGTATTGACTACCAGCGTACCCGCCAGTCCGAAAAACTTGCCGACAATAAATTCCCAGCGCCGCACCGGACGCGAAAGCACGGTGTAGAGCGTTCGCCTCTCGATTTCCTTGGAAACCAGCCCGATACCGATGAAGATGGCAATCACCATACCAAAGAGGGAAACTGCCGTCAGCCCGAGGTTGATGACGACCAGGCGTTCGATGTCGATGGAGATCTGTCCGACAAGAATGGAGGCCCCGGACATCAGCACGGCAAACACGATCAGGTTGTAAAGCACACGATCGCGGACCGCCTCGCGGAAGGTGTTGGACGCGATGTGAACGATACGAGCGGTCATAATTTAGCCCCAGCTTTGGCTCCGACGGTTGCCTCCGCAGGACGCAACTTCTGGATAAAGTAATCTTCCAGAGAATTACGCACAGGTGTCACCGAGATCAGTCGCAACCGTTCCCGACGCAGCGCCTCGAGAGCCGTGTCCTGGTTGGCTTCCGCGAGCACGGCGCGCACCGTGTCCCCGGTAACGTGGCATTCAGCGCCGAGAGCACGCAGCGATGACGGAACACTTGTTCCTTGCCAGACCACTTCGACCTTACCGTGAACGCTGGAGGTCAGGTCGGCCACGATGCCAACTCCGCGCAACTCGCCTTGATGGATGATGCCGACGCGATCGCACAGGGTTTCCGCGTCCGAAAGAATATGGGTGGAGAAAAAAACTGTCTTGCCTTCATGCTTGAGCTGGGCGATGAGATCGCGAACTTCACGGCGGCCCATGGGATCAAGGCCGGACATAGGCTCATCCAGGAAAACGACTTTGGGGTCATGCAAAATGGCCTGTGCAATTCCCACGCGCTGCAGCATTCCTTTGGAGAACTTGCGCAACTGCGTTCCGCCAACATCGGGCAGGCCGACGCGTTGCAGGACTTCATTTACTTTGCGCGATCGGTGTTTCGGATCCATGCCGGAAAGCTGACCATAGTATTCGAGCAATTCGCGGGCGGTGAGGTAGTCGTAAAAATACGGCTGCTCGGGAAGAAATCCGATTTGCGCTTTCATGCGGGGATCGGCAATTTCCATCCCCAGGATGCGGGCCGAGCCGCCGGTGGGAAATATTAGTCCCATGAGTAATTTGAGGGTGGTGGTTTTACCGGCGCCGTTGGCGCCGAGGAAGCCGAAAACCTCGCCGTCCTCGACCGCGAGGTTCAGCGGGCGCAAGGCATACTTCGGCTTCTTGCGCCAGAAGCCCACGGAGTAGGTTTTTTCCAAGCCGAGAATTTCGATTGCGGCCATGGCAGGTCAACTTGAGTACAAACAAAGGTGTATTTGAGTTCTCGAAAAATTATAGGGCAATCGCGGGACAGCGGGAATATCGGAGCAGGCTACGCGTCATTACCAAAGTAAAAGGGCCAGGACTCGCGTCCTGGCCCCCTATGGCGTAGTACCCTCCCCCAGGTACTGGCCAAACTTTTTAATTACTGTGCCGTGGTATAGGCCTGGCAGGTGGCTACATCTGCCGCGGGCGCTCCGCCGGAGACGCCAGGATTGCTGCGCAACACGCCGTCAGTGACGATGCAGAAGTTGCGAACGCCCGACTGATTGAAGGCCACCGGCGCGGAACTGCCTACAAAGGTGTCGTTGGTGCCGCCGCTGCCAGAGAAGCTGGCTGAGACGAATGAGTATCCACTCTTGGTGCCACTCGAAAGAACGTTATCGATGATGCAGGCCGTCGTTGAACTTGGAGAGCATCCCGTGGGCGGACCGCCCAGGTTCGCCAAGGCAGCCGCGTAACCGATTGTGGGATACGCCGCATTGTATGCAATCTGGGCCGTGGCAATGCTACGAACCGAGGACGCCGCCGACGATTCGTTGGAAGCGATACGGGCCCGTAACAGGTTAGGAATCGCAATGGCGGCGATGATCAGAATGATCGCGACCACGATCAACAACTCGATCAATGAGAACCCTGACCGGGCCGTGATCCCTCTCCGAATCTTCTTTTCGCCCCTCATTTAGCATTAATGGGGGCATTTTGCTGGCCACAATGTAGAGGCAGCACCAGATTTTTTAAGCGTCCTAAATTCAATGATTTAAGTCTGGGGCGGATGAGATGCGCGGTGGGTCGGTGCGATTTTGGCACTATTTGTCGCAGGCTGCGACAGGATTTGGCGTTGTGAGGCTGATCGTGGGATTGCGTTTGAGGAAAGATGGCGAGACAAAAAAAGAGCACCGGATGTTGCCATCCGGTGCTCGCTAGACTGTTCGCTGGGTCGATGTTGCTTATTGCAGTACAGGGTACGCATTGCCCGTGCAAACCGTCGCGCCACCCGCTACCGGGGTCGCGCCAGAAGCGCCCACGTTGAAGTGCAGCACCCCATCTTCAGACGAGCAGAAATTGCGCACACCGGTCTGGTTGAAAGCAGACGGAGCCGCACCTACACCGTAGGTCAGGACCAGAGTGCCGCCTGCGCCCACTACCCCAGTCTCCAGGAAGTAGTAGCCGCTCTTCGCAGTGCCAGCAGTGATGGCATTGGATAACACACTGTCGATCAGGCAAGCGTTGGTCGAAACCGGTCCAGTCGCGGGACAAGTCGCACCTGCAGCGCCCGGCCCAAGCTGATCCAGCGTGGTGGAGTAACCCACCGTGGGATATGCCGACTGGTAAGAAGTCTCGGCGGTATTGATGGTACGAATCGCGCTCACCGCAGACGACTCGTTGGCTGCGATACGTGCACGCAGCAGGTTTGGAATGGCAATCGCGGCGATGATCAGAATGATCGCGACCACGATCAACAACTCGATAAGTGAAAAACCCTTCTGTTTCTGCATTTCTTCCCTCTCCTCCGTCCGACAGTTAGCGGTCTAAAGGACCGTAGTTGCCATAGATGAATGCACTTGAAGAACCACTTGGCCGTGGCAGCCAAGTATTTACCGATCAATAAGAACGGGGGATCAACTGGGGTGGTGGCAGGTGCTGCGGAAGGTCAACCTTGACACTATTTGTCGCAAAAAGCGACACGATTTGGCAGCGAACTGGAAGTCGATATCCGCCCAAAGAAAAAGAGCACCGGATGTCGCCATCCGGTGCTCTCTGGAACTCGCCAGGCGTTGTGCCTGTTTACTGCAGTACTGGATACGCGTTACCCGTGCAAACCGTCGCACCACCAGCTACCGGGGTTGCGCCAGAAGCGCCCACGTTGAAGTGGATCACCCCATCTTCCGAGGAGCAGAAGTTACGCACACCGGTCTGGTTGAAAGCAGACGGAGCCGCACCTACACCGTACGTTAGGATCAAGGTGCCACCCGCGCCGACGACGCCAGTCTCCAAGAAATAGTAGCCGCTCTTAGCAGTGCCAGCGGTGATGGCGTTGGACAATACGCTGTCAATCAAGCAAGCGTTGGTCGAAACCGGTCCAGTCGCAGGGCAAGTCGCACCCGCGGCGCCCGGCCCAAGCTGCGGCAGGGTGGTGGAATAACCCACCGTGGGATATGCCGACTGGTAAGAAACTTCAGCAGTATTGATGGTACGAATCGCGCTGACCGCGGACGATTCATTGGCTGCGATACGTGCACGCAGCAGGTTTGGAATGGCAATCGCAGCGATGATCAGAATGATCGCGACCACGATCAGCAACTCGATAAGTGAAAAGCCCTTCTGTTTCCGCATCTCGTTTTTCCCCTATTCTCCGTTTTAAGTGGGGGTCTCTGTTGACCCAGTTGCAGAGTTGGGTGCATTTTGGCGGCCAATGCCGCGAACCGCCTCTAAGTGGCGTGCCTTATGGGTAAACCTAAAGCCGGTCAATGAGCTAAAGCGCGTTCCGCCATAGACTCGAGCTGCAATGATGCCAGAATTTGTCGCCCGGCATGACAACTTCTGTCAGTTTGCCACAGGCATAAAGACCGCACAACTGAATCTGGAGTCGTTCAGACCAGTCTAAATTCGAGACAAGAGCAAAACCAGGGCGATCATCCGTCTCACGATGAAGTTCCCATGCTCAATGTGGGACGTCGCCTCTAGTCCGTCCCACACCGATCGGCGTTTCACGACCCTGCCTCAAACCGATGAGCGAAGGCGTAAATCCCACGGTTTACTTCGTCGCCAGCGTGGCCTTTGTGGTTCATGTTTTACCGAGCTGCCATGAATTCCTGGCCACGATGTTCGACATAGACGGCGCTCGCCTGATGGTATTATTCCAGCGCTGTTTTGAGGAGGAACCTATGAAAACGATCGTGCTTGTTTTCCTGTGTGCCACGATTCTTGTAGCGGCCCTTGTCGCGGCCCCCGCAGAGCCACAAAATGCATTCAGTCCCGACCAGATCAAGTTTGGCCCGGCGCCGCCGGTACTGCGGGCTGGAGCTCAGTTGGCAGTATTGGAAGGCGATCCGATGGGATCATCGGGAGACTACACCGTTCGTCTGAAGATGCCGGATGGTTATCGCATTTCGCCCCACTGGCATCCCAAACGCGAGAATGTAACCGTCATTACCGGAAGCTTGAAGGTCGGTATGGGAGACAGCTTCGATTCCTCGAATATGAATTCGTTTCCTGTTGGAAGTTTTGCATACCTCGATCCCAGCATGCATCACTATGCCATGGCCGTCGGAGAGACCGTCGTGCAGATTCACGGCATGGCCCCGTTTCAAATCAACTACGTCAACCCGGGCGATGATCCAAGCATGAAGAAATAGGGAGTTCGCATCGTCCTCGGAACTCAGGACGTTGGCGAGAGCACAAGATTGGGGGAAGGGACGATTTGGGAAGGGCACGACTTCAGTCGTGCCAACCCGATAGCCTGGCAAGAGGCTTCAGCCGCTGCGGTTCGCTTTTTTGCCCGCGCAGCAATGAGACGAATTGCCATTGAGATGCGCCTCGCTTTCAAAGGCAAACCTCAGCGGCTGAAGCCGATCCCTTCTACGAAACCTTGCGGCGCGAGTGAACTCGTGCCCTTCCCGTTCACGCGATAACTCGTGTGCCCTTTCCATTCAGATTCGGAAGAAGAAATCCCTCAGGGGCTCTATGTGTTCATTTACTGCAATCCCGTAGAATAGCTGGCTCCGGCATCCGCCATGAGCAAGCTGCCTGCATTGCAGATCGATTCCGACATCTCTCGTGCCTGGTCTATCCCGGCGCCTTTCTACACGGAAAGCAATATTCAGGAACTGGAGAAACAGCGAATCTTTGCGCGCACATGGCAGGTGGTGGGCCATCGTGATCAACTGGCCCGACCTGGAGATTACTTCACCACCGAAGTGCTAGGTGAACCGTTGTTGCTGGTGCGCGGCGCTCAGGGCGAGTTGCGCGGGTTTTACAATGTCTGCCGCCATCGCGCCGGTCCTCCAGCGGAAGGATGCGGATCGCGGAAGCTGTTTCGCTGCGGCTATCACGGATGGACCTACGGGCTCGACGGGTCGCTGATCAGCGCGCCGGAATTCGAGGACCAGCCCGGCTTCGATGCCAAGGACTTCACGCTGGCTCCGGTGCGGGCCGAAGAGTGGTCCAATCTCATCTTCGTCAACCTTGATCCCGAGGCCGAACCATTGCTGAAATGTCTCGGAAACCTTCCCAATCAGGCGGAGCGTTTTGGTTTTACAGGAATGAAGTTGTTCGAACGGCGCACCTACGACATGAAATGCAACTGGAAGACTTACGTGGATAACTACCTCGAAGGCTACCACTTGCCCAGCGTGCATCCTGGATTGAATCGTGAACTGGATTACAACGCATACACGATTGAGCCTTATCCGCGCCATGTTCGTCAGTTCAGTGCGATTCGCGGCGCGCAGCCTGGGGATGCAACTCCACGGCGGTACCAGGAAGCCTCCGAAGAGCTGACGACAGATTATTTCTGGATCTTTCCAAACTGGATGCTTAACTGTTATCCCGACAATATTTCGCTCAACATTGTCCTGCCAGTTTCAGCTGACCGGTCGCGGGCGATTTTCGAGTGGTATTTGCCGGAGAAGGATTTGGGCAGTACGGCAGCCAGGGAATCGGTGGAGTTCAGCGATCAGGTTCAGGTTGAAGATGTAGGGATCTGCGAGACAGTGCAAAGAAATCTGCACTCGCGAAGCTACCAGCGTGGGCGTTACAGCATCAAGCAGGAAGTGGGTGTACACGCATTTCATCGCATGTATGCGGAAGTCATGAATTCGTAGCGCGGGCTTCCGGCGGCGAAGGCGAGACGCTTTCGCGACAGCCGGCGGGACGCGGGCGCTACTAAAAACCGGCACTACTAAGAATCAGAGGAGATTTTTATGAGCAGTTTGAATTTGTTGCAATCATTGCATGAAAGCCTTTCGGCGCGCGCGCAAGTCAAAAGCGTGTTCGGAGAGCCCATTATCGCGGGCGACAAAACGATTATTCCTGTGGCAAAGATTGGCTACGGTTTCGGCGGCGGGACGGGCAGCGGTGGACTGGAGATCAAGACAGCACGCGGCGAAGGCGGTGGTGGTGGCGGCGGAGTCGGCGCCCTGCCGGTGGGAGTTTTCGAGGTCGGCCCGCAGGGCACGCGCTTTGTTGCCGTAAGCGACAGGAAAAAGCTGTTGGGCACGTTGTTGCTGGGCGCTGCTCTGGGTTTGATCTTTGCGCGGCGGAAAAGAAGGTAAGCTCGTGTAACGCGAACACCGCGCATTGCGGCGTTTGCCTCGCCGCCGTCGAACACAAGGTCCCTCGACTGCGCTCGGGATGACAGAGCTTAATTAGCGTTTCAGGTTGCTGGCGCATCACCGATTTTTGCCAGCAGGCAAGTGATGTCATCATGCTGCGGCGTTGCGCCTACGAAGGTGTCTACGTCGGTGATCGCACGACGCAGCATTTCAGTGGGAGTTATGGCTGCGTCCGCATTTAACACGTTCAACAGCCGCTGTTCGCCGTACTCTTCGTTGCTTTGGTTCATGGCTTCCACCACGCCATCCGTGTAGATCGCCAGCCAGTCGCCGGACTCTAATACCAGGCTGGCCGATTCATAATTGGCGCCGGCAAGAATCCCCAGAGGCACTCCGCCAACTGTCAACCGTTCGACCGCACCCGTGCTCCGACGAAGAATGGGAGTGTTGTGGCCGGCGTTTATGTACGTCAGATTGCGGCTGACCGGATCAAACTCGGCCAGGAACGCTGTCGTGAACCGAAGTCCGCCCTGGCTGTTGGTGCAAGCGTATTCGTTCATGCCTGTGACCAGTTCGGAGAGGGAACAGTGAATCGCGGAAAGAGTTTTGAGGCTGGCCTGAAACGTTGCCATCAGCAAAGCCGCCGGAATGCTCTTGCCGGCGACATCAGCCACGGCTAGCAGAAAACGCGTTTCGCCGGGAACGGCGGAGGGGCGGGCAAAGACATCGTAATAGTCTCCGGCCACGGTGTTTGCCGGGCGGGTGGCGAAGGCGATTGCCATTCCTGGAATGGAGGGCGGGGAGGAGGGGAGAAGCCAGCTCTGGATGTCACGTGCAATTTCGAGATCGCGCTTCATGACCACCCGGTCGGATACCTCGAGCATCAGCAGCACGAACAAAACGATTCCGGCATAGAAATGAAGATTGAATTCGACCACCTCAACATTTCCGGCTTTTCCCTGGTGGCTGAATCCACCGCTGGGAAAAATCAGGAACACAATTCCCATCAGGAGGAGGACGCGCCGGGCCGGACTCAGTTTTTCCAGGATGGCCCACAGATATTCCAGCGCGATATGGAAAAAGCCGCGCGGTTGGGTTTCCTGCCGCGCCCGTGCTCCGTAATCGCGTTGATAGAGGCGATAGCTGGCGCGGGCATCGGTGTGAAACTGGGTCCATAGCTGGTTGAGTTCAAGGCCGTCAGTGACGCGCTGCCAGAATTGATTGAGTTGGGCTGAGAGACGAGGCCGTGGCTGCGCGGCCGCCGACGGTGGTGGAGGCGAGGTCATGGTGGAGCAGGGATTATAGATTAGCAAGCGTTCGTGGCGCTGCCGGGAAACGCAAGGTCCCTCGACTGCTTCGCTCGGGATGACAAGGTTTTAGAAGAGGTTGAGTTGTGGTTGTGCCTGCGCCGGGACCGAATGCTGGCGCCGCTCGGAAGGGCGCATGCCGTGCTTCTCCCGCAGGCGGGTCATCAATTGCGAAATGCGCTTGCCGTAAGTTTGCGGCAGGAATGCGCGGTCTTTGTAACGCTTCTGGTAATCCGCTGCCAATTGCGGAAATTCTTTTTGCAGAAATGGCAGGAACACAGCGGCCGAGCACGGTTTCAGAAACAGGGGATTGGCGAAGATATGTTTTCCGCCGGCCTCTACGGTGGCGCGTACCAACGCTTCCAGGTTGCGCATCGAGTCGGTGATGCCGGGGATCACGGGTGAACAGCTCACCCCGGTCCGGATCCCCGCCTGATTCAATTGGCGAACCGTGTCCATCCGAAGATCGGGACGGGGTGCACGAGGTTCGAGGATTCGCGCCAGCTTTACGTTTAAGGTTGTGATCGTCACATTCGCCGTCAACCGGTTCTTCTGTCCAATTTCCTTCAGCAAGTCGATGTCGCGGAGAATCAGGTTGCCCTTGGTGATGATTCCCAGGTGCAATCCTTCATGCCGGGTTAGTTCTTCCAGAATTCCACGCGTAATTTCAAAGCGGCGCTCCGCCGGCTGATAAGGGTCAGTCGCGGTGCCGATCGCAATCTGCTCTCCCGGCTTTACCCGGCGCAACTCTTGCCGCAACAGGTCAGCGGCATGCTGCTTGACGAAGATCTTTTGTTCGAAGTCTACGCCGTCGCGCATTTCCATGAACTCATGGGTATAGCGGGCATAGCAATACTTACAGGCAAACTCGCAGCCACGGTAAGGATTGATCGTCCATTCGAAGGGCATGCGCACGCCAGTGCAACGGTTCAGCAGGGAGCGTACCGGCAGAGTGAAGTATTCGACGTCGTGCCCCTGGCGGAGCGATTCGCCGTCGGCTGCAAGGCGGGCGATTCCGACCAGTTTTGATTCGGGGAGCGGCAGGAGGGGAAGAGAAGCCATATGTTCGCCTTTTGTTCGCCTATTATGACGAAGGCAAAGGCCGAGGTCAAGGGGTAAAAATGGCGGTAAAGAAAAACCCAGTGCACATATGGACTGAATACTCTTCAAAACAAAAATCCCCGCCCAAGCAAAGCTTGGACGGGGCACGATCGAGAGTATCGGCTCTAAGTGCTTCTACTTCCTGGCAGGCGACTCCGGTTGCTCGCCCGGGGGCGGCGGGATCGTGATGTCGATCGTAGCCACTGGGCCCAGGGTTGACAGCGCTTTGTCGAACTCTGCCGGATTGCCGACCACCAACGTGGCCAGCTTATCTTTGTGCAGATATTTGGCGGCAACGCGGGCTACGTCAGCGGGCGCTACTTTCTCTACGCCGGCGCGGAACTTTTCCAGGTAGTCCTGAGAATATCCGTAGAACTCATATGTCATGCGCTCGCGTAGGATTTTGTCCGGAGAGTCCAGGTTGAAGATGAAAGAGTTCAGGATGGAATCCTTGGCACTCTTGATTTCGGCTTCAGTGATGGGATGCTTAGCCACGTCATCGATTTGCTCATCGAGAGCCTGAATCGACTCGAGTGTGGTGGGACTCTTCGTGCCCATTGAAAGACGCACGATTCCAAAATGATCAAAGCCGCTGCCGACCCCGCCGCCGACCGCGTAGGCTAGTCCCTTCTCTGTTCTGATGGTGCGGAAGAGACGTGATGCGAAGCCACCGCCGAAGGCTTCATTGAAGACGCGGACCGCATAGTAGTCCGGATTGTCGCGCATGATGCCGAGGCCAACCATGTTGATTGTGCTCTGGTTGACGTCATCTTTCTGAACCAGGTAGTAGCCTGGCTTGGCCGGCTGAAATTCAATCTTCTCTTCTTTTAACGCCGTTCCCTTGGGCCACCCTCCGTACATCTGACGCAACTTGGCTTCGACGGCTGCCGCGTCGAAGTCGCCGACAATCCCGAGAATGATGTTGCTGGGATTTACATGAGCATGGTGCCAGTCGAGCAGATCCTGCCGAGTCACGGCGGCGACAGTCTTGTACTCCGCGACTCGCGCATACGGATTCTGGGCGCCGTAGGCGAGCTTTTCCGACTCGCGCCCTGCGATGCCATCGACATCATCATTGCGGCGGGAGATAGCGTCGAAATATTCCTTCTGTGCGAGGTCAAGCTTGTCTTCACGGAACTCAGGGCCACGCAGCAGATCGTCGAACACTTTGAAGACGTCATCGAAATCGGCTTTCAGGCACGACCATGAAATAGTCGTTGAATCGGCATTGCCGCCGGTCTCCACTTTGGCCGCGCGGATTTCCAGAAAGTCGTCGAGTTGGTCGCCGGTCTGGGACTTGGTGCCTCCGGTACGCCAGACTTCGCTGTAGAGATCGACCAGTCCGGTCTTGGCTGCGGGTTCGGATCGCGAGCCGCCACGAATCCGGGCCATGCCATCAATCAGAGGCAGTTCGTGGTCCTCTTGCAGGAACACGACCATGCCGTTGGGCAGAACGATGCGTTTCGGCACTTGACGATGAAACGCGGGAAGCGGTGGGACGTTGATCTGCTGCCAATCGGTGGCTTGCGCTGTCGCCGAAGTGGGCTGAAGAGCGAACGCGACGGCGAGTACGAGGAGGGAGATAGGTTTTAAGTTCATTGCCCGCCTCCGCTTTGACCGGGAGCTGGCGGCCCGCCGGGTGGGGGCGCGGCAGTTTCTATGATCCCTACGGTTCGGTTCGCAGGAACAAATGTCTGGTTGGCGACGCGCCGGATATCTGCTTTGCTCACTTTGTCCAGATTCTCCACCTGATGGAAGAGTTCGCGCCAGTCGCCGTAGCGGGACTGAAATAAGGCGAGCTCGGAGGCCAGGCCTTCGTTGTCATCGAGTCCGCGGAGCAGGTTGGCTTTGGCGCGGGTTCGAATCATTTTCAACTCTTCATCGCTGATGTCTTCATTCTTCAAGCGATCGATTTCGACGTGAATCGCTTCCGCCACTTCTTCATTCTTGTGACCGGGTAGAGGGAAAGCATAAAAAGCAAACAGGTGAGGATATTTGCTTCCCGGCAAACCGGTGAAGCCGGCAGAGTAGGCTGCGATCTTTTTATCCCGCACCAGGGCACGGTAGAGGCGCGAAGTGCGTCCGTTGGACATCAGGTCAGCGATCGCGTCGTAGACGTTGTCGTCTTTGTCGCGATAGTCGGGCCGGTGATAGCCCTCGAGGTAGAGCGGCTGCGAACGGTCATGCAGCACGACGCGACGTTCGGAGTTCTGTGGCGGCTCGGTGGTGGTTCGTGGGTCGGGCTGCGGGCGCGGAGGAATGCGGCCAAAGTATTTCTCGATGACTGGCAATGCCTGTGAGGCCTTTACGTCGCCCACGACGGCCACCACCATGTTCGACGGAGTGTAATAAACGTCGAAAAAATGCTGCGCATCGGTGGCGGAGAATGTGTTCAGGTCGGACATCCATCCGATTCCAGGACGGTGATACTGATGGGCCTGGAAAGCTGCTGTGGTGAACTGCTCCAGCAGGCGGCCGATGGGATTGCTGTCGGTGCGCATGCGGCGCTCTTCAATCACCACGTTGCGCTCTTTGTAAAACTCGCGCATCACCGGATGTATGAAGCGTTCTGACTCGAGGTAGGCCCAAAGCTCCAGCCGGTTCTCCGGAAACGAGTAGTGGTATTCGGTCTGGTCTTCGCCGGTGGAAGCGTTCATGCCTTCGGCGCCATTGCTTTCGAGAATTTGCGGGAACTCGTTCGGCTTTACGTATTTCTGTGCGTCGGCGATGTCGTCCTGCCAGGCTTTTTGCAGATCTTTCAGCTTCTGCTCGTCGCGGCCGATGCGTTTGTCTCGTTCCTCGATATAGGCGGCGTACGCCGTCTCGACTTTTGCCAGGGCAACTTTTTCTGCCGGGTAGTCCGCGGTGCCAATCTTGTCTGTGCCTTTGAAGGCCATGTGCTCGAACATGTGGGCGAGGCCGGTCTGTCCCATGGGGTCCTGCACCGAGCCGGCGTCCACGTGAGTATTGAAAGAAAAGACTGGGGCCTCGGGACGCTCGCAGATCACTACGGTGAGACCGTTGTCCAACTTCTTGACCGTGATTCGCTTTTCGAACGCTGCCAGATCCTGCGCGGCGGCGATGGCGGACAGCACTAAAACCAGGGCAACAGACTTGAGGGCACGGTATTTCATCGAACCTCCACTGCGGTTGGACGGAAATGACAGAACATGAGGAAGAACTTGAAGTTACGTGGCGGGAAGGGAAGTTGTCAAACTTCACAGCTGTTAACTGTCTGTGGGAGTGTCTGGTCGCGAGCGACTCGCCCGCGGCTTTTGATCTTGAATTTGAATCTCGCCCGCGACCACACAATCAAAACACAATCGACCGCCTAAGCTTCAAACACCCATTTCCCGCCGACCATCGTCCGCTGGATCGGAATGTTGATCAAGTCCAATGGGTCAACCTTGAAGGGATCGCGTCCCAGCACAACCAGGTCTGCTAATTTGCCAGGCTCGATCGATCCTTTCTGATTTTCTTCGTACGACGCATAGGCTCCATTGATCGTTCCCACCCGGATAGCCTCTTCAACAGTGATTTTCTGTTGCGGACCCCACACGTTGCCCTTGCTGTCAGTGCGGGTCACTTCTGAGCGCAGCGCCATCATGGGCTCGAACGGTCCCGGCGGATAGTCTGAAGCCTGCGTTGGCCGGATCCCGGCATCGATGAAACTCCGCAGGGCAAACATATGATTCAGGCGATCGGCTCCATACTCTTTCATCTTTTCGCCGTGATAGTAAGCGTACGTCGAAAAGGGAAGGGGTATCGCGCCCAGCGCTTTGATCCGTTGCACCAGAGAGTCGTTTATCAGGGTGCAATGTTCCAGGCGAAAGCGCGGATCGCGCCGCGGCAACTCGCGTTGCAGACGTTCGTAAACTTTCAGAGTCGTGTCGATGGCAACGTCGCCGTTGGCGTGAGTTCCGAGTTGCCATCCGGCTTCGTGAGCTTTGCGCGCGACCGGGTAAAGCTGATTTTCGTCCGCGACCATGATGCCGAAGTCGTTGGGACGGCCGGTGTAGGGTTGTGAAAGGCGCGCTGTGCGCTCGGAAATCGATCCATCGCAGAACATTTTCATGGCGCCGACTCGCACCCATTCATCTCCCATGCCGGTGCGGATTCCGGCTGCCAGCATCTGGTCGATGAAGTGATATTCGATCAGACAGTAGACGCGGAGAGACAAATCGCCGGCGGCGCGTGCATCCTGGTAGGCGCGAAGATCGTCGGGCGTGCCCATCGCGTCGCCGACCGAGGTCACGCCGGTGCGCGTCATCATCTGGGAGATGAGCTTTACACCTTCCTGTCGATCAGCGCGAGTGAATTTAGAAGGAATCAATGCCTGCATGCTGCCTTTGGCATTCTCGCGGATGTGTCCGGTGAAATGGCCGCTGGCGGGGTCGCGATCGTATTGGCCGCCCGGAGGATCCTGAGTATGGTCATCCACTTTCGCTACCTTGAAGGCGAGTGAGTTTACCCAGGCAGTGTGGCCGCCACGGTGTTCGACCAGCACAGGATGATCGGGCACGGCGAGGTCAAGGTCCGCGATGGTGAGCGGACGATTATCCGACGTCTTGGTGTCATCGTATTTGAATCCCAGCACCCACTCGCCGGGTGGGGTTTGAGCAGCGCGTTTACGCAGCGCGGCGAGGTTGTCGGCGATCGATCGCAAATCGCAATCCACCATGCGCAGGTGATCGAGACCCGACATAGCCGGATGGGTATGGGCATCGATGAAGCCTGGTAGTACCGTATTGCCGCCAAGATCGATCTTTTTTGCCCCACCAGCCGCTAGACCAAGGACTTCGTCATTCGATCCCACGGCGAGAAATCGTCCGCCGGAGATAGCGATGGCCTGGGCTCTAGGCTGGCGAGCGTCTACAGTCCAGATGTTGCCGTTAAAAAGAATGAGATCGGGTTCGGTGCGGAGGAGCGGAAGAAGCGCCATCGCGCTCAGCGACCCGAGCCTTTGTTTAAACTCACGGCGTGAACTGGACATAGGTTGCTCTCCGTCGATAGGAAATCCGGCATCAAAGTCGGGGTGCTGAAGCCGGCGAGCGCCACTATACTAAACGACGGTCACAGGTTCCGAGAGTGACGAGGAAGGCGTCGGTGAGTCTGCATTTTGACAATCCCGAGAGTCTTGTCATTCCGAAGCGCGACTTTTTCGCGCGAGGAATCTGCTGTTTCGCCGCCGGCAACAAGCAGATTCCTCGCCGATAAACCCGGCTTCGGAATGACAAGTGGTGGGGTTATTCTTGCGCGACGCGACCCAGTATCAAGGCGTGAAGGGAATCAAGAACAAGCGAGGCAGCGTGAGCACTGCACCAATAGTTGAAATTGAGGGCCGGCAGCTGAAGCTGTCCAATCTGGACAAAGTCCTGTATCCCGCGACCGGCTTCACCAAGGGACAGATCATCGACTACTACGCGCACATCGCGCCTGTGCTTGTCCCTCATCTTGCAGGACGGCCTTTGACGTTGAAGCGATATCCGAACGGCGTGGACACCCAATACTTCTTCGAGA
>Ga0163162_10001367_pt1 | contig 22697 bp, 23 predicted proteins | sample S55metaG_FD_115310 | JGI IMG/M metagenome (GOLD analysis project Ga0163162, IMG submission 115310) | Switchgrass rhizosphere microbial communities from Kellogg Biological Station, Michigan, USA - S5-5 metaG | ecosystem: Host-associated > Plants > Roots > Rhizosphere > Soil | place: USA...
AGATACGACAAGGAAACAAAAATGTTTGGCATGAAGGAAACGGAAGCTGCAGTATAAAAATCATTAATAAATCATGACGAAGAAATTTATTAGCATAGCGTTTATTTTTTTAACGGCGTTGATCATCGTTTCCTGCAGTGACGTGCGCAGAAATCCCGGGAGAGTATATATGCCTGATATGGGATACAGCAGGGCCCTTGAAACTTATGCAAAACTTGATTCATCCAAATTTACAAATAACCCCGCGGACATAGGTGAAGGGAAAATTTACTATACCTCTTATCCTGTTGCGGGAACAATGGCTCGCGGAGATGAATCACCTTTTCCTTATGCAATGGATAAGACAGGAGATTCAACAAACTATGTAGCATCAAAGCAGGTGCAAAATCCTTTACCGGCATTGGATGCAGGACAAATGAAAGAGGCAGAGAGGTTATACCTGGTGAATTGTGCTATTTGTCATGGATCAAAATTAGATGGCAATGGCCCGTTATGGAAAGATGGAAGCGGTCCTTTCACTTCTGCACCGAAAAATTTAAAGACACTGGATATGCCAGATGGGCAAATGTTTTATTCAATTACCTATGGCAAGAACATGATGGGTAGTTATGCTTCGCAGATAACTGACAAGCAGCGTTGGATGGTCATTCATTACATAAAAGATCAACAGTCAGCGAAGAGTGCTTCAGCAAAACCTGCCGCCAGTGACAGTACCGGCACAAAAGCAAAAGCCGATAGCACAGCAAAAGCGAAGTAGTTCATTAAAAAGTTACAGCTCAAAGCTAAACGATATGACACTGAAAGAACAATTTGTAATTCCAAAAAGATTCAATGCGTGGTCGCTGGGATTGATGGCGGTGGGCATTTTGTCAATCATTATTTTATTTGTTACACATGGTGCGAAATCGGATCAGCGTGAGCAAGCCCGGTTTTGGGGAAGTCTTTTACAGAACAGTGTTTATTTTTTGCTGGTTACGAATGCGGTTATGTTTTTTATTTGTGCAACAACACTGGCCTGGGGCGGATGGGCATTGAGTTTTCGGCGTGTTTCCGAAGCTATTTCAACAGCTGTGCCGGTGATCGGGGTCATTTCAATTATTATCATGTTTGTTCTTGTGTTTGGCAATAACCATGTCATTTACCAGTGGGCTGATCCGGAGAAAGTGAAAGAAAGTCATGCGTTGCAAACCAAGTCTCCTTTTTTGAGTAAAGGATTTTTCGTTGTCTGGACCTTGTTGACGGTCTCACTCTGGTCACTTATTGGAATGAGAGTGCGTCGTCTTACACGCAGTATCGATAACAACCCAATGACGGTGGAAGAAGGGAAAAATTTTACCTGGACAAACACCGTATGGTCGGCTATTTATTTATTCGTTTTTGCTCTCACCGTGATGTCCACCATTCCCTGGCTCTGGCTGATGAGTATTGATGCCCATTGGTATTCCACCATGTATAGTTGGTACACATGGGCCAGCACATTTGTTCCGGGTGTGGCATTGATCAGTTTGTTTGTAATTTATTTGAAAAATAACGGATATCTCGAACTGACCAATGACGAGCATCTACATGATCTTGGTAAATTTATTTTTGCTTTCTCTATTTTCTGGACCTACCTGTGGTTCTCGCAGTACATGCTTATATGGTATAGCAACCAGCCTGAAGAAACTATTTACTTTATTAACAGGCTTGGTAGCAGGGGAAATCCCAGCCCGTACAAAGGGATCTTCTTCTTAAACCTGATCATCAATTTCGTTGCTCCTATATTGATATTAATGAGAAGAGGATCAAAGCGTAACTATACAACGATGACCTTTATGTGCGTTTTACTCTTATTTGGTCACTGGTTGGACTTCTTCCAGATGGTTTTTCCCGGGCCGATGAAAGATCCTGTGACGGGCAAAACGCATGTTCCGTTTATGTTGTTTGATTTTGGCGTTGGGTTAGGATTTGTAGGGCTCATTATGTTTATAACAGGAAGAGCATTGAGCAAAGCTCCGTTGATCATAAAGAATCATCCGTTTATTAAAGAAAGTATTATACATCACACTTAGTTTAAAAAAGAGACGATAGAGTATGCAAACCTTTTTCATCATATTGATTTTAGCATTCGGCTTTTTGATCACTTTCCAGATCGCAAAGGCAAGCGAATATGTCGCGGTGTTACGTGGAGAGGAAAAAGCAAGAAGGCAAACTAATCGTATCAACGCATTCCTGCTATTGGCATTCCTGGTCATCGGTCTTATTGGCGTGTACTACTGTAATGAGCGACTGAAAGGAAAAATATTGGGTGAATCAGCCTCTGTGCAGGGAGAAAAGATCGATACAATGCTTTACATTACCCTTGCTATTACAGGTGTCGTCTTTTTCATTACTCAAATTTTATTATTCTGGTTTGCTTATAAATACCAGGAATCAGATAAAAGAAAAGCCTATTACTACCCGCATAACAACAAGCTCGAGATCATTTGGACTGTTATTCCTGCGATCGCTTTGACAGCCCTCGTAGGATTTGGGATTTATTATTGGTTTAAAATAACTGGCGACGCGCCCCAGAATGCGATGCAGGTAGAGGTAACGGGAAGCCAGTTCAAATGGGAATTCAGATACCCGGGGCGAGACGGAGTATTTGGAAAAAAATATTACAAAGAAATCAACCCGGCAAAAAATAACCCACTTGGCCAGATTTGGGATGATCCATACAACCATGACGATGCTATTACAAATGAATTACATCTTGTAGTAAATAAACCGGTCCACTTGATAATTGGTTCAAAGGATGTGATCCATGATGTAGGGTTAACAGCGTTCAGGATGAAGATGGATGCCGTGCCGGGTACACCAACTACCATGTGGTTCACGCCAAAATACACCACGAAACAAATGATAGAAAAATCGGGTGATCCTGATTTTGTTTATGAATTATCATGTGACCAGATGTGTGGGAAAGGTCATTATACCATGCGGGGCGTAGTAATTGTAGAAACGCAGGAGGAGTATGACAGGTGGATCATTTCGCAAAAATCGCAGTATTCGGTAGCGCACCCCGAACCCACTGCTCCAAAATCACAGCCGGCTGACACAACTAAAGGTGTAGCTATGAATTTGAAAAAATAATTTTTTCGGGGCGCGGCCCTTTTAAAATAAAAGAATTATGAGCAACGAAGCAAACTTACATGGTCATTCCGAGATTGTGACGACTCATGAAGTACATCATGATGAGCACCATGTACATCATCACAAGGAAACGTTTATCACGAAATATATTTTCAGCCAGGATCACAAGACCATAGGCAAACAATTTTTGATTACTGGTATCGCCTGGGCCATCATCGGTGGTCTGTTTTCCGTACTGTTTCGTTTGCAATTAGGATTCCCGGATCAAACATTTCCGATCCTCGAAACATTTTTCGGTCGTTATGCAAAAGGCGGCCAGATCCAGCCAGAGTTCTATTATGCATTAATAACCATGCATGGAACGGTGCTCGTATTTTTTGTATTGACAGCAGGTCTTAGTGGAACCTTTGCCAATCTCCTTATTCCGCTGCAATGTGGCGCGAGGGATATGGCTTCGCCGTTCTTAAACATGCTGTCCTATTGGTTTTTCTTTATGGCCAGCGTGGTAATGATCTCTTCTCTGTTTGTAAGCACCGGACCAGCCAGTGGTGGGTGGACGATGTATCCACCGCTAAGCGCCCTGGGTGACGCGAACCAGGGATCAAAACTTGGGACCGATCTATGGTTGGTTGCGATGGCGTTGTTTGTTGTTTCATCCTTGCTGGGTGGCTTGAATTACATTTCCACCATTCTCAACATGCGTACAAAGGGCATGAGCATGACAAGATTGCCACTCACGATCTGGGCATTATTTTTTACGGCGATATTAGGCGTGTTATCATTTCCCGTTTTGCTTTCCGGGTTTATCCTCTTGTTGTTTGATCGCAATTTGGGAACAAGCTTTTACCTGAGTGATATTTTTGTTTCACAAACAGGCCAGGCATTGGCCAACGAAGGGGGAAGTGCCATTTTGTATCAGCACTTATTCTGGTTCCTCGGCCATCCGGAGGTATACATTATTATCCTGCCATCAATGGGAATTGTATCCGAAGTGCTGGCAGTGAATTCACGTAAACCTATTTTTGGTTACATGGCCATGGTGGGTTCATTATTTGCCATTACTATTCTCGCATTTCTGGTTTGGGCGCACCACATGTTTGTAACAGGATTAAATCCTTTCCTCGGATCCATTTTCGTTCTGCTAACATTGCTGATCGCTGTGCCATCAGCTATCAAGGTATTTAACTGGCTTACTACGTTGTGGCGTGGAAATATCAGGTTAACTCCTGCTACTCTTTTTTCCATTGGTTTTGTAAGTCTATTTATCTCCGGTGGTTTAACGGGTGTTTTTCTTGGTAACTCAACAATAGATATTCATCTACATGACACGAAATTTATTGTTGCCCATTTTCATATTGTGATGGGAGTTGCGTCATTCTTTGGAATGTTTGCCGGCGTCTATCACTGGTTCCCGAAAATGTTTGGCCGTTATCTCAACAATACACTTGGCTTCATTCATTTTTGGGTGACAATAATCGGCGCCTACCTGATCTTCTGGCCCATGCACTATGAAGGTTTAGCCGGTGTTCCCCGTCGTTATCTTGATCTAAGTGGCTGGCATAATTTTAATCACTTTGGCGAATTAAATAAAATGATCACCGTTGTTTCTATCATTGTATTTGCCGTGCAATTGATGTTTATTTTTAATTTCTTCTATTCCATCTTTAAAGGAAGAAAAGTAAGACATCAAAATCCATGGGGATCAACAACGCTTGATTGGACAACACCTATTCGTCCTGGTCATGGTAACTGGACAGGTGAAATTCCGGAAGTGCATCGCTGGGCCTATGATTACGGTAAAGATGGAAGAGAATTTATTCCTCAAACCGAGCCGATAGGCAAGGGTGAAAGTCATCACTAAGCAGTAAGAGTTATGAAGGATATCGTTATTAATACATATAGTGAAAGAGTTTTGATGAATAAGTTTAGGGATTACTCTCAACTTATTAAGCCGTCGCTCAGTATTATGGTGGTGTTTAGCAGTGTGATCAGTTATTTGCTGGCGCCAAAAGTCGTAGAATATGATTGGAAGATGATCGCATTGCTCTTTATAGCAGGGTTATTGGTTACAGGTAGTGCGAATGCTATCAACCAGGTGGTCGAAAAGGACACAGATGCGATGATGAAGCGCACGGCCAAACGTCCTGTGGCAGCAGGAAGAATGACCGAGAGAGAAGGGTGGGCTTTTGCAGTTGTTACCGGTGTGATCGGAGTTTTCATGCTGGGGAATTTTTTCAATTGGTTATCTGCTGGCATTGCATTGTTTAGTTTGTTTTTGTATGCATTTATTTATACGCCGCTGAAGAAAGTGAGCTCGATCTCGGTTCTTGTAGGTGCAGTGCCGGGAGCTTTGCCCTGTTTAATTGGTTGGGCGGCTGGTAATGATGCATTATCATCAGGTGGCTGGGTATTATTCTTGTTGCAATTCATGTGGCAGTTCCCTCATTTTTGGGCCATTGCCTGGATCGCACACAAGGACTATACAAAAGCAGGATTTAAACTGTTGCCCAGCGAACTGGGACCAACAAAATACACCGCGATACAAACGATCATATATTCCCTCTTGCTGATACCCGTGGGAGTTATTCCATATTTTATGGGAATGAGTGGAACAATAAGTTTGGCGATCGTAGCGATTGCAAATGTGTTTATGGTTTGGCGATGCGTTCAATTATATAGAAACATGGATGTGCCGAGTGCAAGAAGAGTTATGTTCGGCAGTTATATTTATTTGCCGGTGGTTTTACTGGCATTGTTAGCTGATAAATTGTAAACCCGATCCCCGACCTTGCGCTGCAGGTTTAGCCCCGGCGCAAAGGGAGTAAGGAAATAAATTTTAATCTTTCATACGAGAAAGAGATAACAATAAATGCTGAGTGAAATAAAATTGAAAGAGTATCAAAATTCACCCTTGGGGGATAGGGGTAAAAGAATTCACCCTCACAAATTTACTTTGTGGGTTGCCATAGGAAGTATCATCATGATGTTTGCCGGATTAACCAGCGCATACATTGTGAAAAGTAACCAGGCGGGTTGGCAGGCGATTGAAATGCCTAAAGTATTTTGGTATTCAACGGCTACTATTTTAGCGAGCAGCGTGCTGATGCAAATGGCCTTAAGATCTTTTAAGCAAAGGGAGATGAACCAGTACCGCGTGTTGATCGCTGGAACGTTTTTTTTAGGAGTCATATTTATAATTCTGCAGTGGGTAGGATTTCAGCAATTATGGAATAGCGGCGTGCAGTTCAAGGGGTCATCGGGAAGCGGACAATTTCTTTATGTGATCGCGGGCCTTCATGCCCTTCACGTGCTCGGCGGAGTGGTTGCCCTGATGGTAATGTTTGCAAAAGCATTCCTAGGGAGAACAAAATTGTACGGCAGTGTGCCTGTAGAAGTGATGGCCACTTACTGGCATTTTGTTGATTTTCTTTGGATTTACGTGCTGGTGTTTTTTATGTGGATCGGGTAGTGGGGAGTGAGCGATGCTGAATGGCGAGCAGATTAGAATTACTGAATAAAAATTGGAAAAGCGGAGATACATTAATTATTTAGAAAATTCAAAAACTCCCCTTTAGGGGATGGGGGCATAAATATGACAACGACGGCAGTTAGTCAGCATCAGACAAAATGGTGGAGTGGAGGTAAAAGCCCATTCAATATTGAATATGGCAAGTTGATGATGTGGTATTTTTTGATGAGTGACTCTTTTACATTTGGTGCATTCCTGATCTCATACGGTACAATACGATTTAGCCAGAATTACTGGCCAAGCCCAAGTTTTGTTTTCAATGCATTTCCGGGTGCAGGTCATGCTAATCTGCCTCTTGCTTTTGTGAGTTTAATGACATTTATTTTGATCATGAGTTCAGTAACCATGGTATTGGCTGTACATGAAGGCCATCATGGTAACAGAAAGGGAGTAGTAAAATGGCTCGCCTGGACAATTGTCGGAGGCTTTGCATTTTTGGGTTGTCAGGCCTGGGAGTGGCATCACCTGATCACAGGCGCACACAATGTTTTTGTAGATGGGAAAATAGAACAATGGGGTCAAAGCATGAGTCACAATCCATGGGGACCTTTTATGCCGCATGAGGATCTGCAAAAATTAGGGATCAGCGTTCCCGAAGGAGAGCACGTTTTCACGCCGGGGCCTGTTGCGTTTGGAGGATATTTTTATGGAATAACCGGTTTTCATGGCTTCCATGTTTTTTCAGGCGTAATTATCAATATCATTATGCTTATCATGGCACAAACCGGGGTTTTTGACAGAAAGGGGCATTACCTGATGATAGAAAAAGCTGGTTTGTACTGGCACTTTGTGGATCTTGTTTGGGTATTTGTGTTCCTTTGTTTTTATTTGGTGTAACATTATAAAATAAACGAATTAGAAATGGAGCATGCAGCACCAACTGAAGTAACAATTCATCATGAACCTTCCTCAAGTACAAAAAGGATCTGGAAGGTATTCTGGATCTTACTTGTCATTACACTCATTGAATTGGGCCTGGGTCTGTCATTGTATGCTTTGGACCTTCCGGAAGGTCTGAGAATGCATTTGATAAAGGGAGTGATCATTATTTTATCCCTCGCGAAAGCCTACTACATTGTTTCTGTTTTCATGCATCTAGGAGATGAGATCCGCAATATGATCATGACGATCGTCGTGCCCCTGATGTTGTTCATTTGGTTTATTCTTGCTTTTTTGGGCGATGGCAATTCATATAAGAATTTGAGAAATAAATATGATCCTTATTATAAAGAAAGAACACTGCAGGAAAAAGAATTAAAAAAGGAAAGTCATCCGGAGAAAATCGGGGGAAAAGATTAAGAGATCATTACAATAAATTTTTTTAATCTCAATTCAACCACTGCACCTTTGCAGTGGTTTTCAATTATAAGGTGAACAAAAAAGCATTATACGCTATTCTCATTGCATTGATCGTGCCGCTGCTGATCTTTTTGTATGTGAACTCACTACCCAAAGCAGCCATACCCAAACCTATTTTCTACGATAGCGTAAGTTCTGTAATAAAGAATGGAAAGCAGGCTAATGATACCTCCTGGCATCGTATGCCCGATTTTAGATTGACTAACCAACTTGGACAAACAGTTTCCTTAAAGGATCTCGCAACCATTAACGATAAGGATACAAACGGAAAGGTCATTGTGGCTGATTTCTTTTATACCCATTGCCCTACCATTTGCCCTGCCATGACTAAAAACATGAAGAGGTTACAAAACACGGTGAAGGAGGCTGTGGATGTTGACGGACGAACAACCCAACTTGTACAATTTATTTCTTTCAGTATTGATCCGGGAAGGGACTCAGTGGCTGCATTAAAAAGATGGGCCGATCGCTTTCAGATCGATCCGTCCAACTGGTGGTTGCTCACCGGCGATAAGCAAACCATTTATGATCTCTCATTGAAACATATGAACCTTGCCGTGCAGGACCCGCAAATTGATTCGTCATTTCCTCATACAGATATTTTTGTACTGATCGATAAGAATGGTGTTGTGAGAGTAAGACGAGATAAAGATGGGAACCCGCTTTTATACCATGGACTTGACTCCACCTCACTTGCCAACTTATCGGAAGACATCGTATTGCTTTCACTGGAAAAAGACCGTAAGAAAAAAAGTTTTTTTGAAGGACAGCTTACCACAATAGCGGTTTCAATGCTGATTGCTTTCGTGCTTGTAGGACTGTTTTTATTTCTTTACCGAAAAAGATTTGCCCAACATTGACTATGCTACCCGCGACCTGGAAAAAGAATGACAGAAAAGCGACTGTTCTCATTGCACTGTTTTCTGTTGTAATTTTTACCGCCGTTTCAATATTAGGACGGGTGAACCTTAATGTCAACCTGGGGTTTGACCCACATATTTTCGCCAAAGCAAATGCTATTATTAATTCAATAGTCGCTCTATTATTGCTGTGCGGTTTAATAGCGGTCAAAACAAGACATTATCTTTTACACAAGCGAATAATGCTTACGGCGATGTTTCTCTCGATTCTCTTTCTCATAAGCTACATCTGCCATCATTTGTTTGCCGGTGAAGCAAGATTTGGCGATGTTAACCACGATGGAGTATTGAGTGAAGCAGAAAAAATAAATGCCGGATCTGTCAGAATGATCTACTATTTCATTTTGGGAACTCATATTCCATTAGCAGGGATTGTTTTGCCATTTATTCTTTTTACGGCATACAGGGCATTGATTGGCGAATTCCACAAACATAAAAAACTGGTTAGGATAACCTGGCCTGTCTGGTTTTATGTGGCGGTAACGGGGGTTATCGTCTATTTGATGATCAGCCCATTCTATGCATAATGGTTTAGGTACTCACGAGTGCCCTTTTGTTTATTGTCTTTCGTCCCATGCAGGGCCGTATTTTGTGTCACAAATTCCATGAAGATCCACAAAGTCCACTAAGAAAAACTTATCTTTCTTTTCAAAACTAACTCGCATGAGAACACTTATTTTGTCTGCATTTTTTCTTCTTAACCTTTATTCTTTCGCTCAAACAAATTCGAAAAAAGGATCAACATTGCTTTCCCAGGCGGCCATTTTTGATAAATATATACAAGACGCGATGCCCTTATGGAAAGTGCCTGGCTTGTCAGTAGCTATAGTGAAAGACCACAAAGTTGTTTTTAAAAAAGGATATGGATATACTGAATTAGGTAAGCCCGCAGCATTTGACACCTCAACAGTATCAATTTGTGCATCGACTACGAAGGCAATGACTGCAGTATGCGTAGCGATGCTTGTGGATGCAGGAAAATTGAAATGGACTGATAAAGTTGCGGACATCCTGCCCGGTTTTAAGATCAATGATACTTATACAACGTCCCAGATCACTATTAAAGACCTGCTGACGCATAATGCGGGCCTTGGGAATGCAGATTGGCTATGGGTGGTGCAAAATGACGATGATGACATTTTGAAACGCATGCAATACCTCACACCTTCTTATTCCATAAGGTCATCGTTTATATACCAGAATTTAATGTATGGAGTTGCAGGCAAGGTCATAGAAAAAGTTAGCGGAAAAAAATGGCAGGATTTTATTACAGAAAATCTTTTTCAGGTATTGGGAATGAACCGGACATATGCAACATACGTCTATTCGTCAAAAGAGACGAATCGCATCTCGCCCCATTTCATGATCAATGATACTGTGAATGTCATACCATATATTGATTACCCGGGTGTTTCAGCGGCAGGCGCCGTTTGGTCATGTGCGAATGATATAAGCAAGTGGATGATGTTCATGCTGGATAGTACAAAATGGAATGGCAAGAGATTTTTGAAACCAGAAACCTTCGCAGAGTTGATGAAACCCCAGGCGATCATCCCTGCTAATGAATTTTACCCAACTATGCAGGTGACTAAACCGCACTGGACGACATATGGCCTCGGGTGGTTTCAGCAAGACTATCGAGGAAAAATGGTCGAATTTCATACAGGAAGCTTAGACGGAGCGGTCGCTATAATTGGTCTGATACCTGATGAGCATTTTGGTATTTACATTTTTGAAAATCTTGATCATGCTGAGTTGCGACACGCCCTTATGTTCAAAGCTTTTGATCTTTGGCTTTTCAATGATAATTCAAAAGATTGGAGCAACGATCTTTTTAGTTTATATAGCAAGCTGAAGGCTGAGTCGAAAGGCAAGCAAAAAGAGAGCGATGCAAAAAGAGTGCTGGGTACGAATCCATCGTTAGCCCTGGAAGGATATACCGGTAAATATTCCAGTGATATTTATGGCGAAGCTCAAGTAACCAAAGAGAATGGCAGCCTTTCCATCAAGTATCCAAACAATAATGTTTTAAGACTTGAACATTGGAACTATGACATTTTTAAAGGGCGCTTCGATAATTTCTGGTGGGATGAAGCCACTGTGCAGTTTTTTTTAAATAATGAGGGTAAGGTGTCATATTTTGAAATGGATGGAATGAGATATCAAAAGATTATGGAAGCGAATAATTGAATTTAGAATCCTAATTCTTTTGCAGGATCCCAAAAAAGTTTTTCAAAGTCGATTACTGTGTCATTCTTGACCTTGATGCCTTCTTTTTTTAAAAGAAACTCCATTTGGCCGGGAGTATCAAAATGGTGCTTGCCGCTTAACATTCCGTTCCTGTTTACTACGCGATGAGCAGGAACTTTGGGTTTTACTTTTCCTGCCCCATTCATTGCCCAACCTACCATGCGAGCAGACATCCTGGTGCCCAGGCATCTTGCTATAGCGCCGTAAGATGTTACCCGGCCCTTTGGTATTTGTCGTGCTACCTCGTACACCAGGGCAAAAAAATTTTCATCTTTGCTTCCCGAAGGTTTAACGGATTTTAACCGGGTCGTTATGTCCTTTTTAACTGCCATAAGAATCATTGATCGGGTTCACTTCTCTTTTTTAATAAAATTGAACGGCGCGGTTCAGGTACATTCTCATACTGATAGGGACAATGTAAACAACCCATACCGCAACAATATCCTTTTTCTTTGTGATATTGCTCGGTGAGTACGATCAAACCGTTTTCATTTATGTAATAGTGAACACCTTCTATCAATTCATGATCATTCATCTTTTAAGACTTGTTTTAGTTCTTCGTCTGTTTCTTTAGAGGGAAGTTCAGGGGGTAAGGAGAAACATATATAGTGGATACGATTGCTTTGCGCAATATCCAGGGATTCGTAATGCGTTTTTATTTTCAGGTCTTCGACGATAGTTTCCTCGTGATAAAGGTTCTCGTGGTCTTTGTGCAGAACACAGCCATACATTTCTATCACCTTTTTGGTAAATTCATACAGATCAGGACTATCTGTTTTTACATGTATATAACCTCCCTGTTTCAGAAATTGTTGATACAGCCGCAGAAATTTTGGATGCGTTAAACGTTTTTTTGCTTTTGATTTTCTTAGCTGGGGGTCTGGAAAAGTGATCCAGATCTCAGCTACCTCACAGTTTGAAAAATATTCATTTAGCTGGTCAATTTGTGTCCTCAGAAAGGCAACATTGTGCAATTTATTTTCCAGTGCCCTTTTTGCACCCACCCAAATGCGGTTTCCTTTGATGTCTATTCCAATGAAATTTTTTTGGGGATAAAGCATACCCATGCCAACCGCATATTCCCCCTTGCCGCAAGCCAGTTCAAGAATTATGGGGTTCTCATTATTAAAAAATTCAGACCACTTTCCTTTTATATTTTTCGGGAACTGGAGAACATTTTCAAAAGTTTCCAGCTCTGCAAAGCGTATCAATTTTTTATGTGCCATAAGCCAGGCGATCTGAACGAGTCAATGGTAAAATTCTATACCCAGGCCAATTTAGGGAATTGCGAAAAAACTGCCTAACAGCAATCTTTTCAGATTGAGAACGACACCTGGCTTGAAAATGATAGAGAGATAATGTTGCAGAGGATTAACGAAAAAAATGTTTCAATTTATCTTTTATTACACCGAGTAAACTCCTGCTTTCATAAGTTCTCTTGTACCAATCGATATTTTGTTGGAGTTTATCGATATCTGTAATAAGTTTATTGATCAGTTGTCGATTTCCTTCAGATTGGGAACGACATTCGGTCAATTTTGCGTTTAATTCGGATACAAGATTACCTTTTTCCAAAACCTCAGACTGAAGTCTTTTTAGCTCTTCCTGTTGCCATCTGATAATGTCCGGTTTTGAAGCGATCTCTTTTTCCAGTTTCTGATCGATTAATTTCAGTGTTCTTAAGACAATGGCGTCATGGTCCGCGTTGATCTTGTCGTAAAAAATATCATTTTTCATAAAATGGTTTAATGATTATGCGAATGCCCATTTTTTGCCGGGCGTTATATTGATATTAGCATACAATTCCCTGTAACTGGAAAAATTATGCTTAACATTAAATTCAGTTTCACAAATTGATTTTGAAAACTCACCCATCACATGAAGCATATCGCGATTATTGTGGTATTGCAAAATCTTCATGATAGCTTCGGTTTCGGTTCTGAACAGATCGCCATTGATACCATTTTTCACAACATCCATATTTCCTATACAATGACTTAAAAGAACTGGTTTGTGTAAGGTTAAAGCCTCGAGAACACCAAAAGATAAACCTTCGTAAAGCGCGGTCGACAAATAAATATCGCAGTCTGTTACCAGCTTTTTGATTTCTCGTTGGCCTAACCAACCTGTGACTGTGACGTTTTTTGCAGTAAGTATCTGCCTTTTTTCGCCATCACCCGCCCAAATAAATTCAAACTGTTTGAATTCTTCAAAATATTGGGCAATAGCATTGAACAAATCGGGGTTCTTTTGGTCAATGATGCGACCTGTGGTTACTATCTTAAATTTTCCTTTTCGCGTCGTAGTGCTGGGGATTTTTTCGTCGACGGTAATGCCGTTACTAATATAAGTTGCCTCTATTCCAAGACCTAAGTACGCATTCAATTCGGACGATGAGCAGCAGATAACTTTTCCGCCGAGCCTGTTACCCAACTTTTCAATCTGGCGATAAAAATATTTTGTAAAGGCACTCTTGCCCGATAAAAAAGGAGCGCCATTAGGAGTATAGAAAACGTTTTTTATACCCAACATTCTGCAAGCAATGCGACCCAGGAGACCACTTTTGGAAGAATGCAAATGAACGCTATCAATGAGATCTTTATTCCTTAGGCGTTTAAGAATTTTGTATAATTCGGCTAAGGCAAGGAAATCCTTAATGGGGTGAATAGAACGTTGAGCCGAGTGCCATTTGATAAATCTCACCCGGGGCGATGAAAATGTCTTTTTTACCTTGGCTGCACTCATCACCTGCTTCCGCTCTCCGTGGACTATAATATGCTGGTCATCGGGCATAGTTTCCGTAAGATACTTTACAAAAACAGATACCCCTGCCGCAAAAGGCTCTACAACATGAACAATTGTCATAGGCTGTTTAAAGGTTTTGATTTGTTTTCATTAATTGCTTAGGACACAAGCAATCGCACCTCAAGGTAGACCTAAACTGGTCTTGTTAGTTTAATTCAGGTCATCGCAGCGGCTTTCAATTTAGTCAATAACTCGAACATTGACAAAAATATGCGCACAAACGTTGCTCGGAAGCGTGTTATTGTTTATTTGACCAATTTTCGCAGCTGCAAAAGTAACCTTTTAGGTACCAATCGCAAGGCATAAATCCTCAATACACCAATAATCTTCAAAACCGGATTTGTTCCATACTTCATGATGATCCTGGCCCTGCTGGTCAATTGTTCCTGCCTGTTTTTTAAGGAAATCCCCCTATGGTTTATTTCACATACAACCAAAAATTCATCAAGAATATGAGAATGTGTGATCTTAATCAATTGATAGAAAAAGGCGTAGTCTTCAGCATGGGTAAAGTTAGTTGGGTAGTTGCCCACTTTTTTCAACAAGCCAGTTTCAAAAATAACAGTAGGATGTATAAATACATTTCGGAAATGCATAGCTCGTTCTATCCTGCTGTGCCCGGTTGGAGTTTTATACTGATATTGAAAGGACTTAGCTGGGTCTTCAAAGACACACCAACTGCCTAACAAACCAATGTCAGTATGACTACGCATAAAATCCATCTGTTTATAAAAGCGATCGGGAGCACACAAATCTCCACAATCCAGTCTTGCTACATAATTTGCCACTTCATTTTCTTCAATCCATTCCAGACCGCTATTCAGAGCGGCTGTAATTCCTCTGTTCAAGTCACTCCTTAGGATAAAGAGAGTGAAATCAATTTTAATACCCGATTTTATCGAAGCAGACGTAACAGGAACGGTACTTCCATCATCTACAATCAATACAATAAATCGATCAGGGAAATAAACTACCGTGCTCAGAGAAAGAAGCAATCCATCCAGATTGTTGTAACAGGGGATCAATAAACAGAAGTCAAGGGGTTTGCTCTGTATCATACTAATTACGAGGTACCACTGACCAGTGATTTTCCTTTCCTTCTAATTTGTTCACGTAATCTAATGAACCAAGACGCAACCGCAGCGGCACAGAAGTGTTTTTTTCAAACAAAAATTCTTTTTTGCAAAAGAATGGAAGATTTTGAATTGTGAAATTTCCATGGAGAGGATCCAGTCTAAGTGGGCTGCTAAAAAATTGTCGTATTCCATTATTGATAAAAGGGCAGCCCGAATGACTATCTTCATCCTGGATTTCTGTTCCCTTAAAATTTACCAGGTATTTGGATATGTGAGGTGTTTTTTGTGCAAAAAGTGGCATTTGTTGCTGAGAAAAAACTGTAAGCGGTAATATTAACATGAACACAACAAGAATTTGATATACACGTTGCCACTTCATTAGATCATTTGTCTGTAAATTTACGGCCTGATTTTTGATAATTGGTACGATTTTTTTAAAATTTAAAGCCTGATAAACAAGCCTTAACGAAACCATGGCTCTAAGTCAAAGTCTACAACAAAAATTACTGCAAAAACTGTCGCCGCAGCAGATCCAGCTGATGAAATTGCTGCAGGTACCAACGGCTAATCTTGAGGAACGCATTAAGGAAGAACTTGAAGAAAACCCAGCGCTTGAAGTAGATGAAGAAAAAGCTGAAGAATATGAAGAATCAAAGGAGGAATTTAATGAAACAGCGGAGGAGCAATACGATGAACCTGATGGCAGCAATGATGAATATGAGAATATTGACATCAGTGAATACGTACATGAAGGTGATGATGATATCGCTGACTATAAGTTGAGAGATGACAATTATCCTGATGCAGACGAAGACCGGGTGATCCCTCATAAGATCGAAACAAGTTTCTACGAAGTATTGTTGGATCAGCTCGGGTTATTGAACCTTGACGAGAGACAGAAGAGAATAGCTGAGCAGATCGTCGGCAGCATTGATGAAGACGGCTATTTACGCAGGGAGACCACAGCCATTGTAGATGACCTTGCTTTTCGCCAGAATATTGATTCAAATGAAGAAGAAGTTGATGCCATCATAAAGAGGATCCAGCAATTTGATCCGCCAGGCGTAGCTGCCAGGAACCTGCAGGAATGCTTGTTGCTGCAATTGTACCGGCAAAAAGAAGAAGCCAAGCCTGTAGATCTTGCCATTACCGCGCTTACAAAATATTTTGATGAGTTTACTAAAAAACACTATGAAAAAATTCAGAGGGGCCTTGGATTAACTGATGACCAGTTAAGAGATGTGATGCAACAAATCGTTCGCTTAAATCCAAAGCCGGGAGGTAATGTAGGTGAGGTCAACAAGGCGGAAAGCTATGTAGTTCCTGATTTTTTTATAATGAATAACAATGGCAAACTTGAGCTTACTTTAAACTCTAAAAATGCACCGGAGCTCCGGATCAGCGAAGGGTACAGAGAGATGCTAAAAGATTATGATCGTGGTGCTAAGAAGGACAAGCGACAAAAAGAAGCGGTATTATTTATCAAGCAAAAGATCGACGCAGCCAAGTGGTTCATCGATGCCATTAAACAGCGACAACATACACTGCTCAGCACAATGACAGCGATTATGAATCACCAACATGATTTTTTTCTGACCGGTGACGAAACCAACCTCAAACCAATGATCCTGAAGGATATTGCGGAAAAAACGGGGCTGGATATTTCAACAGTGAGTCGCGTGGCCAACAGCAAATTTGTTCAAACAGAATTTGGGACCTACCGACTCAAATTTTTCTTCAGCGAATCATTAAGTACGGAAAGCGGGGAAGAAGTCTCGACAAGAGAGGTGAAAAAAATCTTGAGTGATTTAATTGAAAACGAAAATAAAAAGAAGCCACTGAGTGATGAGAGACTTACTGAGCTATTGCAGGAAAAGGGCTATAACATTGCCAGACGTACTGTAGCTAAATACAGAGAGCAACTAAACATTCCCGTAGCCCGTTTGCGAAAAGAGTTGTAAATATGGAATCACACCTGGTAGTAGACGAAAAAAACAGTTTATTAGAAGTTCGCAAACAAAGAGCTAAACAAGCCCTTCCTGTACGCATTATTGCAAAGGTCATTTCGTATCTTTTTCACCCATTATTTATTCCGGTTTACCTCTGCTGGTTAATTGTAAAAACGCAGTCTTACTTGTTTGGCTCATTCAGTGAATGGGAAAAAACGATATTCGTTGTAAGGTTTGGAGTGATGTATGCCTTCTTTCCTTTAGTGTCCGTTTTGCTACTGAAGGCGTTAAAATTTATCAGCTCAATACAATTAAAAACGCAGAGAGACAGGATCATTCCTTATGTGATTTGCATGATCTATTACTGGTGGATGTGGTATGTATTGCATAATCAGCCGCAATATCCAGGTGAATTTGTACAATTAAGTTTCGCCATTTTTCTCGCCTCGATCGGGGGATTGATGGCAAACATCAGTATGAAAGTAAGTATGCATGCTATCGCTGCGGGTGTGGGAATAGCGTTTGTTATGTTGCTTGGGTTTTCACAGGATCTCAATGTTGGAGTTTATATTTCGGGCTCCATCCTGTTGACAGGTGCCATCTGTACAGCCCGATTTATTGACAGTGATCATACTCCAAAAGAAATCTATGTGGGATTGTTTATCGGAGTGGGCGCACTATTACTTGCGCTGCCATTCGCATAGACTTCAGGTCAAGGCGAAATTAAACTTGTAAAACAATCATTTAAGCCTGTCATCCATGGTAAAAAACAAAAGCTCAATCATAGGGTACGATTGAGCTATTTGTTGTCATCCATCCTTGTTATGCGTCGTCCAATCAGCCTTTCAATATTTTCGAACTCTGAATATATTTTTTGGTTGGGTGATATATAAAAAAGCAAGTTCCGTTTTTGATCAGGTCAATGATTTCTGCGCATTCGCTTTCCGGAACTGCAGGGCAGCCATAACTACGGCCCATGAATTTATTTGTATTCAGGTACTCATCGCCTATGTAGGCGGCACCATGAACAACAATATTTCGCTTCATGGCAAGACTATTAAACCCGGGTTCAAGACCCTGCAATCTTAATGAAAGTCCATGTTCTCCGCAATAAGTTGAGCTTGTAATATAAAAACCAAGGCTGCTTTGATGTGACCGCGATCTGTTTGAAAAATGCATTGGGTATTCGGAGCCAGAACCGCGGCCGTGAGCCACATAACTTGTCAATAATACTTTATTGTTAACCAGGTCGAGGATATAGAGTCGTTTTTTATTTGAAGACTGGCTGAAATCGCAAATGACCAGTATATCAGTGTTAGCTAATTTTTGTTTTTTTACCAGGTATTGATAGCCCTTGTATGCATAGTCAAAAGTTTTTTCAGAAAGACCAATGGACGCCAGTTGTAATTCATCATAGATCACCTTTGCATCATTAATGCGTGCATAATTGGTGATAATGTTTTTCTGTTTATGAGAAACATTACCTTTTTCGATATAATGCGGAGGAAGAAATAGAAATGAAAGCGCGATTGTTAGAAATTGGTTTTTCACTTTGGGTACGGTTTCTTTAGGGTTCCACGGCCGTCTAAGCAGCCTCGAACAATTTTTAAAACGAAAACAGTACCAAAATATTATTTGGACAAAAGAAAGACAACAAATTGAGTGTGTTTACTGTTTTTTTTCGAATAAATACGAACAAATTCTCTAACAATGGATGAGAAAAATTCTATTGCTACTGAGACTCATTTCTGGGTGTTTGCTCTTTTGCTTTCACGTTTTTTACTAAGGAATTCATTGGAGTAAACTTTTAATAAAACAATAAATAATGAAAGTAACATCGGACCAAATATCAATCCAATAAAACCAAACATAGTAATGCCTGCAATTACTCCAAATACTGTGACCAGCGGATGAATATTTCCCAGTCTTTTATTGAGAATAAAACGAAAGAGGTTATCAACGAGGCCAATGATCCCAAACCCATAGATAAGCATGATGATGCCCTGCCAGTTTTTCCCCTGTGCAAGAAAAATTATGGATAAGGGTATATACGCCAATGCTGCACCAACCACGGGAAGCATAGCAGTGATACAGGTGATGGCAAACCAAAGAAATGGGTCTTGAACACCGATCAGCAAATAACCTATTAATCCAACCACGCCCTGTATCAGGGCGATGAGCGGTATACCAATAACGCTTGCTCTCACAGTAGTGCGGATATCATCGGCGATCAGATCAACATTAGAGTCTTTCAGGGGAATGTATTCGTACAACTTGTCTTCGAGAGTACGGCTATAGATGAGCATGAAATATAACACGAAATACAACACGCCAATGATGCTAATGGTATTGACAGTAGTATTCAATATCTGTGGAATGATCTTCCGGATGAACGGGCCAATCTCATTGATCGTGCTATTATCAGCAAGAGCAAATCCGAATCTTTCTTTCATATCCTCAGAAAACGCTTTTAAGGAATCAAGGATTTGGTTGGAATGTTCAACAGCATATATGATCTTACTGGTGAGTAAATTGGCGAGTATTCCAAATGGCAATAGAATAACTAAAAAAGAAAGCCCCATCAACAGCCAGGCTGCTTTTGGCTTGCTCCATTTTCTTACTTCTGTCAGGTAATGCATCCGTTCACGCATCAAAATGTATAGTGTAAGCGAGCCCAGTACTGCCGGAAGAAAGAAACTAAGTTCAAAAAAAAGTAAAAGGCCGAGTGCGAGGATAATAACAATAAAGAAGACCTGTCGCAGAATATTCTGATCGAGCGTATTTTGACCATTACTCATAACGTGTTCACTAATTTAAACTAAAGTATGCAAAGGGCAGGGCTTCATACAACCACCTTTTTCCATTTTCCTTTTTTAAAAAAGATCCAGGCCGCTATCGCAATGGCAGTTTCTGCCACAGGGATGGCAATAAAAACTCCATTCGAGCCCCAGCCCAATACCTTAGCCATAAAATATGCCAGTGGTATTTGAAAGAGCCAGAAGCCAACAAAATGGATCCAGGTTGGGGTGCGTGTGTCGCCGGCACCGTTCAAGGCCTGGATCATCACCATACCTATTCCATAAAAGATATACCCGGTCCCAATGATCTGCAATGCGACCGTTCCCACATTTTGAACAGCAGGGTCTTTTGTAAAGATGCTTACGATGGGCGATGCGAATAGAACAAACAAGAACATAACTCCTGACATAAATACGGCATTATACTTTGCAGTCAACAGAACACTTTGTGATGCACGTTCGGGTTGTTTTGCGCCCAGGTTCTGACCTACCAGAGTTGCTGCTGCATTACTCAAACCCCAGGCCGGCAGGATGAAAAATACCGCATTGCGAATTGCAATTTGGTATCCTGAACTTGCATCCTTTCCTCCAATTTCCGCGACGAGCCTTGATAAGATGATCCAACTTCCTGAAGCAATAAAAAATTGCGCCACGGCAGGCCAGGAAACTTTCACGATCGATCGGATCAATGGCCAGTCCCAATGGAAATGGATCATCTTAATCTTCACAACTCCTTTGCGCCCGAAAAGATGGTAGCATTGATAAAGAACCCCGATTCCCCGACCGATCGTGGTGGCGATTGCTGCACCTTTCAATCCTAGTTCAGGAAAAGGTCCGTAGCCATTGATGAGGGTGGGGCAAAGGATGATATTGATTCCACTTGCGATCCATAAACTTCTCATAGCGATCGCAGCATCGCCTGCGCCACGAAATATTCCATTGATGAGAAATAATAAGATAATGACCAAACTCCCGCTGAACATGATACGGGCAAAAACCTCCCCTTCCCGAACAACTTCAGGGGCGGCTTTCATTAGTTTTAAGATGTGGGGAGCATAAACGAATCCTGTAATACTAATGGCGACCGTAATGAGGAATGAGATCAAAATTGCCTGAGCACCCGCGTGTGCGGCCGCATCAGGATTCTTTTCTCCTATTCTTCGGGCTATCACCGCAGTCGTACCCATACCTAAGCCCATACCTAATGTATAAATTATGGTGATAACGGATTCAGTTAAACCCACAGCCTGAATTGCACCCGAACCCAGTTTTCCAACAAAAAACATGTCAACGACTGCAAAAATTGATTCAAGACCAAGTTCTAATATCATCGGAATGGCCAAAAGAATAATGGCCTGGCGAATACTTCCCTGCGTATAATCATGTTCGTCACCCCTGAACGACTGTTTTAGTAATGAGGTAAAAAGAGACAATCTGCTTGTGTGTTGGTTTGATCGCATAAATAAAAATTAGAAAATGAAAAAGAAATAGGAATATGCCTGAGAGGGCAGCGACGCGTGAATTTGCGTTCTATCAAAATGGGGGCGAACGTCAGCAGATTTTCATATTCGAAAATTGAGTAGGCAAAAATAGGGAAAACTATTTAGGAAGGTCGCCGAAAGGTCAATAAATATTGTTGAATGTACTTTTCCTTTTGCTTACGGCGATACTGCATGATGAACCGGGGATGGGGCAGAGGAACTATTTCATTAAAGAATTTATACTCGTTGTTCAAAGCAGAAAAGAACTTCAGATTTTTATCACCGCCAATGCAGATACAAAAGTCTGTCCTGAATCCCAAAGCAATTTGTTTTTGAATATTGTTGATGATAAAAGGAGTAACAGCCTGCTGCAGATCTTTGTCATCATAATAATTTATGTTTAGACCGCCTTTTATAAAACCGAGTGGACTGACAGAGGTGATAAAATAATTCTTATAAAATTTTTCTACGCCGCCAAACGCCTGGATTGACTCATAGATGAATTCTGCAGAGAGTTCTGTTTGAGATTTAAAGCAATGATCAATACCGCAAAATTCCTTCAATTGTTTTGGTGCGGTAAAATTGATCCCGGTTGTGCCTGCTCCAAAACGGCCCGGATTTATACCAAAGATCAAATGCCTTGGTTTGGTATCGTTATAAAACTTAGTAAAAAACGTTTCAACCACTTTCATCACCTCCTTGGTTTGCTGTGGAAACAAGATTTCAATTCCCTTTGGTAAGGAAGGAGGGTCAAGAGATCTGTAGAAATTTATAATGCTTTTTGCAAGGGCAGCCATCGCACAAATTATTCCGGTTCAATCTAATTCATAAAGATCATTTAATAAAAAAGGGTTGCAATGTAAGCAACCCTTCCGGAAATTTATGTTTAATGAGTTAATTTTTCACAGGAACTGAACCCGAACCTGGCTCATTAAAGTCTATTTCATTTTGGGGTACGTCCCAATAATCAAGATACCTGTAATCCATAAAACAGGGCACGGGTGCCGGGTTTGCCTGTGCGGGCACAAGTAGATCACCAGTAACCATTACAATCGCGTTAGCCCTGCCACCTCCTTGTGACGCCGGCTCGGTTACACCCCATCTCCTTGCATCATAAAAAGCGGTACCCCATAAAAACAAGGCTACTCTTCGTTCCATTCTGAACTCTTCCAGTGCTTCAGCTTGTGTCAACCCGGTTCCCGCTACATGTGCAAGGCCTGAGTTCTGGTAGTCACGCACGGCATCTACATGCTGCAATCCTGCATCAATATTATTTACGCGGATCATGGCTTCTGCCTTCATTAATTCATTTTCTTCATAGCTGCATGCCCAGGGCACAAAACCCTCGTTGGCTGCTGTGGCATAGCGGCCGCCGTTTTCAATGTAAATTGGATTCCATCTTGTGCCAAATTGCAA